>ENA-OQCW01001029-OQCW01001029.1-human-gut-metagenome-genome-assembly--contig:-NODE-1029-length-12611-cov-2.893544_pt1 | contig 12611 bp, 12 predicted proteins | sample MGYA00242767_ERZ504593 | MGnify/ENA primary metagenome ERZ504593 (study PRJEB26092, sample SAMD00036307) | human gut metagenome | host: Homo sapiens | study: EMG produced TPA metagenomics assembly of... | reverse complement strand
GACGTTCTTTCGCTGACTGTAAAGTTCCTTTTACTACTTCCTCATAATCAATGGGCGCACAGTCCAGAATGCCAAAACCTTCATCTTTAAAAATCCATGTAACCACATCCTCCATGGAAGCATCTGGATCATCATAAATATTTCCACCAATCTCCTGCCATTTATAGTCATAATCAATGTACTCATACCCCTCTGGAACCTTCTGAATGGATACATACCCATACCCACACCGAAATGCGACCTCATCTGCGTCACTGTCCATAAGTTCTTTTAATGCTTCATATGCCTTTTGTGGGAAATACTCTGCCCGGTCTACCTTCTCCAGAAAACTCGTCGCAGTCAATTACCTCACAGTTTGACAGAGACAGACCCTTTTCCTCTGACAGTATTTCCTCCATTGCCTCCTGAATAGATATATCCGGATTATCATAAACACCGCCGTCCACTTCCTGGAAATCCCTGTAATAAAACGTATAATCATATCCGCCTTCCGATGAGGTCTGGATAAAGAAATAATCTTTTTTCCCTTTGAATCGAAAAGCAATCTCTGTATCACGGTTATCCAGATAGATCTCTGCTTTTCTTTGTGCCTCCATTACCTCCGGTTTTACCCATTTCCCACTTAACGAGCTGTTTTCGATATCCGTCAATGCTTCCAATCCATTTTTACAGCTAATCAATGGCATACGGGATGGCGGCTGCTCTGTACTTTCCATGCCGATCTGCTTATCGAAATGATTCGGAAGCAGATGATATGCCGTAATTGCTTCATCAAGATCATCAAAATACTGGTACTTACTTTCCGCTTTTGTGCCATGCACATCATTGACAGCATAATAGCGGGCAATAAACGGTTCCTCTTTATCCTGCCCCACAGCCTTTTCCAGCTCCTCAAATTCTTTTCTGGCAAGCCCGATAAATCCATCCAGGACAGCCGGATGGCTGTTTACAGAAAAGTCCGGATTTAATACAATATTCCTGTTTCCATCAAATTCACAGTTTTCTGCCCATTCTTTGTTTGCTCTTGAAAACCGTCCATCCTCCTTATTCTGGCGCAGTGTACTGACCAGCACATAAGTCAAACGCTCCTGCCCATATTCTTCTAAGACCGGCTTTACCACATCGTGTGCCAGGTACAACCCATCAAAATTATTGCGGATAGCCTCCTCAACCGCAGCTTTACACGCCACGTTTAACTTCCAGGAAGCACGGTATTCCTCACTTTTACCCTGCTCCACCGCAACAATGGCAGAGTTCAGATAAACTGGCGGATACTGTCTTTCTTCTAAAGCACCACTTACCTGCATCACATCCGCTTGCGCTTCCGGCTCCCAATCAATACCCTGATCGGTAAAATACTCCTTGATGGCCTCCATTGCTCCACGGTCAAAACCATGCTCCAGATCCTGTGCCACCAGCTTCCCGTCCGCATTTACAAGGATGCCGGCAACGGAATCACCATATGTATCATGTTCCATCCGATAAAACATTTCATCCATAATTTCCCGTGCTTCCACTGTATGCCAGGTTCCCAAATGGCCTTCCACTTCCAACTGGAAAGTCCTATCTGTCACAGCTGCTGCGTCCACCCTGGCATTGGCGGCATCCAGCTCATTATGGAAGCCTTCACGGTCTACTTCAACCAGCTCATCATCAAGATGCATATGTCCCCACGCATACGGACGGTATGATTTATGTGTATTCTGGTCAAAAATGGAACCGCTTCTGTCCCGTACCACATCTAACGCAACATCCTCCATTGGCAGCGCCGGATCATCATAATGGCCTTTTTCCACCATGTTATAATGCTCATCATAAATCTGGAAATCAAAACCGTCTCTCGCCATTCTTACGTCAATCATACGGTCTGACACCTTAAAAACCATTTCTCTGTTTTCCTCCGCCACATCAAGCTCCCATTTCTTTCCAGAAAGAACCCCGGTACTTCCGTGAACCCGAAACTGTCTACAAAGTAAAGCTCTGTTTTCTCCTGCCTGATGAAGAACGCACCACATCGCTGCACAGAAAAGGGAATGCCCGGTAAAGTCAGCCGGGTGATGGATATTAAACTTCTCATAAAGTGAGTCCAGCGTGTCCGTTTTCTCCAGCCTGCCCACATAAACCAGATTATAATTTGAGCGTTCTGCCGCAACACCGTTACGGTTCAGCTCCGCCATATTCATAAAACTGTATTTTGCCCCTTCCCCGTCATGGTCTATCTGGTAAATCCCATAATAATTATCTTCGCCGTTAAGCAGTAAATCTTCATTTGTCCTGCCCGGTTCCGGTTCTTTCTCGCTTTCTCCCTGTTCCTTTTCCATGCTGTGGTATCTCTCCCACGTTTCCCTATCCACACCAAGCAATCCTTCGTAAGCATCTATTTCCGCTTCATCCTCCAGTTCAGCCGTTGTGTCATCCAGATAAAGGGCAAATATCTCATATCCCTCCTGAAACAGCTCGTGTGCCCGTTTCTTTGTCACTGGCAGCATATTGTCTCTCTGGTAGCCCGCCTGGTGCATTTCTGACAGCCCCACCATACTATCCGGCAGGCTGTCAATTTCTTCCTGTGCTGCCTGCAGCACTGTAAAGATTGCTCTGGAATCCGTTTCCTCATGCGCCTGCATAATGGCTTCCATCAAGAAACGTGCCTTTTCCACATTGTCAAACTTATAAGCATAATTGGTAATCAGGTTCCTCTGAGCATCAGTAAAGACCGTCTTATTGTACTCTGTCTTTGCGATAAGCATTTCCGCCTGTCTCTGTGCACCCAGTTCTCCGAAAACCGTAATCCCTGTGTCCACATCATATTCCACATCAAAGAAATCAACCGGGTGATCTTCCCCTAATCCGTTGCTCGCATAGATGGCTGTTACCTTTGCCCCTCGTTCCTCCAGATATTCTTCCAGGGAAACATCATTCTCAACAAAGGCATCTTCCGCTATCAGACGGCCATAACTTCTGACCGCTTCTTCCAGCTGTCCAACCGTCATATTTTTTACTACGCAATATTCATAGTCTGACCCCATGCTTCCGGATATGCGTAAAACCACATCATCCATAAGGATTTCCTCTATTTCTGGCCCATCCCTTAAAATTTCCTGAAGCTGCGCTGTCATGGAATCAATGAACTCTCCCGCTGTTTTCCGGATGGTGTCCATGGAAGATCGAAGCTCCCTCATATCTTTGCCGCTGCTCCAGCTTCCGATGTACGGAAAGGAATACTCCGAGGTGTCCAATCCAAAATACTGACACACGCAGTAAGCGATACTTTCGGCTTCCACTTCCCTTGTCAGCTTATCCTTCTGAATCCCAAGTTCCTCCATGATTTCCCTGTCATGGAGCTTCGCATGGCTGACTTCATGGATTGCCGTTTTCATGGTCTGGCTCTCGCTCATGCCACTTTGAATGACAATCTCCTTATCCACCAGATGATAATAACCATGGGATTCCCCCTCAATCTCATCATACCGGATAGGAACCGGGGAAACGCTGGTAATGGCCTGCATAAATGCCTCGTAATTTTCCCACACTGGCAGTCAAATCCTCTATTCCAAACTCCGGCAGCGGCTTTCCATCCGTCTGCGATATCATCGAATACAGTAGTGACACGAAACCTCGGTATCACATGTGTAATGATCTCCGTCTCCGGCTGCCCGTTCTCTTTCAGTATCGGTTCATTGGTAACCGGATCAATCTTCTCCACTTCCTCTTTTTCCCGGATAGGAGCCGGCGCAATGATCTGGATGCCCTTTTCCCCTTTCTTTACATGACGCTCAAATTTTTTCTGCCATGCGTGATACCCGGCCACCAGTGTTGCCTCCGGCTTCTGCATGGCAATCAGCATGGTATTATTAAAACTGTAATCGTGAAACTGGGACATGACTTTTAAATATTCCGTGTAGTTCTCGGAAGTAAGCATATCCTTTACGCCCTGTTCCAGTTTCTTGGTGATCTCCTGCAACTGTTTATCCTGTTTGGATGCCATAACGCCGTTCCTCCTTTATTGTTCTAACCCATCTTGTTTTCATTTCATGGGGATACTGATTTTCCTGTTTTGGTTTGCGCTCCCCATTCCACGCAAGACCGCCCGCAATACCCTCACACTGAAAACCGGAGGCTTTTAAGGATGTCCCCGGTTCACTCTGCAGGATATAAGTAATTACCTTCCGGTAGCCCATAGCCTTTGCCGCACGGCAGGCGGCACCATATAAAATGCTGCATACATTCTTTGTCCCATCTGTACACAGCCGGTTAATTTCTAACGTATAACCATCATCGTAGTGCCTGCTGACCGGCCTGCCACAGATCGCCACGCCCGCCAGTTTTCCATTTTCTTTCACGCCAATGGAAAATTTATGTCCCGCCGACGGCTTATGATGCCTGTGATACTGCTGTACAAAACCATTCGCCTCTTTTAAAGTAATTGGTGTCAATTCAAGCATCCTTCTGTTCCTTTCTTCCACGAGACGATTTTCCTTTCTCATTTTTTTCTGTCCTTAAATCCAGATATTCGAACTCAAGCTGTTTATCACATATCCCGCTGCAGAGATAGCCACTTTGAAACGGTGCTCTTACCGCCGCTTCTCCATTCCGCTTATGTAATTCACTCTCGGACTGAGCCACAGCATTTCCACCCGGTTTCTTTAACATCTGAAACCGTTCTTTATGATCGAATATTCCCTGGAAATTTATCAGCATTGCAAACGGTCTGCCAATCTCATACAGCCGCTTTAGGAATTTTCCTTTCAAGCTGTATGGCGGATTACTGATAATATAGTCACAGTCCGGTATATTGGCTGTAAAAGAAATCCTGGCCTGTCCGGATATGCCCATAAATAACGGAAAAGCCATGTTCTGTCAGGATTCTGACAAACTGGCTTCCTTCGTGTCAAACGGACACCATACAACTGCTCCCGCTTTTATCCGCTTTATAATCGGATAGACGGCATAGGCCGGCGTCACGTATTCATCATTCTTATTAAAATTGTATTGTATCTGAGCTATATATGCTTTCCCACCTTTCAAAAATCCCGCCAACGGCTTATCTATACCGTGACGGGATTTCCTGTTTTATAATTCCTGTTCTTTTTTCTTTGCCGGTATCTGCTTACTCTGGCCGGGAGCAATCTGTCCCTGTTTTTCCTTCAGCTTTGACAGAACCGAAGGCTTATAGGGTGCATCAGCGATCCTCGATGCCTCCGATACCCTGCCTGCCAGATTTGTAGCTTTTTTTGGAGCGTCAGCTACAGATTGTTCCTCATCCACTCCCAACGCTTCTGACTGGCCTCTCTCATCCATGTTAAGCAGCGAATTTAGCTCCGCCAGTCGCTCCATTTTTTCAGCCAGCTCCGTTTCCTGGGCAAAGGGACGTTTTACCTCCACCTGTGCTGTGGCAAGCTGCTCCTGTAAGGTTTCCAGCTTCTGCTGTGCCTGCAGCAGCTTTTTCTCAATGCCGGCAAGGGCATTGTTAATACGCTGAATGTTACCCAGCGCATCCTTTCCAACTTCAATGGTGTAGCTGCATTGCCGTTTGATGGTTACTTTATACTGCTGGTTAAAACTATCAAAACTGGCATTGAGTGAAAATCCCTGATACTCCCCAATCACGCCCTCCGATTTTACTGCTTTCAAGCCGGCGCAGGCGGCGATCAGTGCAGTGCCTGCCTCCTTGCGGTCTGTATAAGTCTTTCCTCCGATCAGCATGGAAAACTGATCTTTCTCCTTTAGAAGAATCGGTTTTGCCGCTTCCAGGTCAGAGGCAAGTCCGGCAATCCGCTCTTTTGTTGCGGTAATCTGCATAGGATAGGATTTTGCAATATCCGACTCCAGACGGTAGATCTGGTTGGTATGATTTGCCTTCAAAAGCTTCAACTTGCTTACCTGGATATCCAAATCATGAGGTAAGCGGCCCCTTTTAGAGCCACTCCCTCCCGAACCGTGCAGGCACCTCTCGATGCACACGGCTCTCCATTTACTATCATCTTACGACTTCATCAATTCGTGGATTTTTATATGACATGCCGGACACACTGCCAACGTCTTGCGGTGTCTTTCCAGCATAAGATTTCCCCCATTCTGTACTACGGTCAACCTCTTTCAGCCGCTTTACCTGATGGATTTCTATATCGTCACAATAAGTTCCGCATAGCTCACAGGTCTTAGCCTTTAGCTTCTGTGCCAATCCATTGGGTTTGCCATATCTTTTATAAGTCTCTTTTAAATCTATCTGCCCAAACATTGGGGTTTTACTTCTCTTTACCGTTTTGTTGTCGAATATACTTTCTTTTCTGCCAGCTTTCGTATTGTATGGAACTGTAAAATTCCCATCTTTCACGTATCTGGCTTTGATTTTGGATACCTTCGTCCTGTATTTCGCCGCAAACGTCTTTAACATGCTGTATTTCATGACAGAACGGTAATGCACCATTGCTGTTGTATTACAAGCAAGAGAGTAATAGTTAATCATTCCACGAACCTCCGCATTATATTTACGGAGTATTTCTATATCTGAACGGTTTATCAGCTTTCCTCTGTGCATAATCTTCCAGTGTTCTTTTCCACCGGAGTCCTTCTTTATGCGGATAACGCCAAGTTCTAACAGCTTTGCGAACCATTTTTCAAACGGTGCCTGCAACATAACAGCACCGTTATAGATTCTCGCTTTTCTCCCTGTTGACAGTTTCCTCACTTCCTGACTATGCGATATAAAAATATCATATCCGAGGAAACGGGCTTTCTCTGCTGAATGGGTAATCTTTGTTTTCTCCATCGACAGTGTCAGGCCCAGCTTTTCTTTCAGAAAAACAGCCAGCTCCGCCCGAAGTTTTTCAGCGTCTTTTTTACTTCCTATTATTCCTATTAGGAAGTAAGTAGACCTGAGGAACCTCCCCTCAAGTCTCTCTCAGAACCGTACGTGAACCTCTCAGCTCATACGGCTCCCATCATCCAGCCGCTGGCAGTATCCCAAATTTCCAGTGTGCAAACAGGTTCCTGTCACGCTTTGCTATCTCTCCGAGCCAGTGTTCCGCCTTTCGTCTAGCCTTGCGCTTCTTATACTTCCTCCGCACCCATTTCACCAGACATCCATTGATGTACCTCAGCACATCATATATTTCTGATTTATAGAAATGCGTGTAGTAATTAATCCATCCCTGTATCTGACGGTTGAACATGTTTGCTATATCGTAGAGGTCTTTGTCCGATTTTAATTGCAGTTTCCATCCTCTTACCTCTTTGCGTATGGCTTTCTTTGCTTTCTCACTGATTGCCGGAAGGAAGTTTGTAAAGAACTTCCCGTACCTGTTCTTTGCATGTCTTGGACGGAATGTGTATCCCAGAAAATCAAAGGAAGTATTCTCATGATTCCCTCTCCGGTCATCGTCTTTGCAGTACACTATCCTTGTCTTCTCCTGGTTCAGTTCCAAACCATAACTCTGGAACCTCTGTTCCAACCTTCTCCGCAGGTATTTCGCCTGTTTCTGGGAGACGCAGTGCGCTATCCCATCATCAGCATATCTTGCCCACGGTATCGTCGGAAATTCCTTTACCATGAAATCATCGAACACATAGTGCAGGAACAGGTTCGCCAATACTGGGCTTATCACCCCGCCTTGCGGGGTTCCGGATTTCCTTTCCACAATCGTCCCGTCTTCCATTTGGAACGGTGCCGTCAGCCATCTCTGGATATATAGGATTATCCATTTCTCTTTGGTATGTTTCTTTACCATTTCCATGAGATAATCATGTCTGATGTTATCAAACAGCCCCCGGATATCAAACTCCAATACCCAGTCTTTTCTCCAACATCTTGTCCTTGTGGCTTCAAGCGCCTGTATGGCTGACTTGTTCGGACGGTATCCATAGGAATCTTCATAAAAGATTGGCTCCACGCATGGTTCAAAGTACAGCTTCGCCACCATCTGGGCAATTCTGTCCTCTACTGTCGGAACCCCCAAAATTCTGGTTCCTCCATTCTTCTTTGGTATCGCTACCGCTTTTACAGGTTTGGGAAAATAAGTGCCGGATGACATCCTGTTCCATATTTTGTAGAGGTTGTTATTGAGTTTCCTCTCAAAATCTTCTATGGACTGTTCATCCACACCATAGGTTCCCTTGTTCGCTTTCACTCTTTGATAAGCCGCTATCACTGCTTTCTTTGAAATACTGTATGGCTTTGCTTCTTGCATAAGTTCCTCCTTCTTTCTAAAGTTGACTTATCCTTAAAGCCGGATAATTCGGGTTCTTTGCTCCATTCCCGTTACAGAAACTTCCACGCTACTATAACCCAATCTGCCCCCATGACTGCATCGGTACTCTTATCTTACGGTTCTTCCGCTTGATATACTCCCTTAACATCAGCCCGTGGGTTCCCACGTTCCGTACAGATGCCTGTGTAAAGTTCATGCCGCCTTTATGCCGCCCACCGCCTGGACAGTAAACAGGTTTCCTCCAGGCTTATCCCAGGTTAACGACTACCCCCTGGTTTTGATGGAATCTCTACGCTTTCGACATTTCCGTAAGCGGTTTATATGTTCATTCATCTCCTTCACACCCACCTGACAGTTATATCTGCCTTTTCCCTAACGCTCAATACCATAGCTTTTGACTACAGCACCTTAGGGTGGTTTGGAACCTCCACCTGTATAGCGGTTCCGGCGGGCCCTCCGCCATCATCTGTACAGCATAGCTGTCTTCAAGTAGCTACGCTACTTGGACTCGCCTTCGTGGCGCACTATCGTCTACATATCTATATACATTATACTTTTCCCCATCCACAATACCCATATTCAAAAGAATACTATGCACACCCATATCAATTTTTTGCAACAAAATTTCTGCAATCATTCTCGAAAACTCTGGTCCAACTACAATTCCATTAGATGTTCTCGCATTAATATTTTGCAGTACCCTATCTATTGCGGCATACATATTAACATTTTTAAATTCTTTTGTATCATTCACGTTCTTCCCTATCAGCCATGTGTAAGTATGTGTATATATACTATCAAAGCAGGCTTTATAGTCTGTTCTAATAAAATATTTGTATTTACTGTTAAGAACAAACCATTCCTCTGAGGATGTAAATGCAGCAATTGATTTATACGGTTTAATATCAAAAAACATTCCAGTCTGTTCAATTATATCTTTGCCTACCCTTTTACTTTCTCCCTCAAAATATTTAATCACAGATTTATTTTTATTCTTATAGTACAATTCATTGTTTCTTTGATGATATCTTAAAGAATAAATCGAGTTTTGTTCTAAAATATTTAACATTTCTTTTTGATAAGCCGTGATAAACAAATAAATTTGCACAGCTGCCATTGGTTGCAAGAGACTAATCTCCCTATTACTATGTAACCCTTTCATAATAGTATATTTAAGAGGCATTGTTGCCCAATTTATTGATCCCAAAAACAAAACCTGTTCTGATGCACTCTTGTTTTTCGCTTCAATTACCTTATCCAACATTTCCTTTACATCTTTTCGTTTACTTAGCAAAAAATCATAAAAATATTTAAAGGAAAATAATTCCGACAACTCGTTTGGTAAAATATCTGTTAAAATATAATCTAGCTGATTTCGTTTTATATTATTTAAGTCCATTGACATTTTCTCCATCATAATCCATAATTAATTTGAACATTTATAGAGTTCACGTAATCCGAAAGGATTACACACGTCAGCAGTGCAAAGTAAAAGCATATGTTTTTACGTTGTATGGGAATAGCATCATTCTATTTTGAATGGTGCTATTCTACTTTTAACATATTCAAATATTCAACCACTATACGGTAATAATTTTTATTAATATCTGAATAGCTCGGATTAATTTTTTTAATCCATTTTACAATATCTTTTCTAGAAACCCCTATGCTTTCTTCAAACACGATACTCCGGTTCCGTTCCATTGCTGAATACATATTATAAATGCTAGATTCTTTATCTGAATTTATTAAAAAATATGGGCAATCAATACCATATTTTGCAACAAGATTCATATATGTATTCTGCAAGAAATTTTTAGTTTGCCCATCCAAGTCCAACATATGAAAACGAAGTTCATTATAATTAGCAACAACACCTTTTGTCAGCCATTCAAAAGTATTTTCCCCAAGGCTTCGGGCTATTACTACTCTTGCCGAATATATTTTTAATCTTTGTCTAAAAAGTTTCCACATTAGCATCTTTTTTAAACTCAACAAATGCTCTCTCTATAATATTAGTATACTTTTTTCTCTTCTTGTCTGTAATTCCAAAGCAAAATTTATATTTATTATTTCCATACTTTATTCCATATTCATAACCTAAAAAATTAAATTTTTGAAATGAAGCCAAGCTTCTTTTAGAAATATATGTAAATTTATTAGGATCAGTACTTAATCTAACCGGACAATTCCCAAATACTTCAGCAATGACTTCATCAACAACTTTAATAAATACATCTTTTGAAATAAAACTATTCAACATTACAAGCATATCATCAACATAGCGTCATAATAGAACACTCCATATTTTTCAAGTTTGGCTTTTAAATGCTTATCAAAATCTCTACAAACAATTTCTGTCATCCCATTTGATAAACACAAACCGGCATAACAATATTTAATCTCTTCTATATAATCCAGCAGAATCTCTTTATCTCTTCTTTCCATAAGTGAATTTTTAATATATCTCTCATATACATGTTGTGTTAATACACTATCAAAGAAACTTTTGAAATCCGCCCGAATAATCACAAAGTCGTTTAAATTCTTTATCACAGGAAGCGTATTAAAAAGTAAATTAATTATCTTCCCTCTACTGGCATACTTAATTCCAAAAATTCTATCTATCTCCCTTTTCAAATAATGACAGATTACGTTCTCCAATGATATCTATCAAACTATATATTTTCTCTTTTTCTTTCCCTGAGTAAACAAACTATAATTATATAAAGAAAAATCATACTCGTTTCTCCGTATCTTCTCCGTATATTCATCTGATATCAAAGCAACATCTTCATCACTCAGAGTGTAATCCAATCGCCTTACTATGCCATATATCTTTTTCATCTGTATTTCCTTTACATTCTTCCAGCTTCAATATTTCACTTTTTATTCTACAACCACATTTAATATATTTCTACTAATTTCTCAAAATAAGTGTAACCTACCCTAAGCATAAACAAAAGCACCGGAAAATCCGATGCCTTTGTATGTAACAATTGCTTTATTGTTTGTTGCTATACAGTTTATTATTCCGCCACCTCAAGAAGTTTCTTGCTAACTCGTGTCTGAACATCCAAATAATATGCTGTCTCCGCTGTATTCATTTCTCCATCATCCCACGCTTCAAAATCTTCTACCACATCAGCATAGTTGCTCATGTAGCTTGCATAATCAGCCAATAACCCTACATCGGTTCCATCGGATTCAGCATATTTCTTCATGAACTCACAATACTCATTCATGAATTCTTCATAGCTGTCCATCGCCTGCTTAAACTCTGGTCGCATACCATCTATCAACTCTGCACTGCCACTTGAATTTTCCGTGGGTTCTGTCTCTTGCTCAGTTGCTGCAGGATGTGCACTTTCCTGCTCTGTTTCAGATTCATTAGTTTCAGTTTCATCAGGCTTTCTAATCTGAATAACCATTACATTATTTCCCTGATAAGATAGTGAAAGCTTATTTCCATTCTCGTCTTTAGCATTGTAAAACTTATCCCCTCTTTCATAATCAACAGAAAAGCCATGATCTGAACATTCATCCGCATAAGCGTTAAAATCATCTATAGATGTTTCTCCAACATAAATATAGCAACCATTTTCCGTATCTGTAGAAACCTTCCCAACTGTAGATTTCGGTAGTGGAAGTAAGCCTGCTATTTCACTCTTAGGCCAATTTAATGTTCCCATTTCTATCGGAGCGTCAAGATCTATATACATTGTTTCCCCAATGTAACTTAAATCCAAACCATAACCTTCTTCATCAAAAGCGGTAAAGTTATCTCCTGTTTTTTCACTCTCAACTGTATATCCCATAGATTGGCATTCTTCTATGTACGCATTGTAATCCCCTTTGGATGTTTTTTCTACATGCAGGCTCAAATGTTCGCCATCATTACTGATAATCGTTCCTACGTTTGACTTTGGCTTTGGAAGTCGCTCACAAAGCTCCACTTCATTCCAATCAAATTTCTCCTTCTTATTTCTGCTAATAGAACCAATCCCACCTAATATCAGTATCATAATAAACAAGACAAACCACCATTTCTTATAAAACGGTTTTTTGTTCTTAGCTCCGCATGACGGACATATCTTTGCATTCTTTGCTATTGGAGCATTGCAATTTCTGCATACTACCAGTTTTCGGTTTCTTTGACATCTTTTTTGTCCTCCCTGATTTCCTTGGTAGTGTCAAAAACTACCCTATTTTTTGTATCTAAATTAAATATAAACCTTGATTTTATGGGAAATCTGCAATAAAAAGAGCATGACCTACCCTTTTTGAAGTATAATGAGTTCACCACAAACACCATTATCAACATGGAGACAATGCTCATGAACATTATACTTTATTTACTCAACATCATTCAATACCTTTATCAAATGAACTGCTGGTTATTAA
>ENA-OQCW01001028-OQCW01001028.1-human-gut-metagenome-genome-assembly--contig:-NODE-1028-length-12616-cov-2.246857_pt1 | contig 12616 bp, 16 predicted proteins | sample MGYA00242767_ERZ504593 | MGnify/ENA primary metagenome ERZ504593 (study PRJEB26092, sample SAMD00036307) | human gut metagenome | host: Homo sapiens | study: EMG produced TPA metagenomics assembly of... | reverse complement strand
AGATTGTATCTTTCATCTCTTCCTCTGTCGGGTTCTCATCTTTTACCTGATATGTAATGCTGACACCTCCGGCAAGGTCAAGACCAAGCTTGATGTTCTTAGCCGCTCCCGCACCTGTTGCACCAAATCCCACAACCGAAGTAAACCCTAACAGGCAGATCACCGCCACGGTGAGAATCAGGTTAATGATACCTCTACTCTTTTTCATCTCTTACATCCTTTCTCTGTCTGCCAATGCAGCCTTAATCATAATCGCGCATTCCACACGCTTTCTTTGCATCTCACAACCGACATCATATGTATCATGAATAGAACCGTGAAACTTATTCGAATTCGCCATGCATCCTCCACTACAGTAAAACTTTGCAAAACAGTTCTTACATTTCTCTTTTGAATAGACACTGCAGCCTCTGAATTCATCTGCAATTTCCGGTCTTACAATCCCTTCGTCGACATTTCCCATCAGAAAATCTTCCTCACCGACAAACTGATGACAAGGATATAAGTCCCCCCAAGGTGTGACTGCAAGATACTCTGTTCCGGAACCACATCCGGAAAGTCTCTTCGCAACACAAGGACCTCCGTCCAAATCAATCATAAAATGGAAGAAGTTAAATCCTTTTCCCGCCTCTTCTCTCTCAATGATCGCTTTTGCCAATGTATCATATTCTTCAAAAATCTGTGGAAGATCTTCTTTCTTGATCGAATAAAAATCCGAATCCTCATCCTACTACAGGCTCAATGGAAATCTGCTCAAACCCCAAATCCGCAAAATGCAGAACATCTTTTGAGAAATCCAAATTATCTCTTGTAAAAGTTCCTCTGATATAGTATTTTTCCTGATTACGGCTCTCTGCCAGTTTCTGAAATTTCGGCACGATCAGGTCATAACTTCCTTTTCCGTTGCGGAACGGACGCATCTTGTCATTGACTTCTTTTCGTCCGTCCAGACTTAATACCACATTGTCCATCTCTTTGTTGACAAATTCCTGTACCTCGTCATTCAGAAGTACACCGTTCGTTGTCAGTGTAAAACGGAAATGCTTATCATGGAGTTTTTCCTGCTCTCTTCCGTATGCCACAAGGTCTTTTACTACCTGCCAATTCATAAGCGGTTCCCCTCCAAAGAAATCTACTTCCAGATTCTTTCGGTTACCCGAATTTGCAATCAGAAAATCCAGAGCCTTTTTCCCGACCTCATATGACATCAGAGCTCGTCTTCCATGATATTCGCCCTCTTCTGCAAAACAGTATTGGCATGCGAGGTTACAGTCATGCGCAATGTGGATGCACAATGCCTTTACAACCGTCTTTCTGCTTTTTACTTCTCCGATATATGCCTCGTATATATCTTTTGTAAAGAGCTGTCCCGCCTTTGTAAGTTCCGCAATATCTTCTAACGCCTCTTTTAATTCGTCCTCTTTATACTTTTCTCCTAATTGTTCTTTCACATACGCCGATGTCTCTTCGCTTTGCAGTGTCGCTTCTGTATGATCCGGGTTCATGGCCTCTAAGCAGGCGATCAAATCATAACACAAATCATCTACCACATGCACGGAACCGCTGTTCACATCGAGCACAATATTATAACCATTGTTCCGGTACTGATGAATCACAACATGTACCCCTTTCTATTTTCTCTATTTTTTCTGTCATGCAAAAAGAATGTGCCATCGCACATTCTCTGCCTGCGTCGACTGTCAAAAGACAGCACTTGTCTTTTTGTTCAGCTTACGCAATCATTATCTTTTTTGTTCGCAAGTCTGATTTCCTACTGTACAAGATGTCTTACATGCTGACTGGCATGATGTCTGACATTCTCCACATCCACCTTTTTTCACTGTATTGTTTAATGTCTGTGTATTCAATGTTTTGATATGTTTCATTGTCATTTCCTCCTTCGCTTTGCATTACTTCTGTTATTATACCACAGGACTGTATGTTTTGAAAGCCTTTTTTCTCACTTCAGTTAAGAATCACTTAAGAAATCATTCCTCCAAACATCCCCCCTCCGGCACACATCAGAAATGTCGTAAGAATATTGCTCCAGTTCCCGTCAATCCCCCTGTATATCCCAAGCGATATCAAAAGCAGCAATACAAAATAAACAACTCCAAGCGTCAAGCCCCATGCAAATCGTTTTACTTTCGTAAGCTTTCCTAATATAAGACCTCCCACAAAAGTAGACACCACATAAATCACCACAATCCCGGCGGTCACTTTCTGTTCGTCCAGCTCAAACTGATATAATAAAAATGTCAGCAGCACAAGCAATATGCCCGTTACAAGATACGCCGCAAGCAGTGATTTCAAGATCCAGATGAGCTTCGATTCTTTTTGAACCTGTTTTTCCATACTATTCCCTCCTCGCATATCACAATTTATGATTGTCCGAAGGGTTTTATGCTTCTATTGTTCCATTTGCCTTCCAAGAAAATTAGCTGCACATGCGGCGAGCTTTTCTTCTGTCTCTCCAAGTTTTTTCTTCTTTTCCAACAGAATTACCGCTCCGATGACATCTCCTGCGCACAGGATCGGATGAATGATCTCATCTTCATATTCCTGTATCCGTTCATCAATCACCGCCACATATTTCTTTTCCCCTGCCGATGCATGCACTGCTTCCCGTTCCTTGAAAATACGTTCCAACTGTTTGCTCACATATTTGTCCTGTAATTCTTTTTTCCCCGCACCCGATGCCGCAATAATCTGATCATGATCTGTCACGCAGACAGTTGCTCCGCACGTTACTGCAAGACTTTCCGCATATTCTTTTGCAAATGAGGAAAGCTCACTGATCGGTGAATATTTTTTCAGGATAATCTCTCCCTCACGGGCCGTGAATATTTCCAATGGGTCTCCCTCACGAATTCGAAGCGTTCTCCTGATTTCTTTTGGAATGACCACTCTCCCCAGATCATCAATTCTTCTTACAATTCCTGTTGCTTTCATAATAAAAATTTCCTCCATTTACTGTACTTTCCAACTTTGGAAATAGTATCTGTAAACAGAGGAAAATTATACATTTTTACTGGTTCAAATAAGTCTATTATTTTAACAGTGCGTTTTCTAAATCTTCAAGCATAAATCCGAGTGCATTTACACCGCCTTCTGCCGTATACCAAACTGCAGGATGTTCTAAGTAGACGATTTTTCCGTCCTTATAAGCATCTGTTCCCATAATCAGCTCGTTTTCCATAATATCCTTTGCAAGCTGTGCGCCATCTGTACCGATTGCTGCATCACGGTCCAATACAAAGATGTAATCCGGATTCTTCTCTACCACAAATTCAAATGACGCCTCATTTCCATGTGTAGAAGTATCGACATTTGCATCCACTCCGATATTCTCAAATCCAACCTCATTGCCGATCAGAGCACAACGTCCATCGTTTCCGAGAACATTGAATCCTCCACTTGTACACATTCCGATAATCGCAGTTTTCCCTTCAGCAAACGCTTTCAGCTTTCAATTCTCGCATCATAGCCGTCCATCAGATCTTTCACATCATCTTCCACACCAAACATAGATGCAATCGTCTTTGCATTTTTCTCCACACCTTTTTACAAGCCCTATTTCTGTGTCTGTGGACAGATAGACAACCGGTGCAATTTCACTCAGTGCATCATAAGACTGTGCAAGACGTCCTCCGATAAAGATCACATCCGGCTCACACGACATCACTGCTTCCATATCTGCCTCTTTGATTGTTCCTAAATCCGCAATTTCATCATTCGTAACGTACTCCTGAAGATAGTCCAATGATGTGCTGGAAGAACCCACTACACGATCTCCCAATCCAAGACTGTCTAAAATATCAAGTGCCGCCATATCCATCACAGCGATTCTTTGTGCATCATAAGGCACTTCCAAATCTGTTTCTTCATTGTTCGCATTAAAGCTTTTAATTGTAACTGTTTTTGGGTTTTTCTGTTTTATTTGTATCTTCTTTTGAAGTTGTTCCTGAATTCTTATTTCCGCAAGCCGCAAGACCAAATACCATCGCAAGCGCAAGCACTAAAGTTGTCAATTTTTTCATCTTGTTTTCTCCTTATCTCTCCCAATAATCTTTTGTTCTAAAATTCTGTTTCTACGTCGTTTCAGCAGACCTGATTAATAATAGATTGATAACGGTTTCCCGGCAATCTTCATAATCTCAAAATCTACTTTATAAATTTCTGTCAGTGCCTCTTTCGTCATCACCTCCTCCACGGTTCCGAATTTTGCGATCTTGCCGTCCACAAACGCACAGATATAATCGGAATAAAATGCCGCATAATTAATCTCATGCAATACTAAAACAATCGTTTTCCCAAGCTCATCACAGAGCTTTCGAACCGTTTTCATCAGATTTGTCGCATGGTAGATATCAAGGTTGTTCGTCGGCTCATCGAACAGAATGTACTCCGTATCCTGTGCGATTACCATTGCGATATATGCTCTCTGTCTTTGTCCTCCTGACAGCTCATCGATAAAACGCTCCCGAAATTCGTCTAGTTCCATATATGAGATTGCCCTGTCAATCATCTTTTTATCTTCTTCTGTAAGACGCCCTCCTGAGTAAGGGAATCTTCCAAACGCCACCAACTCTTCCACCGTCAGCTTCATCTGAATGTGATTGCTCTGCGTTAAAATCGCAAGGCGCTTCGAGAGCTCTTTGCTCTTCCATTTTCCGATATCCTGCCCTTCAAACTCGACAAGTCCTCCATCTCTTGCAATCAGTCTGGAAATCATTCCCATAACCGTTGATTTTCCTGCTCCGTTTGGTCCGATCAAAGATGTCACCTTCCCTTTGGGAAGTGAAAAACTGACCGAATCTACCACCGGTTTTCCATCATATGTTTTTATCAATTCTTCTACAATCATTGTCTAACTTTCCTTCCTTTCTCTCAGCAGCAGATACAGAAAATAGATTCCTCCAAACACGGTAATAAACACACTTACCGGAACGGTATAGGAATAAATCTGCTCTACCAAAAGCTGTCCTGCCACCAGAATCACCATTCCGAAAAATGCCGATCCCAAAATAAGATGACTGTGACGATATGTCTGCAAAAGCTGTCTGGAGAGATTTGCAATGATCAGTCCCAAAAAGGAAATCGGTCCAACCATCGCAGTCGCCACTGCAATAAACAGCGTCACACCCAATAACAGTCGTCTGATACATCTGTCATAATCCACTCCCAGATTAATTGCCTGTTCTTTTCCGAGTGTGATCACATCTAACAAAGCCAGTTCTTTTCTCAGGCAAAAGACCACGAGTCCCATAACAATCACAGAAAATACAATAATCTCTGAATTGACGTTACTAAAACTTGCGACTAAGGTCGCCAGCAGGCTGTCATATTCATTCGGATCCATCACCCTCGTCAAAGTGGACTGGATACTTCCGAAGAAGGAAGTCAACACAGTTCCTATAAGCAGTACATAAAGCACATTATGATTTGTCTTTTTAAACAGATAACTGTAAATAACGGTCGCGGTTCCGCCCATCAATACAAGATCCACCGCAAATGCAGCATTTGGATTGACAGCTAAAACACTTCCTGAGCCGGCAACAAACACAACCGCAGTGTGTATGACCATGTACAGAGAATTCATTCCAAGCAGACATGGTGTCACAATAGTATTGTTGATAACAGACTGGAACACAATAGATGCCCCGCCGATGGCAAACGCCGTGATCAGCATCACGATTAATTTTGGTGTACGAATTTTCATCGCATACCAGAACAATTTCTCATTGCCAAACTTTACATTCACCAACATGTAAAGCGCACATGCTAAAATCACAAGAACCATCATCACGATAAGTTTTTCTGATTTCTTCGATTTACCGCTCGATTCACAGACTCGTTCCCCCTTCCATAATGCATGTCTTAATTTTCCCCTCTACGGGTAAAACGGATCGCCTTGCGGCCATGTTTCAGCCGGTAAAGCAACAGCATAATAAAAAGCAGGCTTCCGAAAATTCCCACAATCAATTCGATCGGCAATTCATACGGCGCAATTATGACTCGCCCGATCAGATCACACACAAGAACAAAATTTGCCCCAAACAATGCCGTATCCACAAGCGTTCCACGAATCTTATCCCCTTTAAACATAGAGACAATATTTGGAACAATCAGACCGATGTAGGAAATGGAACCTACCACAACAACTACCGATGCTGTAATCATCGCGGCAATTGTCAGCCCCATAAACAGAACAAACTTATACGGGACTCCAAGATTTTTGGAAAAATCCTTTCCCATTCCGACGATGTTAAAATGATTCGCAAACAGAAATGCCAGTATCACAAGCGGTACCACAAGATATACAATCTCATATCTGCCCTTTAACACCATTGAAAAATGCCCCACAAGCCATGAGGAAAGTGCCTGCGTCATCTCATATTTGTAGGCGAGATAACTCGTAATTCCAGACACCACATTCCCGAACATAATTCCCACAAGCGGTACCATAACCGCTTCTTTAAACTGAATTCGTTGTATGAACCACACAAAAATCCATGTTCCGAGAATCGCCGTGGTAAATGCAAATATTGCCCGCCCCCACAGCGTGGACTGCGGCATAAACAAAAGTGCCAGAAGAATTCCAAATTGCGCAGACGAAATCGTCGCTCCCGTAGTCGGAGAGACGAATTTATTCATGCAAAGCTGCTGCATAATCAATCCCGCCGTACTCATCCCGACACCGGTACAGATGATTGCAAGCAGGCGTGGCAGCCTGGAAATCAAAAAGATTTCCAATTGTTCCATATTTCCACGGAACAATTCTATAGGGGTCACATCAATCACACCCACAAATAAAGACACCGCTGACAGAACCAGAAGAAGTGCTGCAAGGATGATTGTTGACATCCGCTCTTTCATAAATTTCCTCCTTTTTAAAGTTAGCTCAAACTAACTCGTAGTTAAAATAAAATGTGCCTGATCACTGCCAAAATCATTTTCTGTGTGGTCACAGCACATTTCCACGTTAGTTTAAACTAACTCATTTGTTTTGTCAAGTATTTTCATATTACATATTTTTCATTGAATACCATACTTTATTATGCTAAAATATATACATTCAGATTGAATGGAATCGTTCATAGAATAGGAATAATCAGGAGGACATGAAAATGAGTAAAACAGATGAAGTAAGAAAAGCAATGGTCGATGCAATGAAAGCAAAAGATAAAGACACAAAAGATACACTTTCTCTTTTACTTGCTGCGTTAAAGAACAAAGCCATCGATAAAAGAGCTGATTTGACTGAAGAAGAAGAGGTTCAGGTCATCTTAAAGGAGATCAAACAGACAAAAGAATCGTTGGAGATGACGCCTTCTGACCGCACAGATATGATTGAAGAGTGCAAAAGACGACTTGCAGTGCTGGAGACATTTGCTCCGAAGATGATGGATGCCGACGAGATCAAAGCAGTTGTGGAAAGCGTTTTGAGCGAGCTTGGAATCACTGCTCCGACAGCCAAAGATAAAGGACGGATCATGAAAGAACTGATGCCGAAAGTAAAAGGAAAAGCAGACGGAAAGCTTGTCAATGAGATCGTTGGTTCTTATATGACAGAGTAGAAAAAGACGGGGATACCCGTCTTTTTCTATGCATAATGGTATTTTTTGTGCTGACTTTTAAAGTAGCCGACAGATATGAACAGCGTCACAAATTCCGCCAGCGGAACAGACAGCCAAACACCCGTCACCCCCATCACCAATGGCAGTACAAGGATACTCACCACGATGAAAATAAACGTCCTGCAAAACGAGATGATCGCAGATCTTTTCCCATCACCAAATGCAGTAAACATCGCAGATGCAAAAATATTGATTCCCGCAAATATATAATTAAAAGAAAACAAGAAAAATCCATCTGCTGCAATTTCATATGTCCTTGAATCTCTTCCACTGAAGATTCCTACATATCGGCTCTGCAAAAACAAGCGCCATCACAAGAATCACAATAGAAGATACCGTGATGAAGTACATGCAGACTTTTATAAATTCGCTTCAGCTGGTCATAATTTTTGTCCCCGTAATTAAAACTGAACACCGGAGCCACTCCCATTGAAAATCCCAGATACATTGATGTGAACAAAAACTGACCGTACAGCACGATCGTAATTGCTGCCACTCCGTCTTCCCCGAGGAGACGCAGCATCGTCAGGTTAAATAAAAAGGTCACAATCGCCATTGAAAGATTGCTCACCATCTCCGAAGAGCCATTTCCACAGCTTTCCAGCAATACTGTTCTGCGAAATACCGGTCGTACAAAATAAAGCCCCTTTTGATCACGAAAAAGTACACAATTCCAACAACCGCCATGATCGTCTGTCCAATTCCGGTTGCAAGAGCCGCTCCAATCACGCCCATTCCCATAGGTCCCATAAACAGATAATCTAAAATGACATTGGTAACTCCGCCTGTAATCGTTAAAACCAATCCGAGTGTCGGCTTTCCCGCAGTCACAAAAAATACCTGAAAAAACATCTGCATCATCGTCAGCGGTCCAAACAGTAAAAGAACACCCAAATATCGTTTACAGTCTGAAAGAATCAGAGGTGTCGCTCCAAGCACATTGCAAAGCGGTTCCAAAAACAGTATCCCGACCGCTAAAATCACCACTCCTACCAGAAAGCTCACCAATGCGATCAAAGAAAAATTTTCCCTTGCCTCACTTTCTTTTTTCTCACCAATCTGACGTGCGACAATGGCGCTCCCACCTGTTGATAGCATAATCCCGCATGCAAACATCAGATTGATGACCGGATAAACGATATTGACCGCGGACAACGCATTGCTCCCGACAAGTCTGGATACAAAAATTCCGTCTACAATCGTATATAAAGACATAAATACCATCATCACCATCGTCGGGAATGCAAACTTCAGCAATGAAAACACATTAAATTTCTGCGCTATTGAATTCGTCATATTTCATCTCATCCTCCAATTGTATATTGATTTTTCCAATCTGTACCCTATCATAAACTATAGGGTAACACGATAGTCAAGGGAGGTTTTACAAAAATTGGAGAAAAAATTAAAATCGAATCGAGATGCCTATCTGACAACCGGAGAATTTGCAAAACTTGCAGGTGTCTCCAAGCACACATTGTTTCACTATGATAAAATCGGGCTTTTATCACCGGAAATCAAACTCTCTGAAAATCAATATCGCTACTACTCCATTTCACAGCTGGAGCTTTTGGAAATCATCACCTTATTAAAGGAACTTGATATGCCGCTGTCTGAGATCAAATCATATCTGGACAACCGGACAACATCGCTTTTCATTGAGCTGCTCACCAAAGAGCAGACACTTATCCGTGAAAAAATCCAGGCGATGCAGCAGATGGAGCGTTGGATTCAAGAAGAACTTACGCTGCTTCACAATGTATCTGCATCTGCATTGGACGATATTTCTGTTATTCATTTTCCGGCAAAATATATGCTTACCACACCTGTGCATTCCCTGCACGACAAAGAAATTGCAAAAACGATCCGAGACCTCATTCTTTACGGCAATGAACATCAGATTCAAAGTCCTTACGGAGTCGGGGGAATCCGCGACCTTTCTTCGTTCGATCTAACGACAGAAGAGTATACCGATTTCTATCTGCTTTTAGACCATAGGCCAGAGAATGTTCCGCTTTGTGTCCGGGAATCCGGACACTATCTTCGTGCATTTCACTGTGGAGGCTACGAGACCATCCATACGACCTATGAAAAAATGCTGCAATATGCATCTGAAAACGCCTTAGAGCTGACTGGTATATTTTACGAAGATGTTCTGATTGACACGCTCACCGAAAAAAAGGAGGAAGATTATATCCTCCAGATCAGCTGTAAATTAAAAAAGGGATAGGAGAACTCCAAATTGTTCTCCCCTCCCTGTTTCTAGACAGCCTCTATCAAAAAACCTTTTGCTCTGAGCATTTCTTCTATCTCATCTAATATTTCTTCACTCTCCGCACTCACTGTATGGTAATGATAGTTTGAAGTAATATTTTTCAGTGGACTTGATTTTCCACTTTTGATGTCTTCTATAAATGCTGCCGCTTTTCTTCTTGAGTGTATGCCAAGCGGCGCTTCCATATGACCGTATACTCTGTGGTTTACCATCACATTTTCCACGCATCCTCCCAAATCCACAATCTCATACAACTCCTCCTCCGTCTGCTCATCAGTATGCTGCACCTTAAACACACGGCTAATTGCTTTTTGCGTATTCAGTATATATCCTCTGTTCGTTGAGATAATATCATAGCCTGCTGTGCGGATCAGCGCAATATCCTGCACGATCACCTGCCGGCTCACACCATAAAGTTCCGCCAGCTTTTTTCCTGACACAGGCTCCTTACTCTCCTGTATCTGACGAACAATCTGCTCTCTTCTCTGCGAACCATTCACAAACCTTCACCTCCTGTTTTTGCATGACTGGTTCTATTATACTACATGAAGGTTCTTTAAGGAAATATCTAAAATTGGTGCAGAGTGTGTCAATGCTCCGCTGGAAATATAGTCTACCCCGAGTGACGTCAGGCGGGCAATATTTTCTTTTGTCACATTTCCGGAACATTCCGTCTCAGCTCTCCCGTCAATGATACGGATTGCCTCCGCCATCTCTTCCGTGGACATATTGTCAAGCATAATAATATCTGCTCCCGCATCCACAGCTTCTTTTACCATCTCCAGCGTTTCCACTTCCACTTCAATCTTTCGCACAAACGGTGCATATTCTTTTGCCATGCGCACTGCATTCGCCACACTTCCGGCTGCCCCGATATGATTATCTTTTAAAAGGACACCGTCTGACAGATTATAGCGATGATTGTAACCGCCTCCCGCACGCACCGCATATTTTTCAAAAATACGCATATTCGGCATCGTCTTTCTCGTATCTAAAAGCTTTGTACCGGTTCCCTTTAAAAGTTCTGCAACGGATCGTGTGTATGTTGCGATTCCGCTCATTCTCTGTAGATAATTCAACGCCACTCGCTCTCCTGATAAAAGTGCACGGATATCGCCGACCACTTTTCCCATCAGTTCTCCATTCTTCACCTGATCCCCGTCTTTACAATATAATTCCACCTTTGTATCCGCATCCAAAAGATGGAACACCCGTTCAAACACATCCAATCCGGCAATCACTCCATCCTGCTTACAAATCAATTCTACCTCTCCTGTGACCGCTTCTTTCATCACGGCATTCGTTGTCACATCTTCGCTGGAGATATCTTCTCTCAACGCCTCCAAAATCAAATGATCCACTTGAAGATCCATCGTAATTTTATTCATCCTTTTATTTCCTTTCTTATCGGTTTGCTCCAATTTTTTTGCTGCACGTTTCGCAAATACAAGGCTTTCCAACAGCGAGTTACTTGCCAGACGATTGGCGCCGTGCACTCCGTTGCAGCTTGTCTCGCCTGCTGCATACAGATGCTCCATCGATGTCAGGCTGTCAGAATCCACCCAGATGCCACCCATAAAATAGTGCTGTGCCGGTACAACCGGAACCCACTCTTTCGTGGCGTCGTATCCTTCCTCCAGACATTGTTGATAAATATGTGGGAAATGTTTTCGTATCGTCTCCTCTGAAATATGTTCCATCGACAACCACACGAACTCTGTATGATCTTTCTCCATCTGCTCCTGAATTGCCTTAGTCACAACGTCTCTCGGAAGAAGTTCATCTACAAACGCTTTCCTTCTTTGTTATATAACACTGCCCCTTCCCCGCGCACTGATTCTGATATCAGAAATCGTCTTCCCGGTTTCTTCGAATACAGTGTTGTCGGATGAATCTGCACGTAATCCAAATGCTCCAGACGAATTCCATGCTCTTTTGCAATCGAAGCGCATCTCCTGTCAGATGTGCAAAATTAGTAGAATGCTTGTAAGTTCCGCCGATTCCTCCGCTTGCTAAAATCGTATCCTTTGCATGGAGATAAATGATTCCTTCCTCATTTTCAGCAACAATTCCTGCACATCGTCCTTCTTCTTCTAAAATATCCGTCATCGTAGTATACTCAAAAATCGACACATTCTCAAGTTCTTTCACTCGCTCCAAAAGTTTGCTTGTAATCTCTTTTCCGGTCACATCCTCATGGAATAAAATACGCGGCGCAGAGTGCGCACCTTCTCTTGTATATAAAAACTCCCCGTTTTCCTGTTCAAATTCCACTCCATATCCCACAAGATCTTCAATCACCTGACGGGAATTGCGAATCATAATATCGACCGATTCTTTTCGGTTCTCATAATGTCCCGCTTTCATCGTATCTTCAAAATAGCTTTCATAGTCATCCTCATCTCGCTGTACACAGATCCCCCCCTGTGCAAGAAAAGAGTCACTGCTCTCTACATCTGATTTTGTAATCATCACAATCTTTTTTTTCTGCCGGCAGATTCAGCGCACTGAAAAGTCCTGCCACTCCTGTTCCGACTATGACGACATCCGTATTGATATCCATATTTCCTCCTTCACTGCAAACACGGTTATTTTGCAAGCTCCAACATCCGCTCCAATGCTTTTCCAGATTCTTCTCTTACTTTCTCTGTCACGTGCACTTCATTTTCCCCTGTCTTTAATACATGCAATACCTTTTCCA
>ENA-OQCW01001025-OQCW01001025.1-human-gut-metagenome-genome-assembly--contig:-NODE-1025-length-12657-cov-3.109018_pt1 | contig 12657 bp, 12 predicted proteins | sample MGYA00242767_ERZ504593 | MGnify/ENA primary metagenome ERZ504593 (study PRJEB26092, sample SAMD00036307) | human gut metagenome | host: Homo sapiens | study: EMG produced TPA metagenomics assembly of... | reverse complement strand
GGCGCATACACGTACCACGTGAAGGAACTCGCCGGAACGGACAAGACCATCGGCTACTCCACTCAGGAATACGATGTGACCGTCACCGTCACCGACCAAGACGGCATGCTCGCGGCAACCGCCGACCGTCAGACCAATGACATCCGATTCGACAACACGTACACGCCAACACCCCGTCAGCGTGCGACTCGAAGCGACCAAACATCTGACCGGACGTGACCTGAACGACAACGAGTTCACCGCCGAATTGAAGGATTCCAACGGCAAACCTGCTCCCAAACAAAACAGTTCGCCCGCGTTCCACGCGACGCGCAATCCGAATACCGATAAGGAGAAGAACGTCCGCGAAGGCGACGGAACCCTCGAATTCGACAAGCTCACCTTCGACAAGACCGGCGTGTACACGTACACGGTTGACGAACAGGACGGAACCTTGGGTGGCGTCACCTACGACACAACCAGCCACACCGTCACCATCACCGTCACCGAGGACGCGGCCAGCCACACGCTGACCGCGAAGACCGAATACTCCACCGAAAACGGTTCCGAGGACGGCATCCGCTTCGATAACACGTACCAGCCGCAGAACGTGCTCGTGGAACTCGCCGCACGCAAGCGTCTGACCGGACATGAGTTGAAGGCCGACGAATTCGAGTTCGAACTCGTGGACAAGGACAACAAGGTCATCGACAGCGCGAGGAACGACAAGGACGGCGACATCCGGTTCAAACCGCTCACCTACGGTCGTGACAACAACGGCATCGACGATTGCGGCGAACACCGGTATGTGATTCGCGAGAAGAACACCGGTGAAAAGAACGTCACCTACGACAAGACGGAACACCATGTGAACGTCACCGTGGGCGACGACCTGCAAGGCAATCTGACCGCCAAAGTCGAATACGATCCGACGGACGGGAAAACCGACAAGACCAAGGGGGATGCCGTCGGGGACAAGCCGTCCACGATCCCCAGCATGGTCACGACCACCGGAACCCGACCCGAGTTCACCAACTCCTACATTCCACCGGTCACACCGGCCATCGTGAAGACGATTCGCCAACTCGCCAAGACCGGCGTATCCGCGCCCATCGTGGCGTTGGCCGCGTTCACGCTCTTGGGAGTGGGATTGATGCTGTTCCGCCGTCGCGGAAACCAAACCGAGACCGCGCGGCACAGGAAGTAAGGCCACGGTAGGCCAGTAGAAAAGGCCGGGCGGGAGAGCGGATTCCCCGCCCGGCCTTTTCTTTTGCACCGGCTGCAAGGTGACGTCCTCTCTCTCGGCCGAAGCTGAACCGCACCCCGATTGTTGGACTGAAGAAATTCAGATTCGATGATCGGAGGTGCGGTTCTTTCGTATACGTGAGGATCGAAGGAGACGTTACGACGACGGGTTCCGGGCATGGGAAAGGCCCTTCGCCAGCCTCTCCCGGCGGAGGGCCTTTCCCATGCCCGTGAACCCGTGAACCCGTGGACCCGTGGACCCGTGGAGCCGTGCTCCCGATGGGGCCTGTAGACGGTGCGCCCCGCAGCGGACCGCGACCCGACGCATCATCGACTCTGACATTGTTCGCACCATCATCATTCCTCTGGAGGTTGCACATGGCTGACAGGCAAACCGCATTGGCCGTATTCGATTTTCTCGACTCGCTGCGCGCCGGACAATACCGCATCGGCGCGGACGCGGAAAAGGACCATGCCACGGCGGGACTGCTGGCATCGCTGTCCGGCGACACGGGGCTGCGCGACGCCGTGTGCGCGAAGCTGATATCGCCGGGCCTGGAGCGCGCCCGTTTCCTCATGGTCGCCGAGCATGATCCGCGCGCCATACCCCTGTTCGCCTCGGGCCAGGTCAAACCGTGGTACCAGGCCGACTACAACGTGCGCGAGATAGCCAACAGCGAGTTCCACCAGGACATACCCGCACTGCTGTGGCGGCTGTCCAACAGCATCCCGGATTCCGCGCGAAGGGAGGGCATGCTTGAGGCGGCCGCGTACATGAGCTTCATGCAGGGCGATCCCGAGGCCGCGTTCACCGGCCATCTGGGCCGGCTCGCGGCGGTTTCGCCCGAGGGCGAGGTCACGCGCTGCCTCATGGACGCGCACGAGCACGGCCAGCATCCCGCATGGGTCATGGAACGGCGGCAGCTGCGCGAACGGCAGGCCGACGCCGCCGACGGCATGGCCGCCACCGCGCCGGACCGCCCGAGCCTTCGCCAGCGCCTCTTCCCGAACCGATGAACACCTCCGGCACGGACCCATGGGAGATGGGCCCCATAATCGCCGCCGGCACCGCCGTCGCCATCGACACGGCACGAGAACCGGAACCGGAACGCCGGCCACCGGCCGAACCCGAACCCGAGCCCGGGCCCGGGCTGGAGCCGGATGCGCGATGCGTGGACGACGCCGGAAGCGAAGACCGGGCGAACACGGCCGTCGATCCGTGGGAGATCGGCCCGCTGCCATCGGCCTCGAATCCGGTGGGGAATGATATCCCGGCCGATGCCCCGGCATCGGAACCGCAGCACGTTGTCGGTGCCGTGGAGCCGGCCGATCTCGCCGACACGATCGACCTCACGCCGGTCGGCGACCGGGATGCCGCCATGCCCGTGCGCGAATGGAGGCGCATAGCCACGACCGCGGGCGGCATCCTGCTCGCGGCCTGCGTCACGGTCGCCGGCATGTCCGCGTGGAGATCGCATGAATCCGCCACGGCCGCACGCGAGCTGGAACAGGCGACGGCGGACTGCGCCACCGCCCACGCTGCGGCGAAGAAAGCCGAACAGAAGCTGGTCGAATATCTCGACGGCGACCGGCTCGCACAGGCGAAAGCGGTCACGGCCGACAAGCTCGCCGACCCGGAAACCCTGGAAACCCTCGACAAGCTGGCCGAACAATATTCCGAGGGCGAGCGAATCCCCGCATGTGCCGCCACGGACACGGAAACGGCCAACGCCACCACATCCAAGCTGCAAGCCATCGAAAAGAAGCACACGGGAAATCTCTCGCGGCTGAAGAAGGCGGCGGGCGCGGTGTTCTCCTCACGGCTGGCCCATACCGTCGAACAGGGCGAACGATTGTATTCCTCCTCCGAAGGCAAGGTGCAGGACGAATATTCTCGCGCCCTGCTGCGCGCCTCCATCGACAAGCGCGACGAGAAGGCCATCACCGACGCCATGGACAAGGTGAACGCCTCCATCGACGCGAAGACCAAGGCCGACGAGGAAAGGAAAGCGCAGGAGGAGGCCGCAGCGGCTGCGGCGGCGCAGGCGCAGGAGCGGAGCACGCCGGCACCGCAACAGTACTCGTACACGCCCTCCGGCTCCGCTTCGGGCCCGGGTTCCGGCCCGTCCGGCGGCGGATACCATTCCTCCGGCGGTTCCGCCGGCTCGACCGGTGGTTCCGCGTCTCCGGGCTGGTCGGTGCCCGCGAACCCGGACCCCTCGCAACTGCCCGGCACCGACCCGAGCCTATGAAAGGACCAGCACCATGCCACAACTGACCACGTTGATCCCGTCGTTCGCGGCACCCGTCACCGACCGCGTGTGGCTGGTGGGCGCGCACGGCGGTGCCGGATGCACCACGATCCGCCATTCGGATCCGGAACGTTTCGCCGACGCCGGCCGCGCGCTGCCGGTGAGCCAGGATCCCTCCATGCCGTCGCGCATCATCCTGTGCGCCATGGGCACGGGGCGCGGTCTCGAATCGTTGCGCGCGCTGCTCGCCGACCAGTCGGCCGGACTGTTCGGCGCATCGATCCTGTTGGGCGCGGCCATCACCGACCCCGTGCCCCGTATGCCCCGGCCTTTGGTGGCGGCGCGCATCCAACTGTCATCCGCCGTCCGCGTGTGGCGGCTGCCCCATATCAAAGGGCTTGAACTCGACGGGTTTCCCCGGCGTTATCCGGCCGCGTACTCACGGCTCGTGAAGGACGTAGACGCCATGCCCCGCGCCACGGCCCATGTCGGCTGACGATGGTGCATGAACCTAACACGAAAGGAACAACCCAATGCTGCATGAAACATGCGTGATCCTCGCCGAGACCCTTTCCGACCCGACCCCGTGCCTGCCTCCGGGATTCTCGGGCCCGGTATCCACCGCCCTGGGCTGGGTGAAGGCGCTGAGCCTGGTGATCGGCGTGGTCGCGCTGGTGCGCATCGGCGTGCACATCCTGCGCCAGCAGGGCGACGGCGTGCCAGACCGCGACGACACCTTCGACAAGCTCGTCAACTGGGTGATCGGCATCTTCCTCGGTGCGGGCGCTGTCGCCATCCTCGCCGCACTCGGCCTGTCCGTCACCGCAAGCTGCTGAGAAAAAGCCATGAAAGGGATTCGACGCATACGGCAGCGCCTGTGCGCGCTGCCGCTCGCCCTCGCCTGCCTCATGGGCCTCGCCGCCTGCGGCGGACCCGACTTCGGATCGTTCAGCAAGGAGCTCACGTTCGGCGACAAGCAGATCAGCGACACCCAGACCACCTACGTGATGAAGATACCCGAAGGCAAGCTCGGCGACCTGATCGGCCCCAGCCAGATCCAATGGGTCATCGACCAGTACGGCGACCCGCCCGCCCATACCGGCGTGGTCGCGGTCGGCACCAAGAAGGCGGCGAAGGATCTGCTGAGGAAGTCTCCGGAACTGCAATGCAGGGCATTGGAGAACACGTATCAGGAGGAGTCGTCCGACGAGGGCAAATGGGAGTACAAGGACTCCTCGTGCCGGAAGCAGCGCAAGCTCTCCTGGCTGGAGAAGACCCTGTGGAACATGTACCAGGTCCAATCGGATTCCACGATCGAATGGCTGTCCACCAGCCGCAACACGCTGGTCGCCGCGAACGACACGGTATCAACGTTGCAGGCGAACGCCACGCCGAACTACGATTCATGGTTCGCACCGGTGAACCGGTACCTGCGCATCGCGCAGGGCGTGCTCGTCGCAGCCGCCGCGATCAGCCTGATCGTGCTGAGCGCGCGCATCGTGTGGAACATCGGCCAGGGCGGCGAGGGCCGTCTGCTCGACCGCATCGGCTGGATACTGCTCGGCGTGCTGCTCGGCTCCTCGTGCGCGAGCATCGCGCTCACGTTCTTCTCCGCTCGTCCGGCGGCAATCCGGACCTGCCGTCATGGACGCCGGGCGGCGGCACCACGTTCTTCCTGTCGGACTACATCCGTATGCAGGTTGACCCGTTCCTTATCATCGCGGCCGTGTGCGGCGTGATCGCGGCCGGCTGGAAGCTCGTCACCCAACAGGAGGGACGTGACCTGATCCCGTTGGGCAAGGCGTTCATGTGGGCGATCCTGAGCCGTCGTGTGCCTTGCCGGACTGGTCAACACGTTCCAGGCCACATTCGACACGTGGACCGCCGACGTGCTCAGGTCCGCAAGCGGCATGATGAACGACGCCTGGGAATCGAAAAGCCTGGCCGCGAGCTCGTTCTTCAATCTCGGCGCGCCCGTCGCCATCGTGCTCACCATCGTGATGTGGATCTGCGGGCTGATCAGCAAGATATTCGCCTACTTCCGCGCCGGGATGCTGCCGATCCTGGTGGGCGTGGCACCCATGTGGGCCGCCATGAGCTGGATGGAGACCGGCAAGCAGGCTTTCGCCAAGACCATCGGCTGGCTGGCCGCGTTCCTGGCCTACAAGCCCGTCGCCGCACTGGTCATGGCGACCGGCTCGGCGATCATGGCCACGGCCGGGCCCGGCGACGACAGCCAGGCCATCACGCTGATGCTCACCCTGAGCGTCATCATCCTCCTTCCCGCCATGATCCGCGTGATCGTGCCCGCCGTGCAATCCTCGGTCGGCGGTGGCGGCGGCGGAATCCTGCCCTCCATACTCGGCATGGGAGTCGCCGTGGCCGGCGGCGGCCTGCGCAAGGCCATGGGCGGCAAGGGCGGCAGGAAAGGCGGCGACAGCGGTGGCGGCGAAGCGTCACCGGACGGTGCCAAACCCGGTGCCGGCCGAGGTTTGGCCGGACTGCTTTCCGGGCTCGGCCGAAACGGCGGAAAGCCGCAGGGGGCGAACGGCGGCGGCAAGCAAGCCAAGCCGCTGGACGGCAATCCCACGGGCGACGAACCGCAGAACACCGGCGACAAGCCGCAGGGAGCGAACCGCAAGGGCAACGGCGGCAAGCCGCAGGGAGCGAACGGCAATGGCGCGGGGAGCCCGGTTCCACCGGCACCCGATGGCGCATCACCCGACCCGTCAGGCGGCAACAGGCCGCAGGGGGCGAACGGCGACGCCGGCGGGTTCGCCCGCGAGGGAGCCCCGGACGGTGCCGACCGCTCGACCACTCGCAAAGGCAAGACATTCTGACGCATACGTTTTGTTAAGGAGATTCGGATAATCATGGCGTCGAACACGACATACGGGGATTGGATGCGGCCGATGCCGGGAGGCATCCGCAACATCGGCATACCGTTGACGATAGCGGGCATGGGCGTATTGACCTGCACGCTGCTGGTCAGCATGGCGAGCGTGGTCGCGGCCATCGCGATCCTCGTGGTCGGCATGGGCGTCATCCTCGTGCTGGCGATCAGGGACCGCGAGCACCGCAACATGGTGGACCGCGCCGTGGAGAAACGCACGTGGATGGCCGCGCAGCGTACCGGCGCAAACCTGTACCGTTCCGGCCTGCTCGCGCCGATCGACGGCGGCAAGGCCATGCTGCCGGGCATCCTCTCCAGGGTGGTCCTGACCTCCGCCCTGGACGGGCTGGGCGGCGAGTTCTGCCTGGTGCGGCATTCGCACACCGGCGAATACTCGCTGCTCCTGTCATGCCAGCCGCAGGGCGCGAGCCTCGCCGACGACGACGTGGAGGACTCGTACGTGGCCTCGTGGGCCGGGCTCATGGAATCGCTCGCCTCCGAGACCGGCGTCACCCAACTGGCCGTGACCGTGGACACGGCACCCGATTCCGGCGTGCGTTTCCGCCGCACGCTGAGCAAACGCATCGTGGAGGACGCTCCCGAGCTCGCGGCGCGCGCCATGGCGCAGATCATGGACCAGTACGCAGCCGGCGGCGCTTCCAACGACGTGACGCTCACCTTGACTTTCCGCTACACCGACCGTGACGGCAAATACCTGGAGGCCGGGGAGGCCGCGCGTCGCATAAGCCTGCTGCTGCCCTCGATCCGCGAGCAGATAGCGCAGGCGGGAGGCGGTGCCGCGAGGGCCCTGGGCATGGAGGAGATCACTCGCATGGTCCGCGTCGCCTACGATCCGGCCGCGCAGGAGACCATCGAGGAATCCGACGAGCCCCCGTACATCGCATGGGAGGATTGCGGGCCGCTCATGCACGAGGCCGGCTGGAGCCATTATTCGCACGATTCCGGGCTGAGCCGCACATGGGAGATGGTGGACCCGCCGCAAAGCAACGTGACCGCCGACACGCTCACCCGACTGCTCAGCCCATTGGCGGACTGCGACCGCAAGCGAGTGACCGTGCTCTACCGGATGCTGCCGCCCGACAAGACCATGTTCATGGCCGAACAGAACCGGCAGAAGGCAGCGAACCAGGTCAGCCAGGAGAAACGGGCCACGGTGAGGTCCATGAGCCAGATAGGCAAGGCCAACCGACAGGCCGTCGAAACGAACCAGGGTGCGGTCATGGTGTTCTTCGGGATGCTCGTCACCGTCACCGTGTCCAGGGGCGAACAGGAAAGCCAACGGCTCGAAGCCGCGTCACGCGCCGTGGAACAGGCCGCAGGCGGCGCGAAGATCGACCTGCGCCCCTGCTACGGGGCACAGGACACGGGATTCGCCGCAAGCCTGCCCCTTGGATTGAACGTCAGATCATACACTCCAGCCGGCCCCCTCGGCCGGCTCCTGTCCTGAACGGAGGACACGTGATGCCGATGCCATGGAAGCCGTCGAAACGGAAGGGAACCATGCCAAGCGCCACGGCCACGGACCCCGTGGCTCGCATGGAATCAATGCTGCTCACACCGTTGAAGGCCAAACCGGACGAGCCCGTGCCCCCGGTGCCGTGGCGGGGGAAACGCTCGCGTGGAGGCGGCTATGCGGCCCTGATGCCCACGATCGATGAGTTCTTCGGCACGTCGAACCAGGTGTGCGGCGGGTTCTGGCCGTTCGGCACCGACATGGCCCTGCCGGCCGAGGGGGTGCCGGTCGGGCGAAGCCTGATGACGGGTGCCGGCGTGTGCTGCGACCCGATCAGCTGGTTCAAGGCCGGCATCATCAAACAGCCCTCTATGTTCCTGCTCGGCCTGCCGGCCATCGGCAAGAGCACGTTCGTGCGCCGCGAGGTGCTGGGACTGAGCGCCCTGGGCATGAACGCGATCATCCCCGGCGATCTGAAGCCCGACTACGCCTCACTGGTCAACATGCTCGGCGGCCAGGTCATCCGGCTGGGAGCGGGCATCGGCGTGGTCAACCCCCTGGACCCCGGCGACCTCCATTATGCGCTGCAACGCTTGGAGGGCAAGGCGCGCAAGGACCTCACGGACTACTACAACGACACGCGCGCCGCGCTCATGGAGGTGCTTTTGACGATCATGCGCACCGGCCGCGAGAACGACACCGATGCCGGTGCCAGGGGCGTGACCGCACGCGAATCCGATATCCTTTCCGTCGCCGTGCGCGTGCTCCACGACCGGCATGGCGGCGACCCGCAGCCTCCCGTCATCGCGGACCTGCGAGACCTGCTGAGGGAAGGGCCCGACGAGGTGCGCACGGCGGCGGTCTGGGACGACCCGGAAAACGACGAGCTCTACAGGGCGCAGGTTCGCGGCCTTCTGGCCGACCTGCACGGATTCTCGAACCGCATGACGAAGTTCGGCCGTCTGTTCGGCGACCAGACCACCGCGCGCATCGACCTGTCCAGGCCCGTGGACTTCGACATCAGCGCCCTGGCCCAGTCGGGCGACGACGTGGTCGCCGCCGTGCTGGCGACCACATGGACGAGCGCGTTCGCCGCGAAGAACGCCGCCGACGTGCTCGCCGAGGAGGGATTGCAGCCCCGGCGCAACCACGTGATCATCATGGACGAGATGCACCGCGCTTTGCGCGCCAGCCCCCTCATGGTCGAAAAGCTCGACCTGCTCACCCGTCTGAACAGGCAGTGGGGCGTAGGCCAGATCATGATCACACACACGTTCAAGGACCTCATGTGCATGGAGACCCCGGCACAGAACACCAAGGCGCGCGGCTTCGTGGAACGCAGCGAGATCAAGGTGCTGGGCGCTTTGAGCCGCATCGAGGTGGACCGCTACCTGCGCGGCGAATGCGGACTGCCCGTATCCCGGCGCGAGGAGGACATGCTGGAGGATTGGGCCACCCCGGTCAACTTCGGATCCGACGCCTCGCACAAGGGTCTGGGCCGTTTCCTGATCAAATTGGGAGGACTGCCCGGAATCCCCATCAACGTGGAGATGTGCCCGCTCGAAAAAAGCGGGTTCAACGATACGAACCTCAAATGGCACGCCTAGAAGGGAACCCTGCGATGACAGACCACCTCGCCACCGGCATGAAACGCATGATCCGCACCGTGGCACGCTCCGCATCCCTCTCCGACCGGCTCGGCGAGCAATCCCGGCTGCTGCGGCTGACGGGCAACCGCAGCACTCTCGACTTCCGCCCCGCCGAGCACGGCGCATCCTCATGGGACTTCGAAATGTCGATAACCCCCGCCGAACCATACGGCAACACGGAAACCCGTGAACCCGTATGGCGTGAGACGGTCGATTCCGCCACCTATGGCGAATCGAGGGCGCGGGTCGCGCACGCCGTCGAAACGTTCAGAATATACGACAACACCGGCATCCTGCCGGAAACGGAAAACCGGTGAAAGGACCACGATGAACGACGCCGCACTGCTCGACTCGCTGCACGCCGCGCTGCGCAATCCCGACCTCGCATGGTACACGGAATTCCATGCCGGCGAATCCATCGTCGCCGGCTACCTCGATTCCCTGACGGACCCGTATGACGACGATGCCATCACAGCCGCCGATACGGACGAACCGCCGTTGGACGAGCTGATCACCGCAGCCACGCACGAATATCTGGACTCAGGCATGACCTACGACGGATTCTCGGAACATGTGCGCACCACCTGGCGCAACGCGGCAGCCTACGACTGGTCGAAGCTCATGGCCGAACAGCGCTCCACGGGCGAATGGTCGTCCGACGCGAACCGGCTCGCCGTATTGGGCGTGATGATGCAGTTCGCGCCCGAATCAACATGCATGATGATCGCCAGCGACATACTGGCCGAGAACGCTCCCCTATCCCTTCCGGCATTGCGCGAACGCATCAATACGCCGGACGGCATGGTGAACACCGACCTGCTGTTTTCCCGGCTGATCGACAACGGCACCACGCCCGATCCGGCGCGCATCGACATGGCGATGGGGATCCTCGGCCCGTTGGAGGCCAACGCGCCGACGGACGCCTGCTACCGGATCATCGGCCTGAAGGCCATGCTCAGCCTCGCCATGGGCGACGGCGAGAAGGCGCGGGAACTCGCCGAACAGGCCATCGGCTACGACGCCTCGGACCGGTTCGCGTCAAGCGTGCTCGACCGTCTGCCGGAAACCGATCCCGCCATGGAGGCGGCGAACGTGTGGGAGAACGGCGGGCATTTGGGGCGCTGACGTAGACGCCGTGCCCCGCGATGCCACCGGTCCGGCCGGATGATGGGAGTCGCCGCCGCCATTGAAGGCGCTGGTATTCCCCGAATGAAAGGACCATCATCATGCCACAGTCAATGCAAGTGGTTCGCGGTCTCCTCGCCGCGAACCCCGATTACTGGCCGGCGAAAACCAACGCGGACGGCACCACGAGCTCGGCGTACCTGCGCGCCACCGTGTATGAGGACCGCCCGCGAGTCCGTCAGAAGGACGGCAGCTATACGGACAATCCGCTCGGCCCGGTGAGAACCACCGTGAAATTCTGGGGCCAGGCTGCCGAGCTCCTGCACGGCATGGATTTCCGCCAGGGCGACGCCGTGGTGGCGACCGGCCGCATGGGCGATCCCGACGCCTTCATCAGCCAGAAGGACGGCAAGGCATACGCGCGCCCGGTCGTGATCGGCGATTCCATGCAGATCGATTCCATCGTGTCCCAGCGCATCCAGCTCGCCCGCGAACGCAAACGCCAGGACAAGGAACAGGCCGGTGCCGTGGCCGATGCCGGGCGAACGGATCCATGGACGGACCAGGTTGACGCCTCGCGCGGCGAATACGTTGGCGACGGCGTTCCCCGCACTTTCAACGGCGAGCCCTTCGAACCGCTGTCGGGCTATCCGACACCGGGCGCGGCTCCCGCTCCGGCGGACCCTGCGGCACCGGATTTCCTTTCCACCCCATCCGATTTCACGACGGGCAACGCCCGCTAGCCATGACGCAAGCCCTGGCGCATCGACGGCGGGACCGCTTCCATCGGTTCCGCCGTCATGCTTGAAAGGAGAAATGAATCTTGGCCGACGTCGATCCGAAACTGCAATCGAACCGAGTGAAGGATCTGGGCGGCACGGTCCGTCCCAGCCGCAAGATCGAACTGGCGATCATCGTCGCGGTGTCCCTGATCCTCACGGTGTTCGCCCTCGTGTGCTCCCATGCGGGGCATCCCTTCCAGATCTTCGCGCTCATGTACCTGGTCTCCGGCCAATGGTCGCTGACCGCAGGCCAGTGGGCGCTGGCCGTGGCCGTGCTCGTCGTACTGGCCGTGGCGTGCGGCGTGGGCGCGTGGCTGATCGCCAGCAAGGCCGTGCCGTGGGCAACCGGCGCCAAGGCACGCACCCGCGTGGACGTGTACGCGCCGGCGATGGGCCATGGCGAGGCCGTGGAGAAGGTGACGCGCCAGCGCGCCGAGGCCATGGCGTCAAGGCTCATAGAAGCGGACCGCTACCGCAAGGGCATGTCGCCGGGATATCCGCTGGGGCTCAACATCGTGGACAACACGTCGATGTACACCAGCTGGGAGGACATGGCTATCGTTCTGGCGGGCCCACGTTCGGCAAATCCCTGTGCTACGCGATCCCGGCCGTGCTCTCGGCACCGGGCCCGTGCCTGGCGACCTCGAACAAGGGCGATATCCTCGACGTGACCGCCCCGATCCGCAGGCTCGACCATCCGAACGGCGAAATATGGACGTTCGACCCCGAACGCATCGCGGACCCGAACCGGAAGAGCGCGCCGTGGGTGTGGGACCTGATCGCCTCGGTGCAGTCCATCGCCGACGCGAAACGCATCGCCGACTGCTGGCGTTACGCCTCGGGCCAGCCGCAGACCGGCGGCGACGACTTCTTCCCCGGCACCGCCGCCCAGCAGCTCGCCGACTACCTGTTCGCCGCGCATCTGGGAGGCCGTTCCGTGTCCGACGTGTTCAGGTGGTGCTCCAACGAGCGCGACACGTCGCCGGCCGACATCCTGAGCGAATACCCGCGCTACGCGGGCATCGCCTCGCGCGTGTCCAGCGTGATCGCGCTGACGCCGGAAACCCGAAGCGGCGTGTTCGGCAGCCTTCAGACCATGGTCGCGTTCCTCGCGGACCCCGAGATCATCGACTGGATCGACCCGCACCGGGATACGAATGGGAACATCGACGAGCGGCGCGGCCTGTTCGACCCCTACGAGTTCGCCACGAGCGAGGACACCCTGTACCTGCTTTCCGCCCAGGGCCCGTCCTCACCG
>ENA-OQCW01001024-OQCW01001024.1-human-gut-metagenome-genome-assembly--contig:-NODE-1024-length-12661-cov-5.357827_pt1 | contig 12661 bp, 7 predicted proteins | sample MGYA00242767_ERZ504593 | MGnify/ENA primary metagenome ERZ504593 (study PRJEB26092, sample SAMD00036307) | human gut metagenome | host: Homo sapiens | study: EMG produced TPA metagenomics assembly of... | reverse complement strand
AATCAAAATCATTACTTTCCTTTGCGCATTGAAAAAGATAACGATACTTTTCCAGCTGAATGGTATCACAGATTTCGTGATATCCAGTTTCAAACGAACAGAACCTACCAGTACCCACTGCACACATTATATTATTACTCGGTTCGAATAAAATTTGCATAAGTTTAATTTTTTAAACTGGTTGTATATGAATGAGGAATGATGTATAGTATTTGCGAGAGACACCTTCTTTCGTAAATGTTGCAAATGTTTGTTTTGGCACTTTCATTATACAACACATGGAATCGAGGTGTCTTTCTTTTATGCAAAATCACGAACTTGCTCATTTATAGCTGGCAAGATAAAAAGCATACTTCAATACAGAGCCACTATAGAATATCTATTTGATTTGAATTATTAAAAATACACAAAAATAAGGGCTTAAATCCATGAAAAACAACTTTAAAATTGTTGAAAAATTACAAAAAACAAGGAAATATACTAAAAAATCAATAGTTAAGAAGCTTGAAAAAGTGATAAATCTATAAAAAATAGACAAAAACAGGGCTGCAAAATACGATGAAAAACAGACCGTTCACGTAAGAAATCGTTACTGTTCGCGAAAAAATGGTATGATTCAGCCATGGAAAAGGAAAGGACGTAAGAAGAAATGAGAAAGATTGCATTTAATGACGGCTGGACATGCAGACACGCCGGAGATTCGGGAAAGGGAAAACCGGTTACGATCCCTCATGATGCAATGCTGGATGAAAAGCGGACGCAGGAGAGCCTGGGAGGCATTAACATCGGCTGGTTTGAAGGATTTGACTATGTGTATGAGAAAGAATTTTCTGTACCGCAGGAATATGAGGATTTCAGACTTGTCTTTGAATTTGAGGGAGTCTACCGCAATGCAGAAGTGTATCTCAACGGGAAAAGAGCAGGATTTCGTCCGTATGGATATACAAATTTTTACGTAGAGGCAAATGAGTTTCTTCATTTTGGAATGAAAAATCAGATACAGGTCATTGCCCGCAATGCAGATCAGCCAAACAGCAGATGGTATTCGGGAGCAGGAATATACCGGCCTGTATCGTTATATATGCTGCCAAAGAAGCATATCGGCATCAATGGGGTAAAGATTTCCACAGTCAGTATCCATCCGGCAGTGATCGATGTAAAGGTTGAGACATCTGCATCGGGAGAACTGGAACTGGAAATTTTCGAAGGGGAGTCTTTGGTATCCGGTCAGGAGCCGGTCGCAAGCGTGAAGAAGTCTGCGGATGGAAATTTTCAGATGCAGCTGGAAATTCCGGATGCGAAATTGTGGAGTACTGAGTTTCCGTTTTTATACACATGCAGGGTGCGGTTTGAAGAAGATGAAGCAGAGGAAATATTCGGAATCCGTACGATTGAGTGGAGCGCAGAGAACGGATTTTTGATGAACGGTGAACGGGTGATCCTGAGGGGTGCGTGTATCCACCATGACAACGGTGTGCTGGGAGCCTGCTGTTATCCGGAGGCAGAGGAACGGAAGATTCGAATTTTAAAGGAAAATGGATACAATGCCATCCGCTCTGCCCACAATCCTTGTTCCAAAGCACTTCTGGATGCCTGTGACAGGCGGGGGATGCTGGTCATGGATGAATTCGTGGATGTGTGGTATATACACAAGACGGAGTATGATTATGTAAATCACTTTGCAAAATGGTGGAAGCAGGATTTAAAAGATATGGTCGAAAAGGATTACAATCATCCTTCGGTGATCTTATATTCTACAGGAAATGAGGTTTCTGAGACGGCCCAGGAGAGAGGAATCCGTCTCACGGGACAGATGACAGAATATCTGCACAGTCTGGATGCAACAAGACCGGTAACCTGCGGGATCAATATCTTTTTTAACTTCTTAAGTTCCATTGGCTTCGGCGTTTACAGTGACAAGAAGGCGAAGAAAGAAGCAAGCCGATCGGGCGGGAAGAAAAAGGCAGTAGGAAGTGAATTTTTCAATAATCTGGCAGGGATTCTTGGAAGTAAGACGATGAAGATCGGAGCAACGCTTCACGGCTGTGATGTAAAAACAAGAGATGCTTTTGCCAATATGGATATTGCAGGATACAACTATGGTATCTACCGCTATGGAAAAGATCTGAAAAAATATCCGAAGCGTTTGATCCTGGGAAGCGAGACATTTTGTTCTGACGCGTATGCTTTCTGGGAGATGGCGAAAATACATCCGAGGATCATCGGAGATTTTGTGTGGGCAGGAATGGACTATATGGGAGAAGTCGGTGTCGGTGCGTGGGAATACAGTGATTATGCGCCGGATTTCTCACATGGAGCAGGATGGATCACTGCAGGAAGTGGAAGGATCGATCTGACCGGAAAACCACTGGCCGAGGCTGCCTATACGAAGACGGCATTTGAACTGATGGAAAAGCCGGTGATCGCGGTTTGCCCGGTTAATCACACCGGGGAGAAGCACTCGCCATCAGCATGGAAGATGAGCAATGCCATTGAGTCCTGGTCCTGGGATGGATGTTCCGGGAAAAAGGCACAGGTGGAAGTGTATGCAAGAGCAGACAGGGTGGAGCTGTTTATCAATGGAAAGTCGGTTGGAAGTAAGAAGATGAAAAATGACTGCAGAACTTCCTTTGATGTGATCTATGAGGAAGGAATCATTGAAGCGATTTCTTATGATGCACAGAACCGGGAGATTGCGAGAAATGTGCTCTATACAGCGGGGAAGGAAACGATTTTAACCGGAATCCCGGAAGAAAAAGAGACGGAAGCCGGAAAGCTGTGTTTTGTGAGACTGCAGTATACAGATAAAACCGGGACAGTCAAACCGTTGAAGCGGGGAACGCTGGAAGTGCATGTAGAAAACGGAGAGCTTCTGGGGCTTGGAAACGGATGTCCGTACAATGAGCGGGGATATCGGACTGCGAAAACGGATACGTATTACGGAGAGGCGCTGGCAGTGATCCGGGCAGGAGAGTCCGGGACGGTTAATGTACAGGTATCGGACGGGAAATATGCGTGTGCGGTACAGATTCCGGTAAGAAATAAAGAAGAGGTGGAAGAATGCTGAAAATAAGCAGACTGACAGTAGAAAATATGGAAACAGGATGTGTGACCGATAATCCGCAGCCGAGAGTTTCCTATTGTCTGGAAAGTGACAGACAAAATGTAACATTGAAAAAAGCGGTGATTTCGATAGGAGACTGGAAGAAAGAAACAGACTGCCAGATTGCAGTCCCGTATGAGGGCAGCAGATTACAGCCGTTTACAAAATATACGGTGCGGGTGGAAGCAGAGGATGACGCGGGAGAGCGTGCCTGGGCCAGCACGGAATTTGAGACGGGACGTATGGATACAATCTGGTCCGGACGGTGGATCACTGACGGAGAGTATCGGTTTAAGGAGGCGAAGATTTCTCCGAAGACGATGACATTTCGAACCAGGTTTTCCTGTGAAAAAGAAATTGCCAGTGCGAGACTGTACGTAACGGCGCTGGGAATTTATGAGCTGTTGTTAAATGGAGAGAAAGTCGGACAGGATTATTTTGCACCGGGATTTACGTCCTACAGGAATCAGCTGCAGTATCAGACCTATGATGTGACAGATATGCTGAATGATCGAAATGAGCTGCTTGCTGTGGTCGGCGGTGGCTGGGCAGTTGGATCTTTCACCTATAAAAGACGGAACAGAGTGTATGCAAAGCGACAGGCACTGCTTGGAGAGCTGCGGATTTTGTATACCGATGGAACCGGAGAGACGATCGGAACAAATGAAGAGTGGGAAGTAACGGAAGAAGGAAATTATAAAGAGACAGAGTTTTACAACGGAGAAGTGTATGATGCCACCGTGGATCTGGAGAAAGTTTCCTGGAAAAAAGCAAGCTTCGAACAGGTAAAGATTCATCCAAAGATCATGGCACAGTATGGAGCGCCGGTACGTGCACACGAAGAGTTTCGTCCGGTACAGATAACAAGAGCAAAGAGCGGTATGCTGATTTATGATTTCGGACAGAATTTTGCAGGGGTGATACACGCGGAAATTCGTGGCAAAAAGGGGCAGAAAGTGGAATTTCAACACGCAGAGATTTTGATGGACGGAGAGTTGTATACAGAACCATTAAGAACCGCGAAGCAGGAGGCTGTCTATATTTGCAGAGACGGAGAGCAGACGTATTCTCCGAGAATGACGTATATGGGCTTCCGCTATGTGGGTGTGCGTGGAATTGAAGAGGATCAACTGGAACTGACCGCGTTGGCTCTCTATTCGGATGTGGAAGACAACGGAAACTTTTCCTGCTCCAATGAACTGATCAACCAGCTGCAGAACAGTATCCGGTGGGGAGCAAAGTCCAATTTTGTGGATATCCCGACAGACTGTCCGCAGAGAGATGAGCGAATGGGGTGGACGGGAGATATTGCACTGTTTGCGCCTACGGCAGCTTACAATTTTAATATCAGCCGTTTTCTGGAGAAATGGCTGTTGGATGTGAAGGCGGAGCAGAATAAAGGCGGCGGAATTCCGGTTACGGTTCCGCTTGTCCGGGTGCCGCTGCAGTGGGAGATTATGATCCCTATGGCAGTGGATCACTGGGGTGATGTCTGTATTCTGGCACCATGGGCGGAATATATGGTTCGTGGAGACAAAGGACTTTTAGAACAAATGTATCCGGTAATGAAAAAATATATCAAGGCATGTAAGTTTTGGGCAGAGTTGTTTTCTATAGGAAAACATCGTAGGATCTGGAAGCTTTTGCACCATTACGGAGATTGGTGCGCACCGGGTGTCGGTATGTGGGAGTGGATGGGAAGAGGAAAATGGACCGCCACCGCATGTATGGCAAATTCCAGCCGGATTCTGGCAAAGATCGCGGATATTCTGGGGCAGGAAGAGGATGCAAAGTATTACCGGAAACTCAGTCAGGAGACCGGGGAGGCATACCGGGAAATTTTGATGAAAGCAGACTGCACGGTAAAGAAAGAGTTTCAGACAGCATATGTGCTGCCTCTGTATTATCAGATGCTCTCCGGAGAGGATAAAAAGAAGACTGCGGCAAATCTGGCGCGTCTGGTGAAAAAGGACGGGTATCACATTACGACCGGATTTCCGGGAACGCCGTACGTTCTGTTTGCGCTGGCAGACAATGGGTATGAGGAAGAGGCATTTAAAATGCTCCTTACGGATACCTGTCCATCCTGGCTCTATGAGATGAAAGTCGGAGGAACGACCATCTGGGAACGATGGGATGCACTTCGGGAGGACGGCACCTGCAACACGGGAAAAGATGACGGGACCGGAGGTATGGTTTCCTTCAATCACTATGCAAGTGGTGCAGTGGGAGACTTTTTGTACCGCAGGATTGCCGGAATCGAGGCCACAGAGGGCGGATACCGCTCTTTCCGGATCCAGCCGCTGACGGGAGGAAATCTGAAATGGGCAAAGGGAAGTGTCAACACAGCCTATGGAACAGTTTCCAGTGAGTGGAAGATTGAAGATGGAATGTTTACGATCCAGGTGCAGGTTCCGGTCGGAACAACATGTACACTGGTGATGCCGGGAAATACACAGAAGGTATTGGGAAGTGGTACTTATACGTTAAAAGAAGCAATCAGGGAAAGGAATGACCGAAATGGAAAAGAATCAGTTTTTTGACAACCCGCTGATGTGGACAAAAATCACTTCGGCAAATGTAAAGCCGAAAGAAATGATACTGGGGTATTTTCTCGGTCCGTTTTGCGCATTTATTTCAAATGCAATCTTCGGGGCGTATTTAAACCGCTACTATTCGGATGTGCTTGGATGGACGGATACGGCAAAATTTGGGATTTTTTCAGCGGTTCTTCCGATGGTTTCTGTCATTTTTGTGATTCTTGGAAATCTTCTGGTAGGGCGTCTGATTGATAATACCAGAACATCTCAGGGGAAGGCGAGACCGTATATGCTGCTGTCGGCGCCCCTTGTGACAATTGCGATCGCGCTGTTGTTTTTAACACCTCAAAATGGGAGTCCATCGACTCAGATGATCTGGATCGCGCTGTCCTATAACTTTTACTATGCAGTAGCGTATCCGTTTTTCTACACAGCGCACAGCTCTATGGTGGCCCTGTCTACGAGAAACTCCGATCACCGGGGAATGTTGGCAACATTTTCCAATGCATCCGGTGTGGCTGCTGTAGGAATCGGGGCAAGTATTTTAGTGCCGATGCTGCTGCAGAGTTTTCTCTTTGTGGAAAAAGACGGCGCTATTGATACCGCACAGAGTTATCAGAACTGGCGGCTCGTGATGATCGTATTATGTGTTGTGACATTTCTGGCGATCTTGCTGGAATATTATTTCACACGGGAGCGAGTGACAGAAGAAAATATGAAGCTGGCGATCAAAGAAGAAAAGCTTCCGATGATGAAACAGCTCAAAGCCTGTGTGTCAAACGGTTACTGGTGGATCATTATCTTATATTTTCTGCTGTTCCAGTTTGGAGGTCTGGTAAAGAACGGTTCCATGAGTTATTACTCCCGCTGGATGTTTGACGGAATCACAAGTGAAGCGGCTGCGGGAACGGCAATGGGAACATTGGGGCTGATCGGAGGACTTCCGACAGCAATCGGAATGGTTCTGGCGTGGCCGATCGCAAATAAACTGGGAAAACAAAAAAGCAGTGACTATTGGTCTGGCAATTTCGGTTGTGGGAGGTCTGGTCAGCTTTCTTGGAATTTCACAATTTTTACCATTGTATGTATTGGTGTGATCTTAAAGGAATCGGTTCGATTCCTGCAATGTATGTGACACTGGCTCTTTTGTCTGATGTACTGGACCATCTGGAGGCAAAAAATGGATTTCGAAGTGATGGATTTACGATGTCTGTGTACGGAGCGATCATGGTGGGAATGACAGGACTGGGGAATGGTCTGATCAATGCATTGCTTACAGCCACCGGATATGATGCCTCTGCGTCAGTTCAGAACGGAGGCGTGCAGTCCATGCTGGCGTTGTGTTATCTGGGGGCAGAGATCATCTGTTATGCGGTGATCGTAATCCTGATGTGTTTCTTAAAAGTAGAAAAGCATATTGAGGAAGATCAGAAGACGATTCTGCAGCATCAGAAAAAAGCGGTGTTAGAAGCCGGAGGAGTGTGGATCGAACCAGCAGAAAGACTTCGCATGGAACAGGAAGAGGCGGAGCGCATGGCAGAAGAGGCGAGAATCGAAGAACTCAAAGCATATTGTAAGAAAAAAGGCCTGGATTTTGAAATGCAGGAAGCAAGCTATCAGAAGAAACTGGCAGAGAAGAGAGCAAAAGCAGAAGCGAAGGCTCGAAAAAAACAAAAAAGCCAGTTCTCATAAAGAGTCAAAGAGGAGGAACGTTATGAGCGAGAAACGGGAAAAACAAACAAAATCAAAACGCCGCATCTGGCGCGGTGTAACTACGGCAACAGCATCTTTACTGACGCTGTCTATGTCAGCGACTCTGGTGATAGACGGGTTTCGTACGGACATTGACAAGTTTCTGGGCACTCAGAGTACAAAAATGGTGACTGAAGATGTAAGTGCAGAGAATTACACATTTCAGTCGGATTACAGCTCAACAACAGAGCTTCTGGATTCCATTGAAGATCTGGGAGAACGCATGAATGAAGAGGGCTCTGTTTTGTTGAAAAATGAGAATGCAGCGTTGCCGCTTTCCAAGGAGGAAACGCAGAAAATCTCTTTACTTGGATTCAGCAGTTATTATCCGGTACAAGGGGGCGATTTTGGAAGTACTCTCAGTGAAAATAAGGGAACGGATGCAGATACGGTAGATATGCTGGAAGCGTTTGAATCCAAGGGATTTGAGATGAATCCGACATTAAAAAAGATGTATCAGGGGTTAAAGGAAGAATTTAAATCAGAGGCAGTTCTTCCATGGGGTGTGACAACCTATTATCGTGCAACAGCACCGGCTACAACTGGAGTATTTACCAGTTTGGAACCTGAGACAGCAACGCTGGATGAGGCAGAACCAAATTGGAAAAAGAGTATGACGGATTACAATGTCATGATTGTGACACTTGCCCGTGCAGCAGGAGAAAATGCCAACTATACACCGGGAGAAGATGGGGTGAATCCAGAACAGGATCTGAATCAGGCGGATCCGCTGGGACTCTCTGACACAGAGCGTGCAATCATCGATGAAGCAGTCAATGCAAAAAAGGAAAACAATGGAAAATTGATCGTGATGCTGAATAATGCGAGTGCCATGGAAATTGAAGAGATCAAAAACAATACAGGCGTAGATGCGATTTTGGAAGTCGGACTTCCGGGAGGTTATGGCTTCTATGGTGTAGCAGATGTACTCAGTGGAGAGGTGAATCCGTCCGGACATCTTGCGGATACTTATGCAGTGGATAACTCAAGCTCTCCTGCAGCGCAGAATTATGGGAACTATGAGTGGACAAATGCGGATTCTGCATATTCCATCAATTCCGAGATTGTAGAAGCAGAAGGGATCTATACAGGATATAAATATTACGAGACAAGATATGCGGATACAGTATTGGGACAGGGAAATGCTTCTGACAAGACCGGAAGTTCCAATGGAAAAGCATGGAACTATGAAGATGAAGTTTCGTATCCATTTGGATACGGACTGTCTTATACAACATTTTCTCAGACTCTGGACAGTCTGGATGTGAATCTGGAAGATAAGACAGTGACAGCCAAAGTAACTGTAAAAAATATTGGAGATGTGGCAGGAAAAGATGTGGTACAGTTGTATACGTCTCTTCCGTATACGGAATATGATAAAGAACATGCGGTAGAAAAAGCAGCGGTACAGCTTCTGGATTATGAAAAAACAGGTGTGCTGCAGCCGGGAGAATCTGTTACTGTCGAGATTACAGCAGATGCGCAGGATATGGCAAGCTGGGACAGCACATGTGACAATGCGGCAGGAACAAAAGGAAACTGGATCCTGGATGCAGGAGACTATTATTTTACAGTCGGAAATGGTTCTCATGAGGCGGTCAACAATGTGCTGGCAGCACAGGGTATGACAAAGGCGAACGGAATGACGGATGCAGGAAATGCAGCAAATGTGAAGAAATGGACACTGGATACATTCGACTCTGAGACATTTGCGTATTCGAAAAACGGAACAGCGGTAGAAAATCAGCTTCAGGACATGGATTTGAACTACTATATGCCAGATACAGTAACATACTTATCAAGAAGTGACTGGAAGGCAACATGGCCAAAAACATACAAGGATCTGACAGCGACAGATGAAATGATCGAAGTGATGAAAAATGATCTGGTAGATATCAAGGAACAGGGAAATCCGGATGAAGTTACATTTGGCGAGGACAATGGGCTGACACTTGCAAGCTGAAAGGTGAGACGGACTTGACAAATGAAAAATGGACAGATTTGATTGATCAGATCACACTGGAAGAAGCGATGATCCGTACTGGATTTGGTGGAACCAGTACAAAATCAATTGTATCGATCGTGTCTCCGGAGGCAGTACAGAATGACGGACCGAACGGATTTAATTCTTATACATTGGGACAGTACGCAAATACAGATACAGATTCCGCAGATCCGTATGTCATCGATCCGGATGACAAGAATTTGAATTACAAATTCGGAACCATGAGTAATGAAACAGTGATCGCGCAGACATTTAGTAAAGAGATGGCTGCAGAGTACGGAGCTGTGACCGGAAATTATTCCATCTGGTCAAATCTTCCAATCCTCTGGGGTGCAGGAACGAACCTTCACCGTACACCTTACAATGCAAGAAACCATGAGTATTATTCTGAAGATGCGATTTTGACAGCATATCAGGCAGCAGCTTACATTGCAGCAGGAAAAGAATACGGATGTATCATAGCGCCGAAACATTTTGCATTCAATGATACAGAGATCAACCGTTCCGGTATTGCAACATTTATGACAGAGCAGAAAGCACGTGAGAATGAACTGCGTGGAACACAGGCAAGTGTGGAAGATGCACAGACACTTGGTATGATGACAACATTTAACAGAATCGGATGTACTGCAGGGAATGCACATTATGGTCTGCTGATGAATATTCTCCGCAAAGAATGGGGATTCCAGGGGCTGATGTCAGAAGACTTTATCCAGGATGCAAACTACAGTGTGTTAAAAGAAGCGGTACACTGTGGTGTAACGATGACTTGCAATACTGGTGACAGTAATATGGAAGCTGTAACAGCAAAATGGAATTACTGGACCACAGAGGCGGTCAGCAAAGATGCGTCTATGATGCAGGATCTGAAAAATGTTATGATGTGGCAGAATTATGCGCTTGCAAATTCCAACGCAATGGATGGATTGAATGAGACTTCACAGATTAAGGATGTGCGTACATGGTATGATAATGCATTGACAGCAACATCGGCAGTGTTGGCTCTGCTTACACTGGTAGCAGCTGCGATGTATATAAGAGATGCCAAGAGACGTAAAAACAGTTAAGGGAGGGTATGTTATGAATTTTATCAAAAAACAGGCTGCAGGCTTTTATCTGATGCTGCTTGCACTAATTCTCGGAACAGCAGGAATCGTATTTTATGTGATCAACTGCAACACGGCATATTTTTCCAATCTTGGAATCAGCTGGGGAGTTGTAGGATGTCTTGTGGCAGGAGTGGTTCTGGAAATTCTTTTTGTGGCCGGACAGGAAAAGTCGCCGGAAATGCCGGTACTGGATATTCTTCCGATTCTGGCGGGAGTGCTTTTGATGGCAGGATTTGTATTTTTTGTCCGCCTGAGAGTGAACAGCATTGCGACTATTTTATCATTTGAAAGAAATGCGCAGACTATGGCGGATTTGTCCAGTGCGATCATCGGAATGGGATGTACTCTGGCAGCAGTTATCATGACGATTATCTCTTCATTTTTCAGAACAGTAAGAGAGGAAAAATAGAGAAGAGTGAAGGGTGTCTTATTACAGGCACCCTTATTTTGACGTTTGAAAACAGGCTTGGTATACTAAGAAAAAACAACCGATAAAAACAGTTGAGAGGAGACGAAACAATGATTCGAATTGCACTGGTAGAAGATGATCCGGCGTATGCAGAGCAGCTGCTTTCTTACTTGAAAGAATACGAGAAGGAGAGTAAAGAGAGGATCAGCGTACAGACATTTTCGGATGGGGAAGATATTGTAACAGAGTATCGGGCAGACTACGATATTATCCTTATGGATGTGGAAATGAAATTTATGGACGGCATGTCGGCTGCAGAAGAAATCCGGAAGATGGATACCGAAGTTGTGATTATTTTTATTACAAATATGCCGCAGTATGCGATACAGGGATACCGGGTGGATGCCCTGGACTATGTATTAAAACCAGTTTCTTATTTTGCGTTTACGCAGCGGATCGACCGTGCACTGACGAGACTGAAAAAGCGGGAGAAGAAATATCTGACGATTGCAGTGAAGGGCGGTATGATGAAGTTGGATCTTTCGGAGATTTGCTATGTGGAAGTGCAGGATCATGATCTGATCTATCACACAGTCGGGCAGGATTACAGAACAAAAGGCACGATGCGGGATGCAGAGGAAAGTCTGGCGGATGGTATGAAAGAGGAGCGGTTTTTCCGGTGTAACCGGTGTTATCTGGTGAATCTGGATTTTGTGGAAAATTTTCAGGGGAGTGACATCACCGTGAATGGAGACTGTATTCAGGTAAGCCGCGCAAGAAAGAAGGCATTTTTAAATGCGCTCAATGATTTTATGAATGAGGTGGGAAAATAGATGAGTGTGCAGGAAATGATCAATACTCCGGGATATTATTATTCGCTGGCATACTGGCTGGCAGCGTTCATTGTGACATGCACGAATGAGAAACGGATCCGGGGTGTAAAACGGTATGTGACACATCTGGTATTTCTGGCGGCGATCGTGGGATTTATGGAAGTTACGGACGGGGTGAGGACCAGTTTGTTCCTTCCGTGTATGCTGGTTTCAGTTTCCCTGTTTTTGATTTATATTTACCGGTGCTGTCAGTTTTCACTTGCCGAGGCTGGCTATTATTGCGCGCGAGCGTTTATCAGTGGAGAATTTGCCGCATCTTTCGGCTGGCAGATTTATTATTATGCAGTCAAGACATTTCAGATCAATCATGTGAAAAGTGTCCAGTGGGTGCTCCTTGTGATCGTGTATGCAGTGATATTTGGAATTTTATATCTGCTGGAAAAGTATTTGCAAAAGGGCGGCAAAGAAATGCATATCAATCGTCGGGAGCTGTTTACGGTTCTGATTATTACAGCTGCGGTGTTTGCAGTCAGTAACCTTAGTTATATTGATAAGGACAGTCCGTTCAGCAGTCAGTTTGCAGCGGAAATGTTTATTATCCGGACCCTGGTAGATATGAGTGGAATGGCGGTTCTCTATGCGTACCACATTCAGGTGCGGGAGCTGCAGATGAAATTTGAGGTGGACACGCTGCAGAATATTTTACAGATGCAGTACAAAAATTATCAGCTTTCTCAGGAGAGCATCGAGATTGTCAATCAGAAGTATCATGATTTGAAGCATCAGATCGCACTTTTGAAATCGGAAGCGGGCAGCCGAAAATCGGTAGAGTATCTGGAGAAGATGGAAAAAGAAATCAAGATTTATGAAGCCCAGAATAAGACGGGGAACAAAGTGTTGGATGCTGTTC
>ENA-OQCW01001022-OQCW01001022.1-human-gut-metagenome-genome-assembly--contig:-NODE-1022-length-12666-cov-7.039796_pt1 | contig 12666 bp, 14 predicted proteins | sample MGYA00242767_ERZ504593 | MGnify/ENA primary metagenome ERZ504593 (study PRJEB26092, sample SAMD00036307) | human gut metagenome | host: Homo sapiens | study: EMG produced TPA metagenomics assembly of... | reverse complement strand
GGAGATGGTATTAACGATGCTTCGGCAATGAAATCCGCAGACATTGGAATTTCTGTTGATACAGCAGTAGATGTGGCGAAAGAATCCGCAGATATTGTGCTGCTGGAAAAAGATCTGATGGTTCTGGAAGAAGGAATTATTGAAGGACGCAAGACATATGCAAATATGATCAAGTACATCAAGATGACGGCAAGCTCTAACTTTGGAAACATGTTTTCCGTATTGGCGGCATCGGCACTGCTTCCGTTTTTGCCGATGGAGAGCCTGCAGCTGATCTTTTTGAATCTGATCTATGACCTTTCCTGTACTGCAATTCCATGGGATAATGTGGACGAAGAGTTTATTTCTGTACCCCGCAAATGGGATGCGTCCAGTGTGGGCAGCTTTATGATGTGGATCGGACCGACAAGTTCGGTTTTTGACTGGATGACTTATATTTTTATGTACTTTGTATTTTGTCCGCTCTTTGTTTCCAAGGGAGTGCTGTACAATGATCTTGCCAGTCATTTTGCCGGCGCAGATTTGGTACGGATGCAGACGGCTTATGTTGCAATGTTTCAGACGGGATGGTTTATCGAATCTATGTGGAGCCAGACTCTGGTCATCCATATGATCCGCACACCAAAACTTCCGTTTATTCAAAGCCATGCATCTGCACCACTGACGCTGATGACATTTACAGGAATCGGAGTGCTGACGATCATTCCATTTACTACATTTGGCAGAATGTTGGGATTTGTGGCACTGCCGACGGCATATTTTGCGTATCTGATTCCGTGCATCCTGCTTTATATGGTGCTGGCAACAAGTTTGAAAAAAGCATATGTGCGTCATTATGGAGAATTGCTGTAAAAGGAGCTTCTTGTATAATTCAAATATAAGGAAATTCCGAGAAAGAAGGTTGAGAAAAAAATACCTCAGAGTAAAATAAGATTACTGACTTTGCAGGGTTAGTAAAAATCTTATTAAACAGAGAGGTACTTGAAATGAATTATAACACACAAAACGCAAAAATTACATCTATTACGGAAAAATCTTTGATCGTTGGTATTGATGTGGGAAGTGAAACCCATTATGCAAGAGCTTTTAGCTGGCGCAATTATGAGTACTCAAAAAAGCCGTTTGCCTTCAGCAACGATGAAGATGGATTTGCTTCATTCAAAGCCTGGATGGATGATATAGCAGAGAAACATGAAATGGAAAAGGTGATTCCAGGGATGGAACCAACCGGCCACTACTGGCTGAACCTTGGAGCGTACCTGCAGGGACAGGGGATGAGGCCGGTACATGTAAATCCGCATCATGTCAAGAAATCCAAAGAACTGGATGACAATAATCCGAATAAGAATGACCGTAAAGATCCAAAAACAATTGCAGGTCTGGTAAATGAAGGAAGATTCTCTTATCCATATATTCCAACCGGGATCTATGCGGAGATCAGAAACCTGTCTAACCTCCGTATCCAGACACAGGAAGAGATCACAAGGATCAAAAACAGGATCGCCCGCTGGTTCAGTATCTATTTTCCAGAGATAAAAGACGTTTACAGGAATCCGGATGCGGTAAGCGGACTGATGGTGATAAAACAGGCACCATTGCCTTGTGATATCAAAGGGCTTGGCGTGGACGGTGTCAATAAGATATGGAGGGATGCAAGGCTGAAAGGCGCTGGGATAAAGAGGGCAAAGACCCTGGTAACAGCAGCGGAGCACAGCATCGGAAATACGGAAGCACCGAGAAGCGCAAGGAAAGAGATCCGAAACCTGTTAAATGATTATGAGATCTATAAGAGCCGTATGGATGAACTTATGGAAGAGATAGAGGAATTACTTTCTGAGATCCCATATATAGATAAATTGATGGGAATCAGTGGGATCGGAATAAAAACGGTAAGCTGTTTTATTGCCGAAGTAGGAGATATTGAACGTTTTGATAATCCGAAACAGGTGCAGAAGCTGGCGGGATACGGCATTGTTGCAGACAGCTCCGGGAAACATAAGGGGGAAAGCAGGATTAGCCACAGGGGAAGAAAGCGATTGAGGTATGCCTTGTATGAAGCAGCGGTATCTGTGATCGGGAAAAACAAAGAATTCAAAGAGATCCATCATTATTACAGGACGAGGGAGAAAAACCCACTAAAGAAGATGCAGTCGGTGATAGCGGTGGCATGTAAACTGATCCGGATATTTTATGCGATACTGACAAAAGGCATAGATTATGACGGTCAGAAGATGTTAAGAGACATTGTAAGACCAGGAATGCAGTCAGCAGCATAAAAAGAAGTAAGCCAGTGTATCATGGCCGGTCTGAGCCTTTGAGAGGAAGAGCCGGAAGGCTGGGACCAGCCATGATAGCTGGAAGTAACAAACATAATGTAACAGGAAAACGTCCACTGAAAGGTGCTGTTACGGAAAAGAAGTCAGTAATACAATAAACAAAGAATGAGCCAGTAGTCGGCAGGAATATTTTCCAGAGGGCATGACCCTGTAAAGGAGCTAAGCTGACACCCTGGTTATGGACAGGCGGGACGAGAGAAGTTAGGACTCAGCGATAGACTGATGATCCTGGTAGACATGGGAGGTTCGCTGCCGTAGATGGATGGGTATACACAAGGCCATGTAGAACGAAAAAAGAAGACGTTTTACTTCGTGTACCCAAAATCCACTACTTTCGTACCAGATACAGAGAAATGTCCATTCCTATGGCTCTTTCTTCTGAGATATTTATTGATGAAGCATTAAAAAAACCTTGATTTTAAAGGAAAAAAGACTTGACTATATAGGGAGGAATGAAGGATGAACTGGACAAATCTTTGGATAAAATTATTTGGAACAACGAAGTTTATGGGACTCGATATGGGATTCTGGGTATCGATTGCAGTTGTGATCGTGGTTGTGATCCTTATGAATGTAATATTCTGGAATATGGAGCTGACAGAAAAATAAAGGATAAAATATTTCCCTCAAAAATCAGAAAATAAATGACGGTACAGCTTTCAAATGGTATAATCAAATCATATGATCCAAAGGAAGCGTGAGTGAAAAGAGAGGGTGGTTATCCATGCGTATGAAAGAGAAAAAGGTACTTCTGTTTCTGGCTCTGATGTTTCTGTGCATATGCAGTCCCATGAGAGCAGAGGCAAGAGCAGGAGGAGCCAGCGGCGGTTCTTCCGGAGGCGGAGGAGGCTTTAGTTCCGGAGGCGGCAGTTATTACAGTTCGCATTCCAACCGTACCGGCAGAAGTTCCAGTCCGGTAAGCAGTGTTGTCATGTTTGGGGGATTTTTCCTGATGGCGAATGCGGGAGTCGTACTGTTTTTTGTCAAATCCAGAAGGGCATCTTCCAAAAGCTACCGGGAGATGAGGCAGTATCAGCAGTTTGGGGACAACTGGGATATCAATGAGATCCAGGAGCAGGTGAAGAATGCATATTTTGTGATCCAGGAATGCTGGAAGCGTCAGGATCCGGATTATGCAAAGGACTATATGAGTCAGAAATGTTACGATGATTTTGTAATGAAGCTGGGGTGGATGCAGGTTCGAAATGAAGTTCCGGTGCAGAAAAATGAACGGCTTTTAAGTGCGGTGCCGGTACATACATTTGACGATCTGGGGAAAGATCAGGATTATATCTGGTATTTGATCCACGGCAAAATGATCGATTATGTGGTGGATGAAAAGACGGGAAGGATGATACGCGGAAGCAGGAAAAATGAAGCGTTCTATGAATACTGGAAATTTATTCACCTGAACGGACACTGGGTTCTGGATGAAATCAGGCAGAAGGATGAAATGGATATTGATGAGTTTGCAAATTCATAAGAAAGATATTTGCAAAATCAGGGAAAAACGGTTACAATAGTCTACGGAATGAAAGAGGCAAATTCACAGATAAAGTAAAAGGAGATATGGACATGAGTAAAAAACCAACCGTATTGATGATCTTAGATGGATATGGACTGAATGATACAACAAAAGGAAATGCTGTGGCAGAAGGAAAAACTCCGGTCATGGATAAACTGATGGCAGAGTATCCGTTTGTAAAGGGAAATGCAAGTGGAATGGCAGTCGGACTTCCGGAAGGGCAGATGGGAAACTCTGAGGTAGGACATCTGAACATGGGAGCAGGACGCATCATTTACCAGGAACTGACAAAGATCACAAAAGCGATCGAAGACGGAGATTTCTTTGAGAATCAGGCGCTGCTTGCAGCATGCAAAAATGCAAAAGAGAACAATACAGCTCTTCATATGATGGGACTGGTTTCTGACGGTGGTGTACACAGCCATAACGGACATATTTACGGACTTCTGGAGCTTGCAAAGAGACAGGGTGTAGAAAAAGTGTATGTACACTGTTTCCTGGACGGACGTGACACTCCGCCGGCATCCGGAAAAGAATATGTAGAAGCTCTGGAAGCAAAAATGAAAGAAATCGGTATCGGAGAAGTGGCATCTGTCAGCGGACGTTACTATGCAATGGACAGAGATAACCGCTGGGATCGTGTGGAGAGAGCTTACAATGCACTGGTAAAAGGAGAAGGCGTACAGGCAGAATCTGCGACAGCAGGGATCCAGGCTTCTTACGATGCAGATAAGACAGATGAGTTCGTAGAACCAATGGTAATCGTAAAAGACGGTGCACCGGTGGCAACTGTAAAAGATGGAGATTCTGTGATCTTCTTCAACTTCCGCCCAGACCGTGCAAGAGAAATCACAAGAACATTCTGTGATGATAACTTTGAAGGATTTGACAGAGGAGAGAGAGTCAAGACAACATTTGTATGCTTTACAGAGTATGATGTGACGATCCAGAATAAGCAGGTAGCATTTGTAAAAGAAGAAATCACAAATACATTCGGTGAATTTCTGGCAGCACACAACATGACACAGGCTCGTATTGCAGAGACTGAAAAATATGCACATGTAACATTCTTCTTCAACGGTGGAGTAGAAGAACCAAACAAGGGAGAAGACAGAATCCTTGTAAAATCTCCAAAAGTGGCAACTTACGATCTGAAACCGGAGATGAGTGCATATGAAGTATGTGATAAGCTGGTAGATGCGATCAAATCTGACAAATATGATGTGATCATTATCAACTTTGCAAATCCGGATATGGTCGGACATACCGGAGTAGAAGATGCAGCGATCAAAGCGATCGAAGCAGTGGATGAGTGTGTAGGAAAAGCAGTGGATGCACTGAAAGAAGTGGATGGACAGATGTTCATCTGTGCAGATCATGGAAATGCAGAACAGCTGATCGACGAGACAACAGGCGAGCCGTTTACAGCACATACAACAAATCCGGTACCGTTTATTCTTGTGAATGCAGACCCGGCTTACAAACTGAGAGAAGGCGGATGCCTGGCAGACATCGCTCCGACACTGATCGAGCTGATGGGAATGGAGCAGCCAAAAGAAATGACAGGAAAATCTCTGCTTGTAAAATAATCGCAGAGAACAGGTTATTTCAACAGGAATAGAAATACAGGAAAGATACAGCAGGCAGAGGTTTGGAATTTTTTCGGGCTTCTGCCTGCTTTGTAAGAAAGGCATATTATGAGAGAGAAACTGACCCAAAGTGATGTCAAAAAGATTCAGCAGGAAATTGAACATAGAAAGCTGGTAGAGCGTAAAGAACTCATTGAAGCGGTCAAAGAGGCACGCTCTCACGGAGATCTGAGCGAAAATTTTGAATACCATGCGGCGAAAAAAGAGAAGAACAGAAATGAAAGCCGGATCCGTTATCTGGAGAGAATGTTAAAGACTGCAGTTATTGTAGAGGACCATTCCGGTGCAGATGAAGTTGGATTAAACAATACCGTTCAGGTATACTGTGAGGATGATGACGAGCTGGAGACGTACCGGATCGTAACTTCAGTGAGAGGAAGCTCCCTGAACGGACTGATCAGCATTGAATCACCGATCGGTAAAGCCCTTTTGGGACACAAAGTCGGAGATCGGGTATTTGTCAAAGTAAATGATGAGTTCGGTTATCATGTAGTGATTAAAAAAATAGAGAATACACAGGATGAAGATGCAGACAAGATCCGCAGCTTTTAGAAGGAGGAGAACATGGCATATCAGTATGAACTTGTCCTGTTTGATCTGGACGGAACGTTGACAGATTCTGGTCTCGGAATCATGAACAGTGTCCAGTATGCATTGAAAAAAATCGGCAGGGGCGCAGAAAATCTGGAAGAGCTTAAATGCTTCGTGGGACCGCCGCTTGCACAGCAGTTTGCAAAATTCTGCGGGTTTTCAGATGAAAAAGGGCATCAGATGGTAGAATTTTACCGGGAATATTACGAAGAAAAAGGGATGCTTGAAAATTCTGTTTATGATGGCATCCCGGAAGTACTGGAACAGTTAAAAAATGCGGGAATCCGTCTGGCAGTTGCGACATCCAAGCCGGAGAAATATGCAAGGAAGATTGCAGAGCATTTTAAGATCGCGCCATATTTTGAGTTTATCGGAGGCGCAAATATGGACGGAAGCCGTACGAAAAAGGCAGAAGTCATTGAGTATGTGCTGAAAAACTGTAAAGTAGAAGACAGGCAGTCGGTGCTGATGGTCGGTGACAGAGAACATGACATCTTGGGAGCAAAGGCATGCAAAGTATCTGCATTGGGAGTCTTGTATGGCTATGGTGACAGAGCGGAGCTTGAAGATGCAGGCGCTGACTGGATTGTGAGTACGCCGGCAAAGATTACGGAAAAAATACTGGGAAGGGAATGAACGGATCAGTTTAACAAAAAATTTTGTCAGAACCCGGTATAGATTTAACATAACATCCTTACAATAAATGTTGGATAAGAACATGAGAAAAAGATTGTGAGGAATCAATATGTATACAAGATTATGGAAACTGATCACAAAATACATGGAAGAAAATTCCAGAATGGCAGTATTTCTGACTTCTGCAATGCTGATCTGGACAATTGGAATTACGATGGCAGGAATTCTGGTCTGTATCATCAAACATATGAACGTGATATGCAGGCTGAGTGATCTGATCTGTGCCGGAATCTATGCAGGACTGGTCTTTGGGCTTTTTGGCGGCGGATGCTTTTTATGGAATCACAGAAATCATTTATATAAACAATAAGAGCGAGGCTTATAGATGAGAAGAATGGACTTTACAACGGAGCATGTAGAATCATTTCAGCCGGGAGAGACATATGAGGTGACAGAGTGCGTACTTCCGTCCTCCTATTATTATGTGCTGGAACATGCTCTGGGTATCAGTAAAAATTTTAAGAATGCGGAGCGTTTAAAGACAACGACAGGAACCGTTGTGGATACGAGAAAAACGTCACGCTTTGATTTTGTAATCTTGGAATTTGACGAGTAATGCAGTATAATAACAGAAGAAAAATCCAAACGAGGTGATAAGAATGAACACAGAAAGAATGGAAGCAATGTGCGGTGGAAAGGGACATGTGCTGATCAAGCATATTCTCGGAGAAAAAGAGCTGAATGGAAAGTGCGGGCTTTACGCGGAAGTGACTCTGGAGCCGGGATGTTCCCTTGGTTACCATGAACATCATGGAGAAAGTGAGACGTATTACATCCTGACCGGAGAGGGCAATTATGACGACAATGGAAGAATCCGCCCGGTAAAAGCCGGTGATGTGACATTTACACCGGATGGATGCGGACATGCACTGACCAATACCGGTGATACAGATCTTGTGTTCATGGCACTGATCATTAAAGACTGATGAAAAAGACAGTCATTCCCAAAAGAACAGGAATGACTGTCTTTTTTTATGCTTTCTGATCAAGAAGACATCGCCGGTTATATACAAGATGCAGATACATGGCATCTTTGGCGCGCAGAGTATCGTGTGCTGCGATCGCATCGGTGATCTCCCGGTGTGTTTCAATCGTTTCATGTAAAAGCCGATTGTTTGTCAGTTGGATAAAAAGCGGGATCGAGCTGTTGATTACGGGAATCAGCCGCGGAACGACCAGATTTTTACTGCTCATGGCAATGGCAGTGTGAAACTCAATGTCCTTTCCAGTGTGATCTTCCCCACGAAGGAGGAGTGCTTCGACTTCATCACACAGCGTAGAGATCTTGCGGATATCGGTCTCTTCGGCATGCAGGGCTGCCATTTCGGCAATGGCAGGCTCCAGCAGAAAACGAACATCCAGAAGATCCAGTGTCAGCTTTTTCTTGTCATCAATAAAGGTAAATCCAAGCGGATCGTCAACGACTCCGGGGGAGGCGGCAACATATGTTCCGGAACCCTGACGGATTGTTACAATATTTCTGGATGCGAGCAGTTTCATGGCTTCCCGGATGGAGCTTCGTCCGGCTCCCATTTTTTCAGAGAGAACGGATTCATTGGGAAGTTTGTCGTTGGGCTGGAGCTGCTCTTCTAAAATATAGGCAATGATATCGTCAGATAACTTCTCGGGTAAACTCTTTTCAGTTGAATTCATCATACGACTTTTCCTCTTTTCTACAAATATAACGCAATAAATATAGGATAAAATAAGAAAAAACAAATGTCAAACAATAAAAATACACAAAAAACAAGTAAATAAATTGTGAAATATTACGGGTTGATTTTCTGGTTTAAAGATTTTAGAATAAAATCATCAGATGAATTCAAGGCATTTGAAAGAAAATCTTTGGAAAAAGGAGAAAAAGTAGTAAAATGGTCAGATGTATTAAACAAGGAAAACATATGATGAATGTAAGGGGGAAGGGAAGATGACAGAACCAGTATTTTATGCAGATCCGATGCGCTTATTGATCGCATCCGCAGCAGGAATTCTTTTATTGTTATTTTTGATCATCAAGCTGAAGCTTCATCCGGTAATTTCTATGATGATTTCCGCTGTACTGATCGGAATTGGTGCAGGTATGCCGTTACATATGATCGGGGAGACGGTAGAAAAGGGCGTAGGAAAGACATTGCAGGGAATTGCACTTTTGATCGGATTGGGATCCATGTTTGGCGGAATTCTTGAAGTCAGCGGAGGAGCCCAGCAGATGGCACAGACGCTGATCCGCAGATTCGGTCAGAAAAAATGCAGGATGGGCATTGGGGGCCTTACGGGGCTTGTGCTCGGTACAACCGTATTTTTTGAAGCAGGAGTCGTGATCCTGATTCCGCTGGCGTTCAATGTGGCAAAGCAGACAAAAAAATCAACGTTATATTATGCGATCCCTCTTTTGGCAGGGCTGGCATCCGGATATGCCTTTGTTCCGCCGTCAGCAGGTTCTGTTCTGGTTGCAAACGCACTGGGTGTGAATTTAGGGACGATGATGGCGATCGGAATTCCGGTTGCACTGGTTTCCACAGTGGTTGCAGGAATTATCTGGGGAAAAATCATAGGAAATAAAATCTATACCAAACTTCCTGCGAATGTAGAGGAAATTGCAGATATAGATAAAAATCTTCCATCCTTCGGGATTGTATTAACGATCATTTTAATTCCGCTTATTCTGATCTTGCTCAGCACAATCTCCGGATATCTTCCGATTCCGGAAAGTGTGCAGTCAGTTCTTCAGTTTTTAGGAGAACCGTTTGTGGCACTGACGATCGCAACTCTGACAGCGATGTACATGCTGGGAACAAGAATGGGGTATAACAGAGATCAGCTGAAAAAGATTCTGGATCACTCTTTAAGACCGGTTGGAATGATCCTGCTTGTAATCGCAAGCGGCGGAGTGATTCGCTGGATGCTGCAGGATTCGGGACTTGGAAATATCATTGGACCGATCCTGGAAAAGAGCGGGATGCCGCTGATCGTGATCGCATTTCTCATTGCGTTTCTGGTACGTGCTTCTGTGGGAAGTTCAATCGTAGCAATGACGATGGCTTCCGGGATCATGGCGTCAATGCCGGCTATGGCAGACAGCTCTACACTGTACAGAGCAGCGATGTGCTGTGCGATCTGTGGCGGAGCGACGGCACTGAGTCATGTAAATGATGCCGGATTCTGGCTGGTAAGTACATTTTTGGAGATTGATGAGAAGACAACATTAAAATCATGGACGATCATGGAAACACTGATCGGAATCACAGGTCTGATTCTGGGACTGGTGATCTCGATCTTCGCATAATAAAGGAGGAGCGTATATGAAGATCATACCCGTGTATTTGAGAGACATGCAGGATGCAAAACATCTTGTGCAGGCGGCAGAAGCCTGCAAAAAAGAAGTAGATCTGCTCTGCGGACGTTATGTGGTGGATGCAAAATCAATGCTGGGTGTGTTTAGCCTTCCTTGCTTTGACGATGTAAAAATGCGGGTGGAGGACGAAGATGCAAAAATTTTGATTCAATATTTGGAACAGGGAAATGTTATCAGAATGGAGGAAAATTAAGATGGAACTGACAAGTCAGAAATTAAGAAAAATCGCACCGGAGCTGGATCCTTTGAGATTGGGAACAGGATGGAAGCTGGAGGATCTGTCGAAACCCCAGATTATGATCGAGAGTACATTTGGTGACAGCCACCCGGGCAGCGGACACCTGCTGGAGCTTGTGGAAGAGGCAAGGGCCGGAATCGCAGAGGCAGGCGGACACGGGGCAAGGTATTTTACCACCGATATCTGTGACGGTGAAGCGCAGGGACACGATGGAATCAATTATTCCCTGGCTTCCAGAGATATGATCGCCAACATGATCGAGATCCATGCCAATGCAACACCATTTGACGGCGGTGTCTTTGTTGCAAGCTGTGATAAGGGAATGCCGGCGCATCTGATGGGAGTGGGAAGAGTCAATATCCCTTCCATCATTGTGACAGGCGGAGTTATGGATGCAGGTCCTGATCTTCTCACACTGGAACAGATCGGTATGTATAATGCCATGTGTGAGCGGGGGGAGATCACGGAGGAAAAGCTGACTTTCTACAAACATAACGCATGTCCCTCCTGCGGCGCCTGCTCCTTCATGGGAACAGCATCCACCATGCAGATCATGGCAGAGGCACTGGGCCTGATGCTGCCGGGCAGCGCTCTCATGCCTGCCACCAGCAAGGATCTGCGGACAGTGGCAAGGGAAGCGGGAAAACAGTCCGTATGGCTGGCAGAGCATGACCTGACGCCGGACAAGATCGTGACTATGAAGTCTTTTGAGAATGCGATCATGGTGCACGCAGCTATCTCCGGCTCACTAATTCCCTGCTTCACCTTCCGGCTATCGCAAGGGAGTTCGGTATTGAGATTGACGGGGATACCTTTGACAGACTGCACAGAGGCGCACATTATCTGCTGAACATCCGTCCGGCAGGGGAGTGGCCCGCACAGTTCTTCTATTATGCAGGCGGTGTTCCTACGATCATGGAAGAGATCAAGGATATGCTGCATCTGGATGTGATGACTGTCACAGGCAAAACTCTGGGTGAGACCTGGAAGAACTGAAAAGAACGGCTTTTATGATAATGCGACAGCTATCTGGAGAAGGTGGGCCTGAAGAGAGAGGATGTGATCCGTCCCTTTGACAACCCTTCGGAACAGACGGAAGTATTGGAATCCTCTACGGCAATCTGGCTCCTGACGGGGCAGTGGTAAACATACTGTAGTGCCAAAGGAGATGTTGAGGCAACCCTGAAAGCACGTCCCTTTGACTGTGAAGAGGATGCCATCCATGCAGTGCTGACTCATGAGATCAAGCCCGGTGATGCGGTGATCATCCGTTATGAGGGGCCAAAAGGCAGCGGTATGCCGGAGATGTTCTATACCACAGAGGCTATTGCTTCTGACGCGGAGCTGGGCGCCTCGATTGCCCTTCTCACAGACGGAAGATTTTCAGGAGCATCCAAGGGACCGGCGATCGGACATATCTCTCCGGAGGCGGCAGAAGGCGGCCCCATCGCTCTGGTTGAAGAGGGTGACCTGATCGAGGTGAACATTCCCAATCGTGTCCTGCGCATAGTGGGAATTGCAGGTGAGAAGAAGACGCAGGAAGAGATTGAGGCTGTTTTGAAGGAGCGCAGAAGCAAATGGCAGCCTAAACCGGTGAAATATGAAAAAGGTGTATTAAAAATCTTTTCAGAAAGGGCCGTCTCTCCTATGAAGGGCGGATACATGGAGTAAGGCAGATGCATGCACAGAATTTATTTGATATCAGCGGGAAAAAGGCTATTGTGACAGGCGGGACGAGAGGTCTGGGCTATGGAATGGCAGAAGGTTATATGGAGGCAGGCTGCGAGGTGGCTATAGTGGGTACCTCTGACAGTGTGTACCGGGTGGCAGAGGAATTTAAGAGCCGCGGGTTTAAATGCCATGGAGTCAAAGGAAATCTGGGGGACAGGCAGGATATTTACCGTGTCTTCCGGGAATGTCTTGAAAAGCTGGGCAGTGAAGTGGATATACTCCTGACTGCCCATGGCATCCAGAGGCGTCACAGCGCGGAAGAATTTCCAATGGAAGAGTGGGATGAGGTGATCCGTGTGAACCTGACAAGCATTTTTATCCTATGCCAGGAGGCGGCAAAGGTCATGCTGAAAAAGGGATACGGAAAGATCATCAATATTGCGTCCATGAATTCTTTCTTCGGCGGCCAGACCATACCTGCATATGCAGCATCCAAGGGCGGTGTGGCACAGCTTACCAAGGAGCTTACCAATGACTGGCTGGCAAGAGGAATCAAGTGTAAATGCCATCGCACCGGGATATATGGCAACCGAGATGAACAAAGC
>ENA-OQCW01001021-OQCW01001021.1-human-gut-metagenome-genome-assembly--contig:-NODE-1021-length-12711-cov-6.615385_pt1 | contig 12711 bp, 8 predicted proteins | sample MGYA00242767_ERZ504593 | MGnify/ENA primary metagenome ERZ504593 (study PRJEB26092, sample SAMD00036307) | human gut metagenome | host: Homo sapiens | study: EMG produced TPA metagenomics assembly of... | reverse complement strand
ATGATTCACTCCTTTTACATGATCCGTTTTAACCCTTATTTTAGCTATAATATCATTTCTTTTAAATCCTTTGGCAGCATGATCTTCGTATTTCTTAAAACCATCTGACTGATAACGCAAATATTCTACCATATACCCGAAATGCTTCCAACTGCTTCCGACAGATGTATGCGACTTAAACGTATTTTTGCTTCCGTAAGAAATGTTCGCTTTACCGGAAAAACTGTTCGGAATAGGAGTCGATACCAAATTAATAGCTCCTCCCGTAGTGAACGGACCGTATTGTACCTGGCTACTTCCTTTCAGCACTTCGATGGCCTCCATCCGGGCTACATTGGGGAAATAATAAGCTGCCGGAGCGGAATAAGGAGCCGGTGCCGCCAGTACACCGTCCTCCATAATCGAGATGCGTTCACTTCGCTCGGCTTTCGTTCCTCTCAAACTAATGTTCGGGCGAAGACCGAAACCGTCTTCTTCATACATATTAACTCCGGGAACGGCCTTCAACATACGATTAATATCCGTATATCCCAACCTGCGAATTTCCTCAGGCGAAATATAATATGCCGATCCTGTGCGGTTTCTTGCTTTAAACTTACTCCCAAGTATCTGTTGGGACGATACCACTATCTCTTGCAATTGGTAGACAGAGTCTTTCTTCACCTGCTGTTCCTGTGAGTATATTCCTGAATATCCCAAAGAAAAGAGGATGATAAATAAAGGTTTTCTATTTGTCATATTAATATAATTGTAACATTGTCAGGGGCTTCTATTCGATTTACCTCCACAAGAGATGCGCTTTACAGAAATCAAGCTACGGATAGCGGTATTACCTGCTTACTTAACACCCATATCGACTCTTTTTGAAAAGTTGTAGTGCCTGCATGGATAGGAAAAAAAGGAAAGCAAAAAAGGGGGGAAATATAGATGGAAATAGATGATAAAAGAGGAAATGAGCAAGAAATTATATAGATTATACTGACTTATTGAAATGCAAAGCTATAATCTTACCATGTAATTCTTATCATTAGAACAGAATATTACTTTATGCAGGAAAAAATGGACATAAAAACTCATACAGAATCAAAAATATACAAGATGAGTCCGGAGTATATTGGAAAACTTGAAGGATAAGCAAGTTGCATAATCCATATTCACACAAAACAGACTTTAAATCATTCGATTCAACATCAAAAAGGCAAAATTCCTAATTTCAGGAGCAGATTATTGCAAATATAAGTTCAAATAGAAACAACTCACATGTTACCTATTCGACAGCAACCAGCACAAAACAAGTATTCTAAATACCCTTTTGTCCTTTCGTTTAAAAGCAAGGAAGCACTTCTCACTGACCAATAAACCGTTTCTTTAAAAGGAACGAAGTCTTCCTTTAAAAGAAATGATTCATGATTCTATCAACAATCATGAATATTCACTCATTTGTATTCAAGAAAGATGACTTATTCCGCATATTCATACAGTATTTTATACGTCACTTCTTTTATTAGAATACAGTTTAGATACTCCTAATCTGTTTCAATCTTAAAAATAGAACATAATAGAAAATATAAAAATACCCCGATACAAATTGGCTATTTTCTAGCCAACTTATATCAGGGTAAAACACTTTCTTTTTACCTGTTTTTTATTACGAAACGTTCCTGTTTCATTCTGTGACCACTTTTCAATGAAATAATCTGTGTTAATCCGTGTAATCTGTGGTGAAAAGTCATTATCTTTGCACATTACAAAGTTGAAAACAACAAAAATCACACTATATAATGGAAAAGAAATTCAAAAGAACCACCGTCACATCGGCACTGCCGTATGCGAACGGTCCTGTCCATATCGGTCACTTGGCTGGTGTATACGTACCGGCAGATATTTATGTGCGTTATCTGCGTCTGAAAAAAGAAGATGTATTATTCATCGGAGGTTCGGACGAACACGGGGTACCTATCACGATTCGTGCCAAGAAAGAAGGAATTACTCCGCAGGATGTAGTAGACCGTTATCATTCGCTGATAAAAAAATCATTCGAAGAATTCGGTATCTCATTCGACGTGTATAGCCGCACCACTTCGCCGACGCATCACCAATTGGCTTCGGATTTCTTCAAAACATTGTACGATAAAGGCGAATTCATCGAGAAAACGTCTGAACAATATTACGACGAGGAAGCAAAAACATTCCTTGCCGACCGTTATATCACCGGAGAATGTCCCCACTGCCATTCCGAAGGCGCTTACGGCGACCAATGCGAAAAATGCGGAACCTCACTTTCTCCTACGGATCTTATCAACCCGAAAAGTGCTATCAGCGGCAGCAAACCGGTGATGAAAGAAACCAAACACTGGTATCTTCCTCTCGACAAGCACGAAGGATGGCTGCGCAAATGGATTCTGGAAGATCACAAAGAATGGCGTCCCAACGTATACGGCCAATGCAAAAGCTGGCTCGACATGGGACTGCAACCACGTGCCGTGAGCCGTGACCTCGACTGGGGTATCCCTGTTCCTGTAGAAGGAGCAGAAGGAAAAGTGCTTTATGTATGGTTTGACGCACCTATCGGCTACATCTCCAACACCAAAGAACTTCTCCCCGACAGCTGGGAAACATGGTGGAAAGATCCTGAAACCCGCCTGATCCATTTCATCGGGAAAGACAACATCGTGTTCCACTGCATCGTATTCCCCGCCATGCTGAAAGCAGAAGGCAGCTATATCCTGCCGGACAACGTGCCGAGCAACGAATTCCTCAATCTCGAAGGAGACAAAATCTCCACTTCCCGCAACTGGGCTGTATGGTTGCACGAATACCTGGCGGACTTCCCCGGCAAACAGGACGTACTCCGCTACGTACTGACCGCCAACGCACCGGAAACGAAAGACAACGACTTCACCTGGAAAGACTTCCAGGCACGCAATAATAACGAACTGGTAGCCGTATACGGCAACTTCGTGAACCGTGCAATGGTATTGACTCAAAAATACTTCGACGGACGCGTACCCGCACAAGGTGAATTGACCGACTACGACAAGGAAACGCTGAAAGAATTTGCAGACGTAAAAGCAGAAGTGGAAAAACTGCTCGACGTATTCAAATTCCGCGACGCACAGAAAGAAGCTATGAACCTGGCACGTATCGGCAACAAATATCTGGCCGACACCGAACCATGGAAACTGGCAAAAACAGATATGGAGCGTGTAGGTACTATCCTCAACATCTCCCTGCAACTGGTTGCCAACCTTGCCATCGCCTTCGATCCGTTCCTGCCGTTCAGCTCGGAAAAACTCCGCAAAATGCTGAACATGGATACTTTCGAATGGTCTGAACTGGGAAAAGATAACCTGCTTCCTGTAGGCCATCAGTTAAACAAACCGGAGTTATTGTTCGAGAAGATCGAAGACGCTACTATCGAAGCACAAGTACAAAAATTGCTCGATACAAAGAAAGCAAACGAAGAAGCGAACTACAAGGCTAATCCTATCCGCCCGAACATCGAATTCGACGACTTCACGAAACTGGATATCCGTGTAGGTACCATTCTTGAATGTCAGAAAGTGCCGAAAGCGGATAAATTGCTTCAATTCAAAATCGACGACGGACTGGAAACACGTACTATCGTATCGGGTATTGCCAAGCATTATCAACCGGAAGAACTGGTAGGCAAACAGGTTTGCTTCATCGCCAACCTTGCTCCGCGCAAACTGAAAGGCATCGTCAGCGAAGGCATGATTCTAAGTGCCGAAAACAACGACGGCAGTCTGGCAGTTATCATGCCGGGACGTAAGGTGAAGCCGGGTAGCGAAGTAAAATAATAAAACTTAAATAGGGAATACATGAAAAGCTATCATTGCGCATAGCCTTTTCATGTATTCTTTGCAAATAACATGAGCGAGAATCAGTCACTAAAAGAAAAGACAGCCAAAGGACTATTTTGGGGAGGATTCAGCAACGGCATACAGCAGTTGTTAAACCTGCTTTTCGGAATATTCCTCGCACGGTTGCTCACTCCGGCGGACTACGGAATGGTGGGAATGTTGGCTATCTTCTCCCTCATTGCCAGTTCGATACAGGAGAGCGGTTTCACAGCCGCCCTTGTCAACAAGAAGAAAGTGACACATAACGATTACAATGCTGTCTTCTGGTTCAATGCGGCCATCAGCTTGTCCTTGTATCTGCTGTTATTCCTGTGCGCACCGCTCATTGCCGATTTTTACCATACTCCCGAACTGACACCGCTGGCACGTTATTCCTTCATCGGATTCTTCATAGCCAGCCTGGGAATATCCCACAGTGCCTATCTTCTGCGAAACCTGATGGTGAAACAGCGGGCCCTGTCCTCCGTCATCGGGCTTACCGTATCCGGAATCACCGGAGTCACTCTTGCCTACTTCGGTTTCTCTTATTGGGGTATTGCCACGCAAAGCATCGTTTATGTAGCCGTCAACACAGCCTGTTACTGGCATTTCACCCGTTGGCGACCGAGCTTGCTGTTCAACTTCACCCCGATTAAAGAAATGTTCGGATTCAGCGGAAAGCTATTGGTAACCAATGTATTCAATCACATCAACAACAACCTGTTCTCTGTGATACTGGGTAAGTTCTACACCGAAAAGGAAGTAGGATATTACAACCAGGCCAATAAATGGTGCGGCATGGGACAGCTCTTTATATCCGGCATGATAAACGGAGTGGCGCAACCGGTACTCACCAAAGTGTCGGACGACCTTGAACGGCAAAAACGGGTATTCCGCAAAATGCTGCGTTTCACCGCCTTTGTCTCGTTTCCCGCCATGCTCGGACTGGGAATCGTATCAGAAGAACTGATTACCATCACCATCACCGACAAGTGGTATTCCAGCATATCCATCATGCAGATTCTGTGTATCAGCGGAGCCTTCACTCCCATCGCATACCTCTATCAGCAACTCATCATCAGCAAAGGAAAATCCCGCATCTATATGTGGAACACCATAGCGCTCGGCATTATTCTACTGTCAGGCGTTCTGTTAGTCCATTCACACGGGATCTATACCATGCTCGCCGTCTATGTATCCACCAATATACTGTGGCTACTGACGTGGCACTACTTCGTATGGCAAGAAATCGGACTAAAGCTACGCCATGCACTGATAGACATACTTCCATACGCTGTCATTGCCACCACCGTCATGGTAATCACCTATTACTCCACCCGTTCCATCGAGAATATTTATCTCCGCCTGGCAAGCAAGATAGTGCTCGCAGCAGCACTCTACGTAGCCGCCATGTGGGGCAGCCGTTCGGTCACCTTTAAAGAAAGCATCCAGTATTTCATCAAAAAGAAGCCACATGAACCCTAATGATCTTGCCACTAAATACCGCCTTCTGAACAGTTCTTTCAAAAAGACGATGATCTATCACATAGGTATAGACGCCGGATTCTTTACCGAATACACCTATATGCTCCATGCAATGCTCTATTGCCTGCAACACAAAATACAGTTCAAGCTTTACTCCGACGACGCCAACTTCGGATGGGAAAAGGGCTGGGAAGACTGTTTCGCACCTTTCTGCGAGCAAGTGCACGAACCGTTTCACCACACCTACAACACCCATCGCCTGCCTTCATGGCAAGCATTGATGCAAGACAAAAAACTATCTAAAACGAAGTTACTGAAATGGAAACTGAAAGTAACCTGCAAGAACATCATCGGAAAAGCCCTTGCTTTCTTCACGTATGGTAAACCGATCCGACTCAACTTCCAAATGACGTTCAACCCCAACCAGCATTTCCATATCCCCGAACTGGGAATAGACGGTGACTACCTCCACACCTTCCAAAAGCTGACGGAAATCACCTGGAAACTCAACGACAACACCACACAGGAATGTCGCCAATTTGCCGTCCACCCTGCCAACTTCCGCCTCAAATACGCAGGATGCCAAATACGCAGGAGGAGACAAGATAACCGAAACCAACCTGCTGCCACCGGAACACTACATACGCCTCATCAAAGAAAAAACAGCCATCCGCGACGTCTTTGTATTGACCGACGATTACCGCCTCTTCGAGCAAGTGCAAACCCTTGCCCCGGACATACACTGGTACACCCTTTGCAGCCCCAACGAGCAAGGATACGTTAACAGCGCCTTCACACAGACCACCAAAGAACTGAAACAGAAGCAAATGGCACGTTTCCTCTGCTCGATACAGCTATTGATGGATGCTTCCGTCTTTATAGGAAGTATCACCACCGGTCCCAGCCTGTTCCTGTTGAAGAAGTTCTATCCGGAGATCAATCCGGCAGACTGTCTGCTCAAGGACTTTCCGCAAGCATCCGTTCTCCCCATTCCGGGACGCGGGCGAGTGGCCACCGAATTTATGCAAGGAAACTTAAAGTTATAGTAACTTAGCAATATAATTACTACATTTGCAATACAACGTGCATTAACCATTTCCGATGAACAAGAAATATACAGCCGAAGAGCTTGATTTATTACATACCGAACTTTACGACATATTGGGAGAAACCATCCGGGTGTGTCAGAAGCACGATATTCCCTATTTTGTGATAGGCGGCACAGCCATCGGCGCACTCTACGATCAGGGCATTCTCCCCTGGGATGACGATATAGACATCGGCATGACGCGGGAGAATTACAACAAATTCTTAAAAGTAGCACCCGGAGAACTGGGTCCTTCCTACTTCCTTTCATGGATAGAGACAGACCCTCACACCCCGTATTATTTTGCCAAAGTCAAGAAAAACAACACCCTTTTTGTAGAAGAAATGTTCAAGAATGTCCCGATGCATCCGGGCATTTTTGTCGATATATTCCCATTCGACAAGATTCCCGACAACAAGCTGCTGCGAAGAATACAATCCGAAGCACTCGGCTTCCTCAAATGCTGCCTGATGGGAAAAGAAATATGGATGTGGAAACACTTCGGCAAATGCGAAATAGAGAACCCTACAAACCGGGGAGCCTTCTCCTGTCTCCTGAACAGAATAGTCGACTCTCTTTTCTCTAAAAAAGCAATTTACCAGATGCTGGTATCCGTGCAAAGCTGTTTCAACTCACGAAACACCCGCTACTACAACAACGTTATGGCAACCGCCGACCACGTGACCGTAGAAAGTATCCGCCACCTGCAACCGGTGAAATTCGGTCCCCTCACCGTGACCGCTCCCGATGATCTGGAAGGGTTCCTGCGATACAACTACCCGACCTTGCATCGATTTACCAAGGAGGAACAGGAAAAAATAAATAACCACTATCCTGCCGCCCTCTCATTCAGTACAACCCCAAAACAAGAACTATGAATATGAAATCCGCTTTAGTAGACGTCCCGGTACTTATACTGTTCTTCAACCGCCCGCAACAACTGTCGCAAGTGTTCGAGCAAGTGAAGAAAGCACGTCCGTCCCGGCTCTTCCTCTATCAGGACGGAGCACGAAGCGAACGCGATTTGCCCGGAATAGAAGCCTGCCGTGAAATCGTATCACAGATAGACTGGGAATGTGAAGTAGAACAGCTTTATCAGGAAAAGAATTTCGGCTGTGACCCTTCAGAATATCTTTCGCAGAAATGGGCCTTCTCCAAAGTCGACAAGTGCATCGTATTGGAAGACGACGATGTGCCCTCCGTTTCCTTTTTCCAATTCTGCAAGGAGATGCTGGATAAATACGAACACGACACCCGCATCAGCATGATTGCCGGCTTCAACCCCGAAGAAATCACCCAGGATATGCCATCCGACTATTTCTTCGCCACCACCTTTTCCATCTGGGGATGGGCGAGCTGGAAACGGGTAGTCGACCAATGGGACGAGTTTTACAGTTTCCTGGACGACTCCTTCAATATGCAACAACTGGAGCAACTCATCAAAGAACGCAAATTCCGGAGTGACTTTATCTATATGTGCCAGCGTCACCGGGAACAGCAGAAAGCCTTTTATGAAACCATCTTCCACGCCTCTATCCTGTTCAACTCCGGACTAAGCATCGTGCCTACCCGCAACATGATAAACAACCTCGGAGCAACGGCAGATTCCACCCATTTCGCCGGCTCGGTCCACACCCTGCCCAAGGGCTATCGCCGCATCTTCACCATGAAGCGTTACGAGGTAGACTTTCCGCTGCGGCATCCCCGCTACGTCATTGAAAACGTAGCCTACAAAGAGAAGGTTTACCGCATCATGGGCTGGGATCATCCATGGATCAAGATAGGGCGTTCGTTCGAAGAACTGTTCCTCAACCTGAAATACGGTAATTTCTCCATCATTACGAAAGCTGTCAAAAACCGAATAAACAAATGGCTGAAAAGAAACAAGCACCACTAAATACGTTGCTTACTATTTATTTTTACCATACCCGCCTCACACGGGAAAGTTACGAGGAATGGAAAGAATATAAATTCCCCGGACATATTTTATACGGACTTCCTCTGCTGGAAAATTACGGAATACATTCCGTAATGCACAAATGCAAATATTTCTCCAGTCGCCTGAAGCTCATGTTTTACGCCACCAAAGAGATTCTCTTCTGCAAGGAAAAATACGACGTGCTCTATGCCACCTCTTTCCGGGGGATAGAACCCGTCATCTTCCTCCGTGCACTGGGACTGTACCGCAAGCCCATCGTCATCTGGCATCACACGGCCGTCGTCACCAACCCCAAACCGTGGCGCGAACAAATCTCCCGCCTTTTCTACAAAGGCATCGACCAAATGTTCCTGTTCAGCCGGAAACTGATTCAGGACTCGCAGAAAACCCGGAAAGCTCCGTCCCACAAACTGAAACTGATACATTGGGGCCCGGACCTTCCTTTCTACGACCATCTGCTGGCAGAAATGCCCGACCGGAAGCCCGAAGGATTTATCTCCACCGGCAAAGAGAACCGGGACGTGGACACCCTGCTCCAGTCTTTCTCCGCAACCAATGAGGAATTGGATCTGTACATTGCCGTTTCATGCGGCAACATCAACTATAAAAAGATACTCGACCGCTATTCAGTGCCCGACTCCATCCACATCCGCTACACCGACGGAGTGATTCCCTACGAACTGGGAAAACTGGTAGCCCGCAAAAGCTGCATCGTCATCTGCTGTCTGGACTTCCCCTACACCGTAGGACTGACCACTCTCGTAGAAGCATTTGCCCTCGGCATCCCCGTCATCTGCTCGCGCAACCCCAACTTCGAAATCGACATCGACAAGGAAGAAATCGGCATTACCGTAGAATATAACGATGTACAAGGCTGGATAGACGCTATCCGCTACATCGCCGACCATCCCGAAGAGGCACGACGCATGGGAGAAAATGCACGCAAACTGGCAGAAGAACGCTTCAACCTCGAAATCTTTTCGCGCGAAATAGCAGAAAGCTTGTTGGAAATATCAAACATTTCCTCTAAAAACCGTACATTTGCATAAACTTTTGCCCATGAGAGTCCTGATAATAAATACATCTGAACGAATAGGAGGAGCGGCCATTGCAGCAAGCCGGTTGATGGAGTCACTGAAAAACAACGGTATCAAAGCCAAAATGCTGGTGCGTGACAAACAGACCGACCAAATCAGTGTGGTCCGCTTAAAAAGTAACTGGTTGCAAGTGTGGAAATTCATGTGGGAACGGATCGTTATCTGGAGTGCCAATCGTTTCCGCCGATACCATCTGTTCGACGTTGACATAGCCAACACAGGCACAGACATCACCTCACTTCCGGAATTCCGCCAGGCCGACGTTATCCACCTGCATTGGGTCAACCAAGGAATGCTCTCGCTGAAAGATATACGGAAAATACTCACTTCCGGCAAACCTGTGGTATGGACCATGCACGATATGTGGCCATGTACCGGTATCTGCCACTACGCACGGGAATGTAAGAACTATCAGCAGGAATGTCACGACTGCCCTTACATCTACAAAGGAGGTGGCCGGAAAGATTTATCTTACCGCACTTTCCGCAAAAAACAAAAGTTATACAGCTACGCTCCCATCCATTTCGTCACGTGCAGTCACTGGCTGAAGGAACAAGCACAGACCAGCGCATTGTTTGAAGGAAAAAGCGTCACCAATATTCCGAACGCTATTAATACCAACCTGTTCAAACCCATGAACAAAAAAGAAGCACGTGCCAAGTTCATGCTGCCAGAAGGTAAGAAACTGGTTCTGTTCGGCTCGTTAAAGATCACCGACAAACGAAAAGGAGTCGACTATCTCATTGAAGCCTGCAAACTGCTGGCAGAAAAGCATCCGGAATGGAAAGAGTCACTGGGGGTAGTCGTATTCGGCAACCAGTCACAGCAATTGCAGGAGCAGCTTCCTTTCCATGTCTACCCGCTCCCTTACATCAAGAATGAGCATGAGATAGTAAATATCTACAATGCCGTAGACCTCTTCGCCATCCCGTCTCTGGAAGAGAATCTTCCCAACATGATTATGGAAGCAATGGCCTGCGGAGTACCCTGTGTCGGCTTTAACGTAGGAGGTATCCCCGAAATGATCGACCATCTGCACAACGGTTACGTGGCACAATACAAATCTTCAGAAGATTTTGCCAACGGCATACATTGGATATTGACGGAACCGGAATACGATGAACTCTCCGCACAAGCCTGCCGCAAGGTCTTGGGCAATTATTCGGAGAGCATCATCGCAAAGAAATATACAGATGTCTACAATAAAATAACGGGAAAATATGCATAGTGTCCATCCTACTCCCAAGTTCTCTATCATTACGGTGACGTACAATGCTGAAAAGGTATTGGAAGACACGATTCAGAGTGTCATTTCACAGACCTATCATCACATAGAATACATCATCGTAGATGGAGCTTCCAAGGATGGAACCCTCTCTATTATCAACCGCTACCGCCCGCACATACACACCGTTGTCAGCGAACCGGACAAAGGACTGTATGACGCTATGAATAAGGGCATCGCCCTTGCCAGCGGCGATTATCTCTGTTTCCTGAACGCGGGCGACTGTTTTCACGAGGACGACACACTACAACAAATGGTGCATACCATCAACGGCAGCGAACTGCCCGATGTGCTTTACGGAGAAACCGCTATCGTAGACCAGGACAGGCATTTCCTGCGGATGCGCAGATTGTCCGCTCCCGAAACGCTTACCTGGAAAAGTTTCAAACAGGGTATGTTAGTCTGCCATCAGGCATTCTTTCCCCGTCATACGCTGGTAGAGCCCTACAACTTGAAATATCGTTTTTCTGCCGATTTCGACTGGTGCATCCGCATCATGAAGAAAGCACGTACTTTGCACAATACCCACCTGACAATCATCGACTATCTGGAGGAGGGAATGACTACCCGAAATCAGAAAGCATCCCTCAAAGAAAGATTTCGGATCATGGCAAAGCATTACGGGCTGATTGGAACCGTGGCGCATCATGCATGGTTCGTGATCCGTGCAGTTACTCACCAGTAGGCGAAGGCATATAAAGCATCACCTGGTCTAATATCACTCCTTCGTCCAATGCCTTGATTACCAATTTGTGGGACTTCTTTCCGGATACCGGAAGTCGAACCGTTCGGATGGCTTGATTGCGCAGCACGTTCTCTTTCCATTCTTCACTCCGTCCTTTCGTTTCATAAGAGATCATTTCAGGCGCTGCATCGTCCAACGATATTGAGAAACGTAATTGATCTCCTCTCACAGGATGATTAGGCAACAAGCGGATGTCAACCTCTACCGAGTCTGTTTTCCAGTTGTCAAAAGAGAACATCAGTGCATCTCCCTTGTCAATGCCTGTCGCTTTGCTTTCATATCCCAGGCCCTCACAAATAGCAGAAGTTCCTTTCCGCGCATTCAAGGTCTTACTATTCGGGATATTCTTCCCATCCAAGCCGTTCCATTTATAGATAGCTACACGCTCTTTCATCATCGGAGAAGTAGCCGTTTTTCTTTCCACGCGATTGAATACGGGGAGTTTTCGGGGTTGGAAATCCATCATGCGGTTCCACTTTCCATCTTCCAGTGAGTTATACTGTTTTGTCAATACTACAATGCTGTCATAGGCAAGATCACTTTTCTCCCAGTCCGCTTTTCCGTGGTGGGCTAATTGGGCATATAGCAATTTCCGGTTCATCTGTGTAGCAGCTTGCACCGGGTATTTCACCAATTCAAAATAGGCACTTTGTCTGCCGGATGGGATTTTCAAAGCTGCCCGTTCCACTGTCTCCGACAATTTATCATAAGCCTGCAAACGTCCGTTGATTTCTTTTTCACTCCATGGGAGATCTTTGACAACACGATAAACAGGATCTTTCTCCTCTTCCCTCGTATTTCCCCATAAATTCAGGTTTACGAATATGGGCCAGACGATAGTGTTCCTGCATCACAGGTAATACTGCCTTTGCGCACGAAGCTCCCAATTCCCGTTCCAGCCAGTGTTTCAGATGAGAGGTCACTCCTTCCGAGGCCACAGCTTCTATATTCCAGGCCATATCCATAAACAACTCTATCTGATACTCGGCAGGCTTGATATCTCCGACATTCAGTATCCACATCTTCTGTATGCCTCGATCGTAAGCCAGCTTCATTTGTTGGAAAATCAGATACGGGCTCATCGTACTCAACCAGAGATGGTCGTGCGGACGTCCCCAATAAGAAACATGATAATAGACTCCATTCCCTCCTTTACGTGCGCATTCTTCGGCCGTAGGAAAATGGCGGATATAGCCATAGTTATCGTCAC
>ENA-OQCW01001019-OQCW01001019.1-human-gut-metagenome-genome-assembly--contig:-NODE-1019-length-12716-cov-4.355787_pt1 | contig 12716 bp, 15 predicted proteins | sample MGYA00242767_ERZ504593 | MGnify/ENA primary metagenome ERZ504593 (study PRJEB26092, sample SAMD00036307) | human gut metagenome | host: Homo sapiens | study: EMG produced TPA metagenomics assembly of... | reverse complement strand
AATCCTGAAAGTGGCAACTTTGCCTGTAAAAAGAATAATACCAGCGTTGAAACAGCACCTACAAGTGCATTAATTGCCATAATTTTTCTAATCTTCTTATTAGATAGTAAAAAATTCCAGCTTTCCCTCACTGTATTCCATAATCGATAAAGCACCTTTTCTTTGTCTCATTTTTTCTCCTATTGTAACTTCTTTTAAGCTACATGCAATAATCAGCGCTGTAAAGTTAAAAATAATATCTACCGTATAAGCCTTCCGAAATCCAAGAAACAATGCCAAACCTGTGCAAAGTGTTGATGTAGAATTAGTAATTCTATAAAGCATCATATCTGTCGCCGCAAATGTATTATATTCTTTTTCTTTTCCTGCTAGTTTCAAGCTGTCATAAGCCAAAGCTTCCCTTGTACCGGAAGCCAAATTATAACTTAAAGCACTCAATCCTATAGCAAAAGCCGTCGTACAAAAATCCTTTGATAAAATCATCATTACACTGGACAACAAAGAAGCAAGCTGGCTTAATACCATTGATTTTTTTTCGTCCGAAAACATCCGCTGCCACTCCAGAGGGAATTTCAAAAAGGCAGCTCACAATGTGAAAAATACTTTCTAACATTCCAATCTCCAAAAGTGAAAATCCTCTCATAGCCAATAATGCAACCCATGATGCTCCTGCAATCTGAAAATAACCTATAGACGTTACCAAATATAACTTACTGATTTGCTTTTTTATATTAAATTTACGCATAAAAAAATCTCCTTTTCAAATAAATTACTTGAGTAGGAGATAGTGACTTTTTCTAGTTATTACATCATAAAAAATTTATTTCATCTAAAAAAGAGCGCACTATCCCTGTAAACAGCAATATATGCACCTTTCATGAGGTGAATTGTCGTTGTTTTCCAGCTCATAGTTTGCTCCTTTCCGAAAAATCTACTTTCAAAATCGTATTTCAAATCCTATTGATTTTGTTTATCTTATCATATATTTTTTTAATCTGCAATGTATTTTTATTACTTCACTCTTTTGGGAAAGCTCACTTTCACCCAGAACTCATTTTCTGAAATTTCTGCATGAATTTCTCCTTTCATTCGCAGAACAAATTCCTGTGCGATAGAAAGCCCCAATCCGCTGGAATTTCTGCTTCTTGCCCCATCTGCTTTATAAAATCGCTGAAATACTCGTGATACGTCAATCTTCTCTGGATTTGTCATCTCATTGCAAATCCAAAGATGAATTTTTTCTTCTCGTTCAAAAAGCTGAACTTTTATCTTATCCTGTCCATGATCCATGCCGTTTTTAATAATATTTTGAAGCATTCGTTTCAGCCCTGCTTCATTCCCTTCTATATAAAGTTGCTTTTCAGGCAGACTGATTTCAGGAGAAATACCACGTCCGGACCAATCATCATAATAAGAAAAAATAGTATTCTTTAAAATACGGTTGATACAGCAGGTTTCCAATTCCAAAACATAACTATCATTTTTCAGCTTTGTAAACATAAATAATTCTTCCAGCATTTCCTTTAAGCTTTCAATTCGCTCCTGTATTACCTTCATATAATGCTTCTGTTCTTCCGCACTTGCACTTTCCATGAGCTGAAAATAACCGTTAAGGGAGGTCAGAGGTGTGCGAATATCATGAGATAAATTTGTATAAGTATCCGCAATCATCTGTTCCTTCTCTTTAGATTCCTGCTGTTCTTTTCTGCGCATCTGAAACAGCTCGTTTAAAAGCTTTACCAATTTTTCAAATCCACCTGTTTTCATATTTGCAGTAATTATCATATTACTGTCATGTTTCATCAGAAACGCAAGCTGGCGGCAGATGTCTTGTATCTGCCGCTGCATCTTTACTAAAAAATAAGTTTGTACTAAAATAATAAAAATTAAAATTCCCATCCAGAATTTCATTTATATATCTCTCCTTCGAAATACTAAAATCGTCAGAAGAACTGCCAAACTTCCAAATACTCCGGCTATTCCCAGTGCATTTACGCAATCAGAAGCCTTCGGCATCATGGAAAGCAGAGAAATTTTTCCGCTGACTGTATGTTCAATAAAGCAAAAGTCTTTCACTCCCATATCCTGTAATACTTTATCTACAACACCGTATACCAAAATAAGTACATTCATGCACATACAAACAGATAATGTCATACTAAGCATATTACTTCTTAAAATAACTGCCATTGCCATACAAATCAATACCAAACCATAATGAAGGATTGCCTCTGTCCCGAAATATCTCCAGAACATTTCCATATCTCCCCATTTTGACTCTCCGAACACAGCGTACTGACAAATTGCCTGTATACCCAGATAGAAAAGCAAGGTCAATCCTGTATAAATCAGCAATACTACTGCTTTTGAAAGAATGAGATTTCCTCTTTCCTTTATCTGTCCTCCAATGTTCTTAATATATCCGCTTGTAATATCTGCTGTGGAAAACAATACCGCAAAAATCACCAGAAACAGAGCAACAAATTTTGAATGCATATTGGCAAAAACCTGATCAAATACCGTCACCTTTTCTCCTGGTTTTGTAGGAAGCGAGACACTTAATCCAAAATTCAGGTTATTTTCTTCTGAAACTGTTTCCAGCTGCCCTTTTGCTGCTTCCTCCTGCATATACTTATAGTCTTCTTTTGACATAGTAGTTGAAAAAATAACAGCTGCTGCCAAGATAATCCAAATAATATAAAAAGCTTTTGTATGGAACATCCGATATAAATCCATTTTAATCAGTTTAAGCATGCTGAGCACCTCCTGTCAGGTTTAAAAAGTAGCTTTCCAAATCTTCGCTTGTAATGGAAATTCCTTTTACGAGAATTCCTGCCTTTGCCAGCTCCATATTCAAAAGAGCGCTTTCTTCCAAACGTTCAAAAATATAAATACGATGTTTGTCCATAACCTGATAGTTGGTAAAGCCCAACTTATCCAATATAGGAAGCGCCTGCTCTGGATAATCTAATTCCAATTCTATTCGTTCCGAACATCGTTTCATTAGTTCTTCACGACTGATTTCTTGTAATAAGCTTCCATTATGAATAATTCCATAATGAGTTGCCAGCTTTGAAAGCTCCTCTAACACATGACTGGAAATTAAAATTGTCATATTTCGCTCATCACGAAGCTTCTGTATAGTATCGCGAACCTCTACAATCCCCTGCGGATCAAGTCCGTTAATGGGTTCATCTAAAACCAGCAAGTCAGGTTCTCCCACAAGAGCAAGCCCAATTCCAAGACGCTGCTTCATTCCCAGAGAAAAATGTTTTGATTTTTTTTCTTCCTGTCTTTTCCAAACCTACGGTTTTCAAGATGTCTTCTACATATCCTACTTTATCAATTCCCAGCATTTTACATTTTATTTTCAGATTTTGATATGCTGTCATATTGCCATACAAACCCGGCATTTCTATTAAACAGCCAATTCTGGAACGTACCTCTTTTAATTCTTTTCCTGAATAACCAAAAAATTCAATCTCACCTGCTGTGGGACGTGAAAGTCCGCTTATCATTTTCAAACAGGTACTCTTTCCTGCTCCGTTTCTTCCTATAAATCCATAAATGGCACCTTTTTTTACATGGATATCCACATTTTCCACTGCTTTATGACGTCCATATTGCTTTGTCAGACCTCTGGTCTGCAATAAATATTCACTCATGACAACCTCTCCTTTTCTTATCTGCTCTTAATCATAACCCTTCAATCTAAAAAAATCGCAAAGCAAAAGTAAAAAAAGAGTAAAGCATGAATAAAACAGCAGATTATTGCTGAAGACGATATCCAATTCCCCATACTGTTTCTATATATTCTTCTTTTGTTACTTCCTTTACTTTTTTTCTAATATTACTGATATGGACGTCCAAAGTTTTTGTTTCTCCCATATAAGGCTCTTCCCACGCATACTCAAAAATATCTTCTTTACTGAAAACCTGTTTCGGATGTTTTAATAAAAGTTCCAAAATAGAAAATTCCTGTTTTGTAATTTTTTCCAAAGGTTTTCCTTCTACCTCTATTTGAAATTTTTCTCTGTCCAAAACCATCTGTTTATATGAAAGCACATTGCCATTTCCCTCTTGAACACCGTGACGAAGCTGTACCTGAACTCTTGCCAATACTTCCTGTATCTCAAAAGGTTTTGTAATATAATCATCGGCTCCTGCAATTAACAGATTTACCTTATCATCAAGGGTATCCTTTGCTGTCAAAATAATTACAGAACTATTTCCTTGTTCTCTTATAAACTTCAAGACTTCCTCTCCCGGTACTCCGGGCAGCATCAAATCCAGTAATACCAACGCAAAACTTTCCATTTTCAATAACATTTTTGCTTCTGTTCCCGAAAATGCCTGTGTGGCAGTATATCCTTGTTTCTCCAATGCTGTAAAAAGTAAATTATTGATATCTGTGTCATCTTCTACAATTAATATTTTCTTCTCTTCTTTCATCGCTTTTCTCCTGAAATCTCCATATACACAAAAGGAGAAATACCAAAACTGGTATTTCTCCTCAATATGTCTATGTAATTAATTACTGAACAATTCTTCTAACTGCAATTGGTGATCTGTATAATGCATTTGCAGTATATTTAATACCACCCTTTGGATATGGAGCACTATTGGAAGCATGTACAATTCCACCATCTCCTGTAAGAATTGCTACATGACCAGGATATACAATTAAGTCTCCTGCACGGTGTTCAGAATAATTAATGCCTACACCGGAGCTTGCCTGTGCACCACTTGTACGTGGAAGGCTATATCCAAAGTGTCCAAAAATCTGCTGTGTAAATCCAGAACAGTCAATACCATTTGTTAAGCTGTTTCCACCATATACATAAGGATTTCCGATAAACTGTTTTGCATAAGCTACAACGGATGCACCTGTACCACTATTGTAAGATGGTGTAGATGGTTTTTCTGCTTCTGGTTTAGATGATGGTTTCTGGCTCTCTGGTTTGGAGCTTCCACCACTATTGCTTGGTTTATTGCTGCTTGGCTTATTACTGCTTGGTTTATTATTATTTGTATTGCCGCTGTTGTTATTTGCAGGTTTGTTATTATTGCTGTTGTTCTTGTTCTGCTGAGCCTGCTGCTGTCTTTCCTGTTCTTTTCTTGCTGCTTCTTCCTGTGCCTGAATTTGTTCAAGCTCTGCTGTCTGCTGTGCAATCAGGTTTTTATACTGTTCAGCCTGTGCTTTTACATTTGCAATCTGAGCTTCGTAATCAGATGCATTTGCTTTTAACTCATCAATCTTAGTCTGAAGTGAACCTTTCATGCCTTCCTGTTCTTCTTTAGCAGTTTCTAATTCAGATTTTTCATTTTCTAATTTTGTCTCTAAATCTTTAACTTCCTGAACAGCTTCTTTCATTTCTTTCAGCTCTGCTCTGTCGTAAGCATACATCTTCTCTGTGTTTTCCACTTTGGATAACATAGATGCAAGACTGTCAGACTCTAATAAAATCTGTACCCATGCATCGCTTCCGCCATTTTCGTACATATACTGAATACGAAGTTTCATTTTGGAATACTGTTCTTCCTCTTTTTTTTGCGCTTCTCCCAGTTGGGTTTCAAGCTCCGCCAGTTCTTCCTGTCTTGCATCTGACTGACTCTGAATATCCTGAAGGTTTTCTCCCAATTCGCTAAGCTGGTTATTCAGTTCTGTCAAGTACTCTTCCAAATTATTTTTCTTGGATTCCAGACTTTTGATTCTTCCCTGAGCATCATTTAACTGTTTCTCATTTTCCTTTTGTTTACCCTGCTCTGCAGAAATCTTACTCTGTGTAGTCGCAGCGTAACAAGGAGTGATAATCAGACTTGCTGATAAAAGCCCCAAAATCAGACCTGTACTTGTTTTTTTCCTCATAATCAAAGCTCCTTTTCATAACCGAAACTGATTATAACATAATATTCACAAGAAGAATAGCCTTTTTTCATTTTTTCGTAACATTTATGTAATAGTACCTAAGATTTTCTGTTAAATTTATGCAATTATCCCATTGATTTTTTTCATTTATCTTTGATATTCAAAGGCATTTCGAATAAGCTCTGCCCTATTGGAAGATATCCCTACTACGTCAAAACGACAAGGCGTATCCTCAGGATATCCCTCTTTGGTAAGATAATACAAGGCTGTTCTGGAAATTTTTCTCTGCTTTGCTTTCGTCACGGCTTCCAGTGGGCTTCCGTAACTTAAACCACTTCTGTATTTCACTTCAATAAAACACAGATACTCCCCCTCTTTTCCAATTAAATCAATCTCCCCTTGTTTACACCGGTAATTTCGTTCTAATATAAAATATCCTTGTTTTTCCAAAAGTTCAGCTGCTTTTTCTTCATATTTTCTGCCAATTTCATTCATAATTTTCCCCTGTCACATTATGAATGAAACTCCTTCTGTGTATCGGAGTCGGACCATATTTCTTAATGGCCTCAATATGTTCTTTAGAGCCGTATCCTTTATTGGATGCAAACCCATATTCCGGCATGATTTTATCATATTCCCTCATCAGGCGATCTCTGGTAACCTTTGCCACAATACTGGCCGCCGCTATGGAAATACTCTTTGCATCTCCCTTAATAATAGGCACTTGAGGGATGGTAATCTGAGGAATAGTCACTGCATCATTTAACAAAATTTGAGGTGTGACATCCAATTTTGAAACAGCTTCTCGCATCGCCTCATAGGTCGCCTGCAAAATATTGATTTCATCAATTCTCTGAGGACTTGCATATCCAACTGCTACAGAAACTGCTTTTTCCATAATTTCATCATAAAGTTGTTCTCGCATTTTTTCAGAAAGCTGTTTTGAGTCATTCACATATAAAATTTCACAATCCGGCGGCAAAATCACTGCACCTGCCACTACAGGACCGGCAAAAGGGCCACGCCCCACTTCATCAATCCCACAAATATAGCCTAAATGTTCATATTCACGCTCAAATTCTCTCATTTGCTTTAAACGTTCTTTTTCCTGTTCCAAAGCTTGTATGCGCTTGTGCCCCTGTTCTACAAGCTTCTGTACACCTTTTCGTTCATCCGCCCTGTAAATTTCACAAAAAGCAGGCAATTCCTGTATCGGTGTATTCTTAAATCTCTCTTTAATTTCCTGAATACTTTCCATTTTAAGCCTCCGGCTTTTCTAAAGTAATTTTTCCGATTTTCCCGTTTCTAAACTCTTCTAATAAAATATTAGCTGCCTTTAAATAATCCAGCTCGTTACCTTTCTGTATACATTTCCTATTTTCTGCAACTTGTTCCAACATAGAAAGTGCATTTTCGCTTTCCTCAATATCATATCATTTTTGTCAAAACGCCCTCATAAGACTCATGAAGATATTTTAACAATTCCAGAGATAATTCTTCTAAATTTAAAATTTCGTCTTTAATAGAGCCTACCATAGCGAGTTTTGCTCCTACGCTCTGATCTTCAAATTTCGGCCATAAAATCCCCGGTGTATCCAGAAGTTCTACGTTTTTGTTAATGCGTATCCACTGTTTTCCCTTTGTCACGCCTGGTTTATTTCCTGTTTTCGTGCAGGCTTTCCCTGCAAATGCATTGATAAATGTAGATTTTCCTACATTTGGAATTCCCACTACCATCGCTCTGATTGGTCTGTTGATAATTCCTCTTTTTCTGTCTCGCTCAAGCTTTTCTTTACAGGACTCCATGACAACAGGAAGAACTCCTTTTATCCCTGCACCGCTTTTTGCATTTAATTTTACTACATAATAACCTTTGCTTTTAAAATATTCTGCCCATTTCTCATTTTCGCGCTCATCTGCTAAATCTGATTTATTTAACAAAATAAGTCTTGCTTTATTTTTGCCTAATTCATCTATATCCGGATTTCGACTGGAAAAAGGAATTCTCGCATCCACCACCTCAATAATCAGGTCAATGAGCTTAATATTCTCCTGCATCATACGTTTTGCTTTTGTCATGTGTCCCGGGTACCATTGATAATTCATGCTATTTCTCCTTTTGTCTAATGTTTTACAAATCCCATTTTGTTTACCGGTGCAACTCGAAACCACAGCTTACCTTCAATATATTTCTTCTTAACTTTCTTTACCTCTGCAAAGCGGCTGTCTTCACTGTTATTTCGATTATCACCTAACACAAAATATTCATCATTTTTCAAAGTAACCCCTTCGTCTGCCAGACCGGGATTTGTCATTTTATCCACTTTCATTTTTTCTTTATATTTTTTTCCATCAATATAAACTTCCCCATTCTGAATTTGAATTGTTTCTCCGGGAAGTCCGATTACTCTTTTAATATGAATTGCCGCATTGTCTTTTCCATCCTTTGTAAAGGCAATCATATCTTCTCTTTTGGGCCCTGTTAGTTTATATGCCAGCTTATTTATAAAAAAAGTTTCACCTGTCCGCAAGGTAGGTTCCATACTACTTTCCTGCATACGAATACTCTGAAAAAAGAAAATAGATACCACTGCAGCAACAGCCAACACCACTGCCACCTGAAATACCCAGCTAAAAACTGTTCTACCTCTTTTACTTTTAATAAACTCCAGCGCCATTTCCCTTTGCTGTTCTCTCTTTTTTCTACTTTTCTTCTTTTTCATCCTGTTTTCACCTAAATTATCCGTATTGAAGAAACAGGGACATATACCAAAGTATGTGTCCCTGTCATGTTTACGTTATTATTTTACTAACTCTTTTACTTTCGCTGCTTTACCTACACGCTGTCTTAAGTAGTTCAATTTTGCACGTCTTACTTTACCACGTCTTATAACTTCTACTCTTTCTACGTTAGGGGAGTGTAATGGCCATGTTTTTTCAACACCGATTCCGTTAGAATTTTTTCTAACTGTGAATGTTTCACGGTTGCTTCCACCCTGTTTCTTTAATACAACACCTTCGAAAATCTGAATTCTTTCACGGTTACCTTCTTTAATTTTACCGTGAACTCTTACAGTATCTCCTACGTTAAATTCTGGTGTTTCTGCTTTCATCTGAGCAGCTTCAATGTTTTTAATAATTTCGTTCATGATTTTTCTCCTTTAAATTCGGACGTTCTTAATGCAATCAGCAACAGAGGACCATCTCTTTTTACAACATGGGTAATTATACTATGCCCATATACCCTTGTCAAGTATTTTCCCTTGATTTTTAAAGAGTTTAGAAGAATTCTACCTCTCTTGGTGTTAAGAATTTCTCTTCTAAATGTTCCTTTACTTTAGATGCATCATAAGTTCTCGCTCCTTTTTTACAAAGCAAAGCACAGCGCATACAGGAAATACATTTTTTTTCATCAATCTCTAAAGTTTCCTTGGAAATTGCATATACAGGACACTTCTGTACACATACTTGACAGCCTGTACACCTTTCTTTATCAAAAACTTTTGATACAGGTTTCATCTCTTTTTTATCCGGCATAGGATTTCCGGGAACTTGAACAGAAACAAATCCTTGTTTCTCTCCTTCTTCTATACGTTTCTTTATCATTACTGCAAATTTCTTAAAAATCACTTCATCCTGCTCATTTGGTCTTCCTGCACCCAGTTTATCAGAATAAATATGAGGAATAATCGGTGCAATAGCTCCAATGCACACAAACCCTCTCTCCTCTAAAATTTTCTTCATCTGAGAAAGCGTATCATCATAATGTCTGTTTCCATAAGCAGCCATAAGTACGCAAGGTGTATGATTTCCTCTTAAATTTGAAAACAGTTTATCCTCCAATTCCGGAAGTTGTCCGCCATATACGGGTGCTGCCGCAATAAGAAGCTCCTGTGCTGAGAATACTTTCTTCTCACGGCGTAGCTTTCTCCTGGTCAAATCTAAATACTCTGGATTTTGTGTCAAGCACTGAGCAAGAAGCTCTACAGCCTTTTTTGTTCCCTCTGTGGGGCTGAAATAAGCTGCTGTCACAGGGCGGTTTTTTGCTCTTAAATCAGGGCGTCTTTCCTTTGTTCTTTTATAAGATTCCTCTAAACGCCAAGCTTCAATCTTTGTATGATCTCCGGTAAGCAATACCGGCGGCACATTCTTTCCTCGCCAACTTTCCGGTCTGGTATAATGAGGATATTCCAACAAATTATCCTGCATAGACTCAAACTGGGAAGACTCTTCATTGTTTAAAACTCCCGGTACAAATCTGGAAATTGCATCAATCATAACACAAGCTGCCAATTCTCCTCCGGTAAGTACATAATCCCCAATGGACACGTAATCTGTTACAATTTCTTCCAAAACTCTCTCATCAATTCCTTCATAATGACCACAAAGAAAAACCAATTCTTCCTCCAAAGCAAACTCCTCTGCCATAGTCTGATTAAAAACTTTACCTTGTGGAGTGAGATAAATACATCTGGGCTTTGAAGTTTGCTTTTTTACTGACTGATATGCCTGATACACCGGTTCCGCCTGTATCACCATTCCTGCACCACCCCCGTAAGGGTAATCATCTACACGAGAATGTTTATTATCTGCAAAATCCCTGATATTTATCGTATGGAGGGCTATTTTTCCGTTTTTCACTGCTCTGCCCGTAATACTGGTCTGGACTGTATTTTCCACCATTTCAGGAAACAGCGTAAGTACATGAAAATCCATTTTATCCCTCCTAGCACAAACCTTTCAAAAGATGAACGACCATTTTTGCATTCTCTACATCTACTTCTTTGATGCAGTCTTTAATCGCCGGAATTAAAACTTCTTTTCCTGCTTCCAGATGAACCACATAAACATCATTGGCTCCTGTCTCCATAACATCCATTAAAGTCCCAAAATATTCTCCATCTTCCAAATAAACTTCCATACCGATTAAGTCTGCAATATAATATTCATTTTCTTTTAAAGGCACTGCAAACTCTCTTGTTACATACAGGCTTTTCCCTTTATATGGCTCAATATCATTGATATCATCTACGTCCTTAAATTTCAGAATAACATACTGCTTAAAATATTTTACTCTTTCTATATCAAGCTCACACAACTCTTTTCCTGTATCTAAAAGTACACTTTTTAAATAATCAAATCTATGCGCATCATCTGTGGTAGGAAAAACCTTTACTTCTCCTCTGATTCCATGTGTAGTGGTAATTACACCCACCTGCAATAAATCTTCCATCAGTTAAATCTCCTCATTAAAACTCTACATACAAAAAGCCGCAGTAAATGAGCATTTACTACAGCCTTCTTTCCTTTTCCTGCATAGCAAAAAGGGGCGCATATAGCGCTCACCTCTTGCTTACTGTAAAATATCTACGACTACTTTCTTTTCACTCTTGGAAGAAGCTGCCTTTACAACAGTACGAATTGCCTTTGCAATACGTCCCTGACGACCGATTACTTTACCTATATCGGAAGCTGCCACCTTAAGTTCAACGAAAATCGCATCATTATCTTCTGTTTCTGTCACAACGACTTCATCAGGACAATCTACGAGAGATTTTGCAATTACTTCAACTAATTCTTTCATTACAAGACACCTCCCAGATTATTTTTCGATACCAGCCAGTTTAAAGATTTTAGCAACAACATCTGTTGGCTGAGCACCATTTGCAAGCCATTTTTTAGCTGCTTCTTCATCTACTTTATATACGCTTGGTTCCTGAGTTGGATCGTATGTTCCGATTTCTTCGATAAATCTTCCATCTCTTGGAGATTTGGAATCTGCTACAACGATTCTATAAAAAGGAGCCTTTTTCTGTCCCATTCTTCTTAATCTGATTTTTACTGCCATTTCATTTCACCTCCTGGTTTATTTCATTATCTTTCATATATGTTAAAAGGGAAGTTTGAATTTTCCTCTTTTACCACCTTTGCCACCCATTAGACCGGGCATTTGTTTCATCATTTTCTTAGCCTGCTCAAACTGCTTTACCATACGATTGACTTCTGATACATCCACACCGGCGCCTTTTGCAATACGATATTTTCTTGATGGATTTAAGATTTCCGGATGAGAACGTTCTCTCGGTGTCATAGACAAGATAATCGCTTCTTTACGAGCCATATCCTTTTCATCAACCATACCTTCCAAATCTTTCATCTGAGAACCTACACCTGGAAGCATACTCAATACACTGGATAAACCACCCATATTTTTCATCTGGTTCATACTTTCCAGATAATCATCAAATCCAAAAGAATTTTTACGGAACTTCTGTTCCATTTCTTTTGCTTTTTCTTCATCCAGATTTGCCTGTGCCTTTTCAATCAGACTCATCACATCTCCCATACCTAAAATACGGGATGCCATACGTTCTGGATAAAACTGTTCTAAATCAGAAAGCTTTTCACCCATACCGACATATAAAATTGGTTTTCCGCTGATTGCCTTTATGGAAAGAGCAGCACCACCTCGAGTGTCACCATCCATCTTTGTCAATATAACACCGTCAATTCCTACCTTTTCACCAAAGGTTTCTGCTACATTTACTGCATCCTGACCTGTCATAGCATCTACTACCAGCAATGTCTGATCCACAGTAATTGCTTCTTTGATTTTCTCCAGTTCTTTCATCATGTCTTCATCAATGTGAAGACGACCTGCTGTATCCAAAATCAAGACATTATACTTCTCATTTTTTGCGTGCTCGTAGGCAGCTTTCGCAATATCCACAGGACTGTTTTTATCGCCCATGGAAAATACATCCACACCCTGTTTTTCACCATTTACCTGAAGCTGTTTAATCGCTGCAGGACGATAAACGTCACAGGCTGCTAAAAGAGGTTTTTT
>ENA-OQCW01001018-OQCW01001018.1-human-gut-metagenome-genome-assembly--contig:-NODE-1018-length-12744-cov-2.442657_pt1 | contig 12744 bp, 18 predicted proteins | sample MGYA00242767_ERZ504593 | MGnify/ENA primary metagenome ERZ504593 (study PRJEB26092, sample SAMD00036307) | human gut metagenome | host: Homo sapiens | study: EMG produced TPA metagenomics assembly of... | reverse complement strand
AAAAAAGCATGAGCGGCACTAAAAGCATCAGCTGCTAATTCTTCTGCTTCTTTGATTACCGAAACTGGATGACATAAATTATCCAATGGCTTCATTGAATTAACATCGATACTCATACACTTTTCACCTAAAAAATCTGTCAATTCTGGATTTCCTTTACCATGTTTATGGCCAGGAACATCAAAGGGAACTAAACGTTCTCTTTTCATTTGCTGTAAAGCTTCATAAATAGGCATTCTACTTTGATCTAATTTCATATTGCCTCCTAAAAAATATTACTTCCACTGTAAATCTCAATCATTTCTTGTCGTAAATTATTCGTTATCTCAAGTCTTACCTTTGGCGGCAATTCATAGATATCTGTTTTAAATAAGTAATTTTGTAAATCAATTTCTTTGATTAACATCTTCGTATGGTACAAATTAGCCTGATATACATTAATATCTGTAGCATCATAGTTAAGTAATGTTTTAACATCAATAAACTGTTGAATCGAAGTCATTGGGCTATCCATAAAAAGTTTCTTTCCCTTAATATCCCGAGTAAAACCGCGGACCCGATAATCCATTGTAATGATATCAGAGTCAAAGCTGCTAATTAAAAAATCTAACGTTGACAACGGTGATATTTCTCCACAAGTAGCCACATCAATATCTACCCTAAATGTCGCAATACTTGTTTCTGGATGATATTCAGGATACGTATGAACAGTAATATGACTCTTATCTAAATGCCCTAAAATAACTCGATCATCAACTTCTTCCATTTTTCCTTGACGACTTTCTAACATCTCTTCTTCCGCTAATAACATTGTTACACTGGCGCCTTGGGGATCATAATCTTGTTTTGAAACATTTAATACATGGGCTCCGATCATATTAGCTACTTCATAAAGAATATCAGTCAATCGCTTTGAATTATACTGCTCATCAATGTAAGCAATATAATCTTTTTGTTCCCTCTGACCTTTAGCATAGCAAACATCGTAAATATTAAAACTTAATGATTTAGTTAGGTTATTAAAACCATATAATTTTAATTTCTCATTCATACCAGTTTCCCCTTCTCCATAAAAAAACTCAAGCAGGTACAATCCCACTTGAGTATCAATACGACATATTATTAGAACATCAAAAAATATCCTATATTATTAGCGTCAGAGTCTATATAGCAAGAATTACTTTTACTACTCTTATTGATTGTTTCACAAGTGTGATGTGCCTAAGCACACGGTTGTATAGTCACCAACTCAATGCTAAGGAATTTAGCATCAACTTATAAAATTCGAACTTTCGTTCTATCAATAAGGCAACAAAGTTGCCGGTCCGGCCTTTGACCTAGCTGTCCGTATGGCTTTAACTCCTAAGAGTGGTCAAAAGATTCCCGCAAAATAGATAACTCCTTTTGCAATATCTAAATTATAAATCATTAGTTTTTAAAAAGCAATCCTAATTTTATAAAATAAAATTTATTGTTTAATATACTAAATATTTTTGATAAAAATATAATTATAATAAATTTCTTTAAAAAGAATAATTAAATTAATAAAACTAGGATATTCAACATATTTATAAAAAAATCCAGGCTCCCACCTGAATCATTTTATAAACCTTTTGTATTATATTTTAAACAAAACAATATAAAATAAAATTGTTATAAGGACACTATAAAGTGTCCCAATCAGATAATATTCGGCAAAATCACTATCTTCTGCAATCTTATTATAACATGCAATCGACTTTGCTGTTAATACTAGTTCTTAGAATCAATTATATCCCCAATAATTACTGTATACATATTAATCACTTTCTTGATATTATTGTAACTTAATCAGTTTAATTTATCAATCAAATATAATTTATAATTAATTAAATACCGTTTATATTAAAAAGTCTAACCTAAGTCAGACTTTTATAATTATAATTCTTTAACATTTATTCTAGTAATTGCCTTTTTAAGTGCAATTTCAGCCCGCAATAAGTCAGTTTTTTCGGTTACTTCCTTAATTCTTTGTTCCGCCCGACGTTTAGCTTCTTTAGCACGGTTCAAATCAATTTCCTCTTTAGATTCAATTGAATTAGCAATTATTTTTGTTTCATCATCATTAACATATATAAATCCACCACCGATGGCAAATATATGACGTTGTTTATCAATGATATAACTCATCTCCGAGATTTCAATCCCGCTTGCTAAAGGCATATGATGAGCCAAGATTCCTACCTGTCCTGCTGTTGTGCGAAGATTTAACTGATTAACTTCCACTTCTTGGTAGATACCACTTGGTGTTACTATCTTAAGCTTAAATTTAGTCATTTGCTAATGTCTTCGCTTTTCAATAGCTTCTTCAATTGTACCTACATTGTGGAATGCTTGCTCTGGTAAATCATCATGCTTACCTTCCAGGATTTCTTTAAATCCTTTGATTGTATCAGCAACACGGACATATTTACCATCCATACCAGTAAACTGACTAGCTACTGTAAATGGTTGTGATAAGTAGTTACGGACACGACGAGCCCGAGCTACTGTTAATTTATCTTCTTCACCTAACTCATCCATTCCTAAAATAGCAATAATATCTTGTAATTCTTGGAACCGTTGTAAGATTTGTTGAACCCCATGGGCTACCTCATAGTGTTCAGTCCCTACAACTAATGGATCAAGGGCTCTTGATGAAGAATTTAATGGATCTACGGCAGGATAAATTCCTAAAGCCGCAATTGAACGATCTAATACTACTTTAGCATCAAGATGAGCAAATGTTGTTGCTGGAGCAGGATCAGTTAAGTCATCAGCAGGTACATATACCGCTTGAACTGAAGTAATAGATCCTTTTTTAGTTGATGTAATCCGTTCTTGTAAAGCACCCATTTCGGTTGCTAAAGTTGGCTGATACCCAGCTTGTGATGGTACCCGTCCAAGTAAGGCAGATACTTCAGATCCAGCTTGAGTAAAACGGAAAATATTATCGATGAATAATAAGACATCCTGACCTTGTTCATCACGGAATTCTTCTGCCATAGTAAGACCCGTTAAAGCAACTCTTAAACGAGCTCCTGGGGGTTCATTCATCTGTCCAAATACTAGTGTTGTTTTAGATAAAACACCACTTTCCTTCATTTCATAATATAAATCATTACCTTCACGGCTACGTTCACCAACTCCAGCAAAAACTGATAAACCACCATGTTCTGTAGCAATGTTATTAATGAATTCTTGAATCAATACTGTTTTACCTACTCCGGCACCACCGAATAATCCAATCTTTCCACCTTTGATAAATGGCAGATCAAATCAACTACTTTAATTCCCGTTTCAAGAATTTCAGTTTCTGTTCTTTGTTCGGCATATGTCGGTGCAGATCGGTGAATTGGCATTTTCTTAGTGCTATCACCTAATGCTTCTTTACCATCGATTGGTTGTCCTAAAACGTTGAACATTCTTCCTAGAGTTTCATTTCCGACAGGTACAGAAATTGGATTTCCCGTATTAAGAGCATCCATTCCTCGTTTTACCCCATCAGTTGGTCCCATTGCAACACAACGAACTACATCATCTCCGATATGTTGAGCGACTTCAACTACTAGAAGTTCATCACCATTTTGGATTTCAATCGCCGTATTTAATGCTGGTAAATTGTTATCACCATCAAATTGGATATCAATTACTGGCCCTTTGGCACTAATTATTTTACCAATATTTTGTGACATACGGCACCTCCTTATTGTGCATTAGCTCCTGCTACGATTTCACTAATTTCATTAGTAATCGCAGTTTGACGAGCTTGATTGTATTTTAATAATAATTGTTCTGTAAGTTCATCGGCATTATCATTAGCATTTTCCATTGATGTTCTTCGTGCGGCATTTTCACTTGTAGCTGATTCAATGATATAACCATAAATCACTGCTTGAAGATACATTGGAATCAAACTGTCTAATACTTCCTCTGGACTTGGTTCAAATAATGTTGATTTCTTTGAGATTTCAATATGATCAAAATCACTTGGATCAACAGGTAATAACGTAACAATTCTTGGTCTAAATGTTAAGTTATTAACAAACTCCGTATAAACAATCTTAATTTTACTAATTTCTTTTTCACGATACATTTTAGTTAATTCAGCAACTAACTTAGTTACATCTTTAAAATCAAAAGTTGTATTTAAATCATCAAACTTATGATCCGTTACCCCTTGATGATTTTTTAATAAATAACTAGTTGCCTTTGAACCAATACTATAAACATAATCACCTGGTTTGATTGCACCTTTAATTTCTTTAAAGATATTGGCATTATATCCACCACATAGTCCTAGACTTGAAGCAATAACAATAAATACTTCTTTTTCAATATCTTTATTTTCAACTAAATAGATACTATCATTATTACCCTTACAATTAGCTAAGATCTCCGCTACAGTTTGAGCAACATTAGTATAATAAGGTTTCGACTGTTCTAATTGATTTCTTGTTTTACGAAGTTTAGAAGTTGCGACTAATTCCATTGCTTTAGTAATTTTTTTAGTCGATTCAACTGATTTAATTCTCCGCTTAATTTCTTGCATTCCTCCAGGCATAGTTAACTACCCCTTTGTTTGAGTTTTTTCGAATTGTGTTACAAAAGCACTCATAACATCTTTCATGCGTTTTTCTAAATCAGCAGAAATTGCTTTTTGTTCATTGATTTCATCAATAATATCTCTTTGCGTCATATTGATATGTTCAACTAACTGATCCATAAAAGCAGACACCTGTTCCACTTCTAATGTCTTAGTAAATCCATATTTTAAAAGCAAATAATGTAATTACTTGCGTTGATACAGTTCGTGGTGAATATTGTGCTTGTTTTAAAAACCTCACGCACTTTTGCACCATGATCTAAAGTTGCTTTCGTAGCAGCATCTAAGTCTGAACCAAATTGAGCAAATGCTTGCATTTCAGCATACTGCGCTAATTCAAGTTTTAATGAACCTGATACTTGCTTCATTGCTTTGATTTGTGCAGCTGAACCAACCCGACTTACCGAAAGTCCAGTATCAATTGCTGGTCTAAATCCAGCATTGAATAATTCTTGTTGTAAGAAAATTTGTCCATCTGTAATTGAAATTACGTTAGTTGGAATATATGCTGAGATATCACCTGCTTGTGTTTCAATAATTGGTAAGGCTGTGATTGAACCCCCACCATTCTCTTCATTTAAGCGGCATGCTCTTTCTAATAATCTCGAATGTAAATAGAAGACATCTCCAGGATAAGCTTCACGCCCTGGTGGTCTTTTTAATAATAATGATACCGTACGATAAGCAACGGCATGCTTAGATAGATCATCATAAACAATTAAAACATCTTTACCTTGATCTAACCATTCTTCAGCAATTGCACATCCTGCATACGGTGCAATATATTGCACTGGTGCAAGTTCACTAGCAGATGCTGACACAACTGTTGTATATTCCATTGCGCCACCTTTACGTAACTTTTCAACAATTTGGGCAACAGTTGAATTCTTTTGTCCAATTGCTACGTAAACACAATAAATATCTTGATCTTTTTGATTTAAAATAGTATCGATTGCAATCGCAGTCTTTCCTGTTTGACGATCTCCAATAATCAACTCACGTTGACCCCGACCGATTGGAATAATTGCATCAATCGAAGTAATTCCTGTTTGTAACGGTTGGTCAACTGACTTTCTTGTCATAACCCCGCTGGCAACTCTTTCAATTGGGCGAGTATGTGCTGTAATGATTTCTCCATTACCATCAATTGCTTGTCCTAAAGGATTTACAACTCGACCTAACATCTCATCCCCAACTGGTATTTCCATAATCTTTCCAGTACGTTTAACTTCGTCTCCTTCTTTAATCGTACTTTCAGATCCAAGTAGTACGGCTCCGACGCAATCTTCATCTAAGTTCATTACCATTCCATAAACATCATTAGGGAAGGCAAGTAATTCACCTAGCATGGCATTATCTAAACCATGAATTAAACTAACACCATCGCCAACAGTCATGACTGTTCCAACGTCTTTAAGTTCGATTACATCATCAAAGTGCTTAATTTGTTCTTTAATTAAAGCACTAATTTCATCTGGTCTAAGCCCCACTATTTTCACCTACTTTCTTAATAGTTCTTTTTTCAATAATGCAACTTTGTTTTTGATAGAGCCATCAAAAACACGATTATTTATTTCGACTTTAATTCCACCAATCAGTGATGGATCATTAACTACTCTTAAACGAATCGTTTTATTTTCCTTTTTACTTAAAGCATCTTCCACTTCTTTAACTTCTTGCACACTGATATCATAGTTAGTATATAAAATACCTTCTAAGATTCCAAAATGCTCATTCGTTAACGCTTTAAATGCTTCAATTATTTCCATAACGTAACGCATTCTTCTTTTTCTAACTAAAAGTTTTAGAAAATTAACGACATAATCATTAACCTGTCCTTTAAAACTCTTATCTAATAATGCACATTTAGCTTCATCTTCTATTAAAACATGACTAAAGAACGGAACAAAACTTGGATCACTTTCAAAAACAGTTCTAATTAAATCAATATCTTTAGAATATGCTTCAACTTGATTCATCTCTTTAGCTAAATCAAATAGTGATTCTGCATATCTTACTGCTACTGCATCCATTAGTTAACCACTTCTTCAACAAAGTCTTCAACCAAAGCTTTGTTAGTCTTTGTATCCATTTCTTTGTTCATAACTTTAGTCGCTACATCAATCGCAACCTCAACAATTTCTTGTTTCATCGCTGCTTTTGCCTGCGCTTTTTCAGCCTCAATCTCACGACGTGCTTGATCTAGTTTAGCTTTATATTCCTGATTAGCTTGTTCTTGAATCGTTGCCTTTGTTTTTAAAGCATCTTCTTTAGCTAAATTAACAATTTCACGATATTGAACTGCCGCTTGGCGTGCTTGTTCTTCACTTTCTTCCATCAGTGCTCTAGCTTTTTCATTCATATCTTTAGCTTCGTTTACAGTTCCTTCAATAAATTCTGCCCGTTTAGCAAAATAATTTTGAACGGGAACCCATAAATACTTTTTAAAGACAAGAAGTAAAACTCCTGTTGAAAGTAATTGAATAATAATTGTAGTTACATTAGGGAATAATTTCGATGCTATATCTGGCATACGTATTCCTCCTTAGCTAATATTAGTATACAAATAATAAATTAATGAAATTAATAAACCATAGATAGCTGCAGTTTCAGTTAATGCAATCCCTAGAATCATTAACGTTCTAATTTTACCTTCCATTTCAGGATTTCTACCTAAAGCTTCTACCGCCTTACTCGCACAAATTCCTTCTCCGATACCTGTTCCTAAACCAGCACATACTGCAATACCTGCACCAATTGCAATTAAACCTACATCTGTCATAATTTAAATTTCCTCCAATATTTTCTATATATTTTTTTGTAATTTATATCTAACTAGGATACCTAGATTAGAGCTTACTCGTCGTCTTCGTTCTCCATCATAATTAAGATTGATGATAAAGTTACGAAAACTAATGTTTGGATACACCCTGCAAAAATATCAAAATAACAATGGAATACAGGGGCAATAATTGGACCTAAAAAGTTAAAGTTGATTACATGGAATGAAATCCATGCTGTAAATTGATAAATCAACGTCATTAAAATAGATCCACTCAAAATATTTCCAAATAAACGCATTGAAATTGAAATTAATGGTGATAAGACACTTAAAATATTAGTTGGGGGCCACACAGTATCCCACACATATTTAAAAAATCCCTTTTTCTTCAACGCATTATATTGAATCAATATAAAAGTAATAAATGTCATCGCAAAGGTAATAGAGTAGTTTGAGGTTGGTGATTCAAACCCAATCAAACTTGATAAGTTACTGACCAATATGTAACAAAATACCATTGCAAAATATGGATAATAGTTCTTGGCAAATTTCTTAGGCATGATTGATTTCATATAATCATCAATAGCTTTAACTCCCGTTTCAACAACCAATACAATTCCTTTTGGTTTGACAGTTGGATCCGCCAATGCTACTTTTTTTCCAGCATAGACAAAGAACACGCCTAAACAAACCATAATGACTAGTGAATAAATTAATTCTACTTGAATTGTCACTCATTTCACCTCCTTAAAATATTTAGCGTTTTATATATCCTAAAATATTGATCGTAATCTTGGTCACAAAATATCCAAAGAAAACACTGATCAAATTAAAGATATCATCAAATTTGATTGCTAGCATGAAACCTGCAATATACAATAACATCTTAGCTATAAACATCATTACAACAAATCGAATCGCCTGACCCATTTTTAAGATCACATCACTCATTACAATGATAATATAGAATGATAAAACGCTGACCGCATATCCTAAGATAAATCCTAGTGGAAAACTAATTTGTTTTAGGACAAATCCTACGATAGAAAAGATAATTAATCCGCCAATAAATACTTTTACGGATTGTTTTAAAACATCTTTTTCGTTCATTCTTTACCTGCTCCTAAAAGTATTTTAATAACGTAGCCAAAGGCTAAAAACAATAAAATTAGTAGAATCGTGGGATGGGTATTAAAATACTTATCTAAGCGCAGCCCAACAATTACAGCTAATAGAAATGCTCCAATTACCTGAAAACCCAATTGTAGGCAAAAGAATAAATCTTTTAACATTTTCTTCTTATCTTGATCCATAATCCCTCTTGTATTCTACTATAGTCTTTTGGTTATGTAAACTTCTTATAAAAATTTGTAATAATTATTTAACACTATGATAATTTATTTATAGAACAAGTATTTCAGTACTAAACACTATAATTAATTTCATAATTAGACGTTTTAACCACTTTTGAAGTATCTCAAATATTAATCAGTACCAAATAAACGATCACCGGCATCACCTAAACCAGGCACAATATAGCCTTTTTCATTAAGTTTTTCATCAAGCGTCGCTAAAATCAATTCAACATCAGGATGATCTTCTTCAATTACTTTAACACCTTCAGGGGCACCTACTAAACAGACTAAACGAATATCTTTAGCACCACGGGCTTTAATATTTGTAATCGCTGCACTAGCACTACCACCAGTTGCTAACATCGGATCAACAATGATTACGATAGAATCTTCTAAACCACTAGGAAATTTAGCATAATACTCTTCGGGAATTAAAGTTTCCTCGTTCCGAGCCATTCCTATATGACCAATCTTAGCAGTCGGTATAATTCTTCTAAAACCATCGACTAAACCAATCCCCGCTCTTAAGATTGGAACAAGAATAATTTGTTTTTTCAATTCTTTTCCAATCATTGGACAAATTGGTGTGACGATTTCCTTATCAACTAATGGTAATTCTTTAGTTACCTCATAAGCCATTAACATTGCAATTTCGTCTAGGTTATCTTTAAATACGATTGTTTTCGTATCTTTATCACGCATAATTGTTAATTTATGATCAATTAATGCATGATTGAGGATGGTCGTTGCCATATAAATTCACTCCTTAAATGTATTTTATATCATGATACATTTCTACTTTATCAGTTAATGCTCTAACTCTCTTTAAGCATTCTTCTTTGATTTCATCAGTTTCTTCATTTTTTAAGCGATAAGCAATAATCTTACCTACTTCTCTAAAATCTTCTTCTGTAAATCCTTTAGTAGTCATTGCAGGGGTCCCAACCCGAATACCACTTGCTTTAAATGGTTTTTCTGTATCAAATGGGATAGCATTTTTATTTGCAGTAATATTAATTTCATCTAATAAACGTTCTGCTTTTTTACCTGAAATACCGCAACTTGCTTTTACATCAATTAAAATCAGATGATTATCAGTTCCGTCAGCAACTAATCTGAATCCCTCTTCTTTTAATGCTGTTTCTAATGCTTTAGCATTTTTAATTACTTGAGCTGCATATTCTTTAAATTCTGGTTGCATTGCTTCATAAAAACAAGCGGCTTTAGCAGCAATAATATGCATCAATGGACCACCTTGCATTCCTGGGAACACCGCACGATCAATATCAGCTGCATATTTTTCTTTACACATAATTACCCCACCACGAGGTCCACGTAAAGTTTTGTGAGTCGTTGTTGTTACAATATCAGCATGAGGAAATGGTGATGGATGCAGTCCCGCTGCCACTAACCCTGCGATATGTGCCATATCAACCATAAACATCGCCCCAACTTCATGCGCGCATTTTGCCATGTATTCAAAATCAATCGTTCTAGAATATGCACTAGCACCAGCTACTACTAATTTTGGTTTGACCTCTTGGCATTTTTTCTTAAAATCTTCATAATCAATAGTTTCAGTTTCTTTAGTTACCCCGTAACTGTGGAATTCATAATTGATTCCTGAATAATTTAATGGATGTCCATGTGTTAAATGTCCACCATCAGCAAGAGACATTCCTAATACCTTATCACCATGATTTAATAACGCCATATATACCGCTGTGTTTGCTTGCGCTCCACTATGAGGCTGAACATTAGCATACTCAGCACCATAAATCTTACATAGTCTTTCTTTAGCTAGTGTTTCCACTTCATCAACAAATTTACATCCACCATAATATCTTTTTCCTGGATAACCTTCTGCATATTTATTAGTTAATACAGTTCCTGCCAATTCTAAGATTTCTGGTGAAACAAAGTTTTCAGAAGCAATTAACTCAATATTGTTTCTTTGACGATTTAATTCTCTCTCTACACTTTCAAATACTGCGATGTCTTTCATTTTACTCTTCCCCCTCGTAAGCCATCATTTTTGCAATTCGCTGGTCATGTCGACCACCTTCATATTCGCCTTCTAACCAGGCTGTTAAAATTTCTAAAGCTAAACCTTCACCAATAACTCGTTGCCCCATAGCAATCATGTTAGTATCATTATGTGCTCGAGTTGCTTTTGGCGCTAAATACATCGTGGCATAACGCACAGCGAATTCCTTTTCACTTTATTAGCAGTAATACTTACACCGATACCAGTTCCACATACGACAACCCCTCTATCGCACGATCCACTAGCAACCGCTTTAGCTGCTTTTCCTGCATAATCAGGATAATCACAACTATCTTCGCTGTATCGATTCCGTAAATCTTCTACTAATGTAACCATTAGTCTTCTAAATATTACATTTTAAAACACTTTTTTAGTCTTAAGCCACCATGGTCACAAGCCATTGCAATTTTCATTCAATTACCTCCGCTATTTGTTCCTTAGAAATATCACCTAATCTTAATATTTCCACTTTACCCTTACTTAAGTCAACAATTGTACTTGCCTTCTTACTGATGCTTTCACCTTTAACAATTAAAGGAATCTTTCCATGAAATACTTTCATTACTGCTTTGTCGTCAACAAGACTATTTTCTCCAGAAAGATTGGCGCTAGTTACTAACATTGGTCCTGTTTTATCTAATAATGATAAAACAAATGGATCATCTGGTATCCTGATTCCAATAGTATCTAGTGAAGCCGTAAAATAATCATCAATATGTGGGCGTTTCTTTAAAATGATAGTGATCATTCCCGGCATAAAAGCCGCAATAAGTTTTTTTGCAGTTTCATCAACATAAGCATATTTTTCAATATCCTCTGCCTTACTAATCATCATAGAAATTGCTTTTCCTTTATCGCGGTGCTTTAATTCATATAGTGCATCCAATGCCTGATGTGAGCCAAACTTAACTCCTAACCCAAAAACAGTCTCAGTTGGAAAAGCCACAACTCGACTATCGCTAACTAACTTAGCGACTTCTTCAATGGCATTTTTTCGACTGAAACTGTATTCATGGAATCACCTCATTTGCCCCATTATACAATAAATAATTGAAAATTTGTAGATATTTCGTAGATATTTTCACGACAAAAAAAGTTTTTTAAAAAAAACCATCTTTACATTATCTTAACATTGCTAATTTCCTTCATTTTTTATAGTTTGATAAGACAATTTCTTACAAAAAAACAATTAGATCTAATCTAACTGCCATTTACATTTTTCATATCAACATTGCCATTATCTTTAAAACATACATCTTCTTCTAAAAGTAAATCACGTTGTTCGTACCATTCAGGTACAAGTCTTCCTGCGCTATTTACAACTCGATGACATGGATAATCTCCATACATAGAAGCATGACTTAAAATTTTTCCCCACTAATCGCGCATTCTTGGGTCGTCCTGCCAACGATGCTATTTGTTTATAGCTGGCAACTTTCCCCCCAAGGTATTTCAGACACGATTGCTAATACTTGAAAAATTAAATCCTCATCCATATAATCACCTCCTATATTTTTATTTTATCTAATTATCGAAAAAATGCAAAAAAATTTATTTTTTGTATTTTATTATACTTTTTTGTATAATTATTTTATTAGCTTGGGAAAGGAGATTTATGAAACAGTTTAAAAAATCTTTATTAATAATCGGATTATGCTTTTTAATGATTGGCTGCACTAATGATGCCATGGGTAAAGTAACTAAAAAGCTTCAAGATGCTGGATATGATATTTCTTATTTAACCGATGATTTCACAGCTGTAAATATTACTAAGACAGAAAAGGATAAAGACCGCATTCAATTTTGTGCTTATTTAGAAAAGAAGGTTGTTACTTCTATTTCATATATTGTCTTACCTGCCGATAATAGTAATATCGATAAAACGATTATTGGTTTTATCTATGTCGACAAAAATGATGATAATATTATTAGTGAA
>ENA-OQCW01001016-OQCW01001016.1-human-gut-metagenome-genome-assembly--contig:-NODE-1016-length-12759-cov-2.370329_pt1 | contig 12759 bp, 16 predicted proteins | sample MGYA00242767_ERZ504593 | MGnify/ENA primary metagenome ERZ504593 (study PRJEB26092, sample SAMD00036307) | human gut metagenome | host: Homo sapiens | study: EMG produced TPA metagenomics assembly of... | reverse complement strand
TACAATCTGCAAGGAATTTCACGGATTCAGCGCCGACAAGTTAGCGATTATCCAAATCCCAACCAATTATCATTCCATGTTTAGAAGCATAAAAAATGCCCCCGTCTCTCTCATCCACCCTAAGGGAAAGAAAGACGGGGGCATAATTATAATTGTTCAGTAGTAGAAGTTGTTTCGTAAATACAATAGTCCGTTAGTTTTCACAAAATGAAATCAAAAAGTAAGTTTTGACAGCAAATTCAAATTGTTCTATGAATATCTTCTTGAAAGCGGCAATGTTATTCTGTTCATAGAATATCAGCATGGCTTTTTTGTTAGTCTATGGAATCAACCGTTCTGAATGAGATTGGGCAATAACCATTGGCTATCAGTATGGCATTGCTTGTGATACGGGCAGTACGTTTGTTTCCATCCGAAAATGCCTGAATATAAGAAAGGAGAACCAGTGCAAGTAATGACTTCTCAAAGATATTGTCTTTGCCATTGATAAGTTTACAGGAATCTTCCAATGCCTCACGAATCTGGAACTCGTTATCAAGGGGACGATAGTTCGTACCTGTGATACCCACACGTCGGCATCGTATGTTTCTTTCCACACCTAAGTCCTTGGTCAGTAAAGAATGGATGTCCTCTATGCGGTGGACGGATATTTCCTTAAGATAGTCGGGCACATTGAGAACAAAATCAAGCGCATCTTTGTGATTGAGCAGCATGATAGCTTCTTCCCTTGTCTTACCAGTAGCTTCCTGTCTTTCTTTCAGCAGGCGCTCCGTTTCTAGCAGGGAATAAGTATTGCCCTCGATTTGTGAAGATTTCCACGACAGGTCAACTCCCAGTCTTTCCATCTCCTTTTTGTAATCTGTTTCAGAAAGTTCTTCAAGGTGGGTTCTGAAAGTGGACTGAGCTTTATCCAAACGTTTACATTCCTCTTCTGTGAAAAGTGAAACCTTTGGCAGAATCTGTTTTATGAGTTCGAAATTGAAATTTTCCTGCACAGTACGATCATCCATTTCATTCTTGAAATAGGTATCAATATCCAAAGGCATCGTTACCTGAGCTTGTGGAGTAAGCGAGTATTTGGTAGCAGGTCCTTTTCCATACACTTCTATAAGACCTTTGCTGACAGCATCAGCCAAGAGTCTTTTCATGGTGCTGTCGCTTGGTGCATTTACCAGCATGGAAGCTATCGCTCCTCTATTTGATAGCGGATGATAGTGCAATACCTGTAGGATTTCTGTTTCGATAGTCATAACATTCCTTTCACTAAATCGGCTCAAAAGTACTAATTTTCCTTCAACTATCGGCTCAAATTGAGCCGATAGTCGTATCTTTACCGCAATATTGAGCCGATTTGCAATATTTTCCCAATACCCAATGCGTAGGAACACGATCCTAGCTCTCTCACACATGGTCATAAACTCCGCTCTCGAATAGAGTAAGACTTTTGGGGCGAAGGAAAAGTTCAGCTAAAGAACACCAAAAAAAGGTGCATCAAAATGACACACCCTCCTCGTAACAAAAATAAAATCTTTATGATTAGCCTTTACTTAGGCCTACGCATTGAAACGAATTTAGCTCATGAAAGCTGTTAAAATCAACGCTCAATCAAGCCCCTTATACCTCCAACGATATACTCAATATCCCGATCCGTCACATACGGGCCGGAAGGCAGGCACAACCCAACCTTAAACAAAGTATTCGCTCCTACCCATTCACATAGCGGGCAATCCTTATAAACAGGTTGCTTATGCATCGGTTTCCACAAAGGACGGGATTCTATACCCATCGCGTCAAGTCCCACACGCATCGCCTCGACATTGGCATTAGGCTCGCAATCCGTATGTGCGTTAACCGCCGCATGAGTCACACCGCCCGCACCACCAACAGCACCTTGTACCGTTGCTTGATAAGCATTCTCCTGCCCTTTCACCCTCAATAAAGGATCCAAGACAATCGTATTCAACCAATAATTACTATCAAAACGACCGGAAGGATTCTCATGCAAGGTGATCCCTCTCACATCCTTCAACAGCTCCCGATATAAATCACACGTATGCTTATGATGAGCCACATGAGCGTCAGCCACCGTCATCTGACCACGCCCGATACCCGCACAAATATTCGACATCCGGTAATTATACCCGATCCGCTCATGCTGGTAATACGGATAAGCCTCCCGAGCCTGCGTAGCGTAGAACATGATCTCCCGCTTAGCCTCCCCGTCCGGACAAATCAACGCACCACCACCACTGGTCGTAATCATCTTATTCCCAATTCTATAAATTTTGTTCGCAGCGAAGATATATCTTTCAATTAATAGCCATTTTTGACTGCTTACATAATTAAATCTACGTTAAACTGTTTCAATTATTTAGGAAGGCAACATAGAAGGTTCTCGATAATGTACTCAACGTCTTCCTCAGTCATCTTTGTGTTCAGAGGAAGTGTAATCTCGTTCTCAAAGAATTTGTATGCATTAGGATAATCCTTGATATCAAGGCCCTTTGCTTTATATGCGGTCATCATCGGGAGTGGCTTATAGTGTACGTTGGTTGCGATACCACGCTCTGCCATCTGCTCAATGATGCTGTTGCATTGCTCACGTGTTTTACCAGGAAGACGAGTGATGTAAAGATGACCACTACCAGCCCAATCTGCACCATAATGCTTCAAGCCTACAATGCCATATGGAGCCAGAGCTTCGTCATAACGCTCAATGTACTTCTTACGCTTAGCCAACATCTCAGGATAACGCTCGAACTGGATAAGCCCCAGAGCAGCCATAATGTCAGTCATGTTGCACTTGTACCAAGGGCCAATGATATCATACTCCCAGGCACCCAACTTTGTCTTAGCCAACGCATCCTTATTCTGACCATGGAGCGAGAAGAGCTGTGATAGACGATAGATGAATTCATTCCAAGTCTCACCCTCTATGAAAGGTACAGGACTTCCGCAATACACTTGCTGGCGTTCCACCTTCTCGTTTCCGAAAGGCAGGTTCCATGTCATTGCGCCACCCTCTGCAGTAGTGAAGTTCTTAACAGCATGGAAAGAGAATGAAGAGAAGTCCGCAATCTCACCAGCCATCTTACCATGGCGAGAGGCACCAAATGAGTGGGCACAGTCGTTAGAAACCACGATACGTCCCATCTTAGCCTGAATGTCATTAGCAGGACGATAGAGCGCCTTGATCTCTAGGCGGTTCACCACTTCAAAATCTTCTCTACATTAGCGCATATACCAGCCAAGTCAACAGGTACAATTACCTTCGTACGCTCAGTGATTGCTGCAGCCAGCTTCTCGTAGTCCATCTCAAAATCCTGATGATCGTTACCATCATTCTCTGCATAAGCCGCCGGACGGATATCCACCATCTTTATGGTAGCACCCACATGATCAACCACCGAAGCAGATGCTGTATAGGTATATGCAGGCATAATCACCTCGTCACCAGGACCAACGCCCATCACATGGAGCACCATCTCCATGGCAGCCGTAGCCGAGTTCAAACATACAGTTTTCTCCGTATGAACATATTCCGAAATTATCTTCTCCAACTTCTTTGTACGAGGGCCAGTAGTTATCCAACCACTAAGGATTGCGTCACGAACCTCGTGGGCTTCAGCCTCCGTCATATCTGGGGGGTGAAAAGGGAATTTTCCTTCTTTTCAAATCAGTACTCATTATACTTGTTTTTAAAAATTAATCTCGTATTTATCTCTCAGTAATAATCTCTTTAAATGTTTGGAAAATAAGTTTGATATCATACCAGAATGACGCATTCTGCACATATTCCAAATACAGCTTTATCTTCTCCTGCATAATCACGTTGATATAATAGTCCTCAGGATCTTTTGCTTTTTCCATCAACTCATTCTCATTGCGGAATTTAATTGAGGCAGGGTCGGTGATACCAGGACGAACATCCAAAACATGCATCTGTTCCTCTGTCCAGTAGTTTACATAGTGACGAACCTCTGGACGAGGACCGACAAGACTCATCTCACCAAGAAACACATTAATCAATTGAGGGAACTCGTCCAACTTATATTTTCGTATAAAATATCCAGAACGAGTAATTCGAGGGTCTCGACCTCCAATAGTTACCAAAGAGCCCTTATCTGAACCTACACGCATCGAACGAAACTTAAAAATACGGAAATCATTATTATTTCGTCCTACACGAACCTGACGATAGAACACAGATCCCTCGGAATCCAACTTAATCCAGATTGCCATAATGAGGAATATGGGACTTAATACCAGTAAACCGCAGCCACTGGCAAAAACATCAAATAGCCGTTTCATATATACGTTTGATTATTCAAAAAAAAGAGATGCTTTTCGGTTAATATTAAGGTCATCATTGTACAAAGTAAACGCTATCCAGTTCTAATATACAACAGTTGGAAGAGAACCTGTCATTGTGACTATAGCTTCATTATCAAGCGTCCACTTACTCCTAACTATGAATGTACTCAATGAATGTAAGTATTGGAGTTGAATACACTATTGACTATTTTGTCAACTTGTATCACTTATATCGTACCGTTATCAACGTGAATATTCTGACCAGTGATACTCTCTGCCTTCTCGCTTACAAGGAAAGCAACAGTTTCTGCAACTGAACGGATACTAGTAGCTGCCTTGAGTGACGTACGGGCATAAATCTTGCCTCTTTGTTCCTCTGTAAGAGTAGAGCTCATAGCGGTTGCCATGAAGCCAGGAACTACGACATTTGAGCGGATGCCGAGGGATCCCCACTCGCGAGCAGTATCCTTTGAGAATGCTTCGAGTGCACCCTTAGAAGAGGCATACATTGCCAATCCCTTGTAGCCTGTGTGAACAGAGATAGAAGAGATATGTACAATAGATCCCTTCACCTTGTGAAGAATCATGTTGCGAATAACATTCTTGGTCATCATCATTGGAGTGAAGACATTCACGTTGTACATAGCCTGAAGTCGCTCCAAATTGAGGTTGGTCACAATGTCATCGTATGCAACAGCTGCATTATTTACATAACCGTCAATCTGTACCTTGTTGCTACAAAAGTCTTTGAAGACATTATGGCGTACGTTTTCACAATCAGCAAGGTCAACACTCTTGAAGAAGACGTGATCAGGGCACTCTGCTTCCAGAGCCTTGAATTCATCGGTATAGCTACGAGCAATACCATATACGTTGTTGCCTTGTTCGAGTAGGACACGACAAATTTCGAGACCTACGCCACGAGAGCAACCTGTAACAATAATATTTTTACTCATGATCGTTTGAGTTTACCGGTTCTTGTTAATTCGAATTGTTCTACAAACTTAATTCTGCGTGGAATCTTGAAATCCTGCAGCTGTGAGGTAAGCGCCTTCTTAATATCAACATTGGTGAGTTCAGAACTATCTTCCAACTGGATGTCAGCACAAAGCACGCTACCGAGGACTGAATTTGCCCTACCATAGACAAGCACTTGCTTCACGCCATCGATTGCTCGAAGGACATTCTCCACTTCTCCTGGATTGACCTTGTAGCCTCCCACATTGATGAGCTCGTTCTTGCGACTCTTGAAGCGGAACAGTCCTTGCTCCTTGTCTACCCACTCGATGAGATCACCAGAGTGATAGTAATTACCCTCGAACTTGAAACTGTCGGAACGTCCAAGAAGTGACTTATGGATAAGCAGCTCGTCATCAACAACTGTAAACTTATCGCGAATCTTCTCTGGTATCTGGAAGCAATCGCCCTTGGCTGCGAACAACGATCCTGCCTCGGTTGAGGCATACACGTTATTAATCTTTGCCGTTGGAAAGATCTTCATAATGGAGTCATACAGATGCTGTTCAGACTTCTCGCCACCCAAAGTGACACGAATCACGCTCTCGTATGCATGCTCGAAAGGGAGGAGCAAACGATAGAATGTAGGAGTAGCTGACACATGAGTAATCTGATACTTGCCAATCAGCTCGTAAACATCAGCCCTCTGCTTGTTGAACACGTTGATGAGGGTATTCTGGTTCTCGAATGCTTGAAAGAACACCTGTAGACCTGCCATGTGAGTAGGGTTGTAGGCATACGCCCACACCTGGCCCTTGTACTTATCGCCAAGACGAACGCTACGAGTCAAGGTGTCAACGGTATGCACCACCTTCTTAGGCTGACCAGTAGTTCCTGAGGTGAAGATGGTGATCTCTGATGAAGACTGCTGAAGCGAAGCCACCACATCGTCCATCGAAGCAAATGATTTCTGCTCGATAACTTTTGTCTGGTTCACCTCATTCTCGTCCACACCATCAATCTCCGAAGGATTCAAGTCCGAATCCAATAGAACCAGAGGTCTATTTGCAGTCAGAGCACGGATTAGGTTAACGAAATAGACGTATACATCCCTTGTCTTGAGCAAAGGACAATATTCTATCGCATGATTAAGCGAGCAGAACAAGTCCTCGTATGTATAAGTCTTATCGTTATCTACAAGAAATACTGCCATTGCATTTAGCTAAGTTTTGCATAAATCTCACCAACAGTATTAACGAGACCATCCTCGAAGATGTCAATATCGAACTCATCCTCGATGCGAACGGTAAGTTCTGCGAGATCGAATGAAGTAAGGCCTAGATCGTCACGGAGCTTATCACCCTCGTTGAGGGTTACAACAGCTTCCATATTCTTAGAAGCACGAATATCATTAATAACTTCTAATACTTTAGTCTGCATAATGTTTTATTTATTAATTGGTTCATAGAATTTTGTTTCAGAAAGGTCAGCAGCGACACTACCCCAAGACAGCCCCACACCAAAACCACACATAATGGTCTTTTTGAGGTCATATTGTTTCTGACTGCAAACATCACTCAGCAGAAATGGTATGGTAGCAGGTCCAGTATTGCCATAGTCCTTGCAATTGGCAGGGGCCACTTCAGCAGCAACTTTTAGTTTTTTACGAACATAGTTTACCATAAATTCATTTGCCTGATGAAGGGCATAGAATCCTACATCTTCCTTTACCCAATCCATGTACTCAATTAGTGAGTTCACATTTTTATGTACCTCGGTTATTGCAAAATTAAAAATGGCCATACCATCCATGAAAAGGTCATTCATAGTACGGCCATTCTTGTCCTCATCCCACTTTAGAACGCTTGTTTCCTCAGAAACTGGCAAACGGAAACCTCCAGCAGGAACTATCAAACGATCAGCTCCACTTCCATCACTTTGAATATGGAAGCCCATAGAAGTATTTCCTACGGTTACAAGGCTCGCGGTACCGCAATCACCGAACACCATACGAAGTGATTTATCATTAGGATTCATCATGCGTGATGTCGTATCACCAGCCAATACGAGTACATTCTTGCAAGCACCGGTAGTTATCCAAGAAGCAGCCTGAAATAAACCATAAATAAAGCCAGAGCAACCATAATGAATGTCAATACAAACAGTGTCCTTTGACAAACCTAAACGGTCTTGAAGTGCAATAGACGTTGAAGGCAGAATCCAATCGCACGTCTGGCTAACGAACACAAGTCCGTCAATCTCATCCTTATTGATTCCATCCTTTTCCATTAACGCTTCAGCTGCCTTCTGGCACATGTCAGAAGAACACATGTCTTTGTCAGCAATGCGAGCACGTTCTACACCTGTTGCCTTCATAATGTTGGCTACCTCCGTATCACCATACTCTGCACCAAGAGAAACCATTTCTAGAATATTCTTTGGCAACCATGAAGCCACGGCCTTAACCTGAACATTGTTAAGAATTACTTTCATAATTATTCATGATTATTGAAGGGTAAAACCACCATCTATCACAAGATTTGTGCCTGTAGTGAACGAAGAAGCGTCACTTAGAAAATAGATAATGGCATGTGCTACCTCTTCTGGTTTTGCCAAATCGCTTTAAAGGGTATTTCTTCATTTCTTCAGAAAGTTGCTCCTCTGAAATAGTTCCTGTATCCCAAATATGTGTATTTATTATACCTGGACATACCGCATTTACTCTAATATTTTTACTTGCAAGATCCAATGCAGCATTCTTAACAAAACCACACACGGCAGCCTTAGATGTAGAATACATAACGTTGCCAACTCCTGCAATAACAGGTCCAGAAATAGACGAAGTAAATACAACAGATCCATTCTTTTCTAGTTTTTTCTTTTTCAATAATTGCTGCATCAAAAGAATTGGAGCCAAAGTATTGACAGACATTATCTGCTCCATTTTATCACGAGTGATAAAATGAGTCGGTAGTATGATGGAAAGTCCCGCATTATTGACAAGTCCATCAATTGATGGGCATTTCTCAACAATTGTTGAAATATCAACATCACATGATAAATCAGCCACAATCATTAAATGACCATTTCCCATCAATAAATCATAGGTCTGCTGTAATTTGGCCTCATTACGACCAGTCAATACAACCTTGGCACCCATCTTAGAACACTCAATGGCTGTAGCTTTTCCTATACCAGAGGAGGCTCCTGTCACCAAAATAGTTTTACCCTCAAGTGAAAAAGGATTATACATACAGTTCACTTCTTTGAAGATATTAGTTCAAAGAGTTCCTGGATAGTGTTGGTCTTGCGCATTTCGTCAGCCCTAAGCTGTACCTCATACTCATCATCCACCATTGCCATCACGCTAAGAGCAACCATGGATGACCATCCATCTAATTCTCGGAAGTTTGTTTCAGCACTAATTGTTGAAGCATCAAGATCGTCAAACTGATCTGCAAAAATTCACAATAAAATCTTTCATGATGCAATTTTTAAATGTTAATCGTAATTTTATTATATAAATCTGAATTTTATCTTTGTTAAATCATATACCATCTCTGTTCTTTCTCTGCCGTCAGGGAGTGTAAATGTAGAAACAACCTTAGCTCCATTAATCTTATGAAATTTAAAGATCTGCTTATTAATTGTATCTACTTCAATAAATAAATCTTTCACTCCCAATGTTTTCATAATCGACATGAACATGTCATTCATAGAAATTGCGACTTCAGGATCTTTTCTATTTGGCAACCATCCCCAATATTCACCTCGGGCACCTTTAGAAGAGACATAATGATTATTTGATTCACCTTTAGTTGATTTGAATCTATCAATTGCTGCCTTAATTAATTTCGGGTTTGATATTGCAGAGGTAAATAATGGCCACAGAAATGAAAATTTGTTATCACGCATTGATTTCATCTGCTTACTTGCATCTAGTGAACCGCTGCTAAAACCTACTATCAGTCCGTTCTCATCTTCTGCACAAACTATAACTTCGTTTGGATCATTAAGCATTACCTTATAATATTGCTTAAGGAAAGAATAATTTACCTGCGCAAAAAAACCTTGGTCATATTTATCTCTGATGTGCAAGTGAACATAAGCAATTTGCTTTGCATCACTTGGCTTAGCTAATCTAAATCGAATATTTGCCATATATCAAAATATTTTACCAATAACAACCACCCTCTACCGCAAAAGCATTCTTAGGTCTATCTTTGGCATCAGGATAAACGAAATACTCATTGATATAAGGTTAAATTCATCATTCTCTTCATATCGCTTGCAAGTTATTCCAAATAGAAACTGAAGCACACCTCCCATGTGAACAGCCTTTTTGCCCATACGTTTGATATGAGCAGCCAGCGGAAGGGCGTATGCGCCACATCCTAGCAGAGCAATATCAAAAATCCTTCTTGTCAATTTCGCTTTTCATCCAGTCAAGTGCATCGAACCAAGTGTCAAAGCCAACAGGATTGCCTGCAATTGACTGCACAGCCTTAATGGTCTGCAATGAAGCAAACTCAGGCAACACCTCGCTGTTCTTGAATAGTTTCTTCTTTTTGTTTTTGTACTGACTCTCGATGGTCTCAGAAAAAGGATGCACTACAAGAATCTTTTTCCCTTTTAGAGAATAGGTCCAAGGATGTTGCTGGGAAAAAAACGAATCCAAAGTTGACTTATGGACATATTTTTTATGATTAAACCAATTACTAAAAAATAGTTCTTCGATTCGCCACCTTACGAACAAGTCTATATCTTTGCAATCTTCTTTATAAAGAAGATAAAACTGTTTAAGTGTTCTCATTGAAACTGGGAAAAAACCGGCATTCATTCTCATATTTCTCTTTGATCTTGACAATAATGGAAAACTCAAAGGAAAATATCGGATTAAAAATAATGCTTGAAACTCAACACTTCCTATTCTTGATATCATGCTTGGATTCTCAGATTCGAGCAGCCGAGATAATTTCTCTGATATCAGTCTCTAAATCATGTTTTCTGGGTCCTAAGAATTCATGAATACGATCTGCAAATTCAAATGTTCTATACTTCACAATATTAAATTTTAATCCATGTAGGCAAATACAAATCAGAATATTCCAACGTATTATGCCATTTATGTGGGCATATAATAAAACAATTTTTACGCTGGTTCAAGTATGCACCCCACCAAGAGAATGAACTGTTTGCCAATATGTTGCATCTAGCGATGGACAGGAGTTGCATATCGCGATAACTATCGGCACCTCGGTTGTGTGCAATAAAATGAACCTTTGCATCACCAAACTCATTCCTCATATTTTCCATACACCATTTCTGGTCATTTGAGAAAATAAAGAACTCTGGGCTAGTAATCAAGTTATAGGCCTCACGTATTGCATTACGATAATAATCAAGTGTGCATATACCTCCAAAAGAGGAAGATCCGACATAATCACCACGACGAATGTGTACAGTCACAGAGTTATCTTGTTTGAGAAGAGGTTCCAATTCCAAATTCTCCTTTGTATCGAATGGACGAAAAGTAAACTCTTTAAGAATCCTATCACGATATTTATCAAAGTAGAGTGGAGTCATCCAGTAACCATCAAAATAGCAGTCATCTATTACAGACAAAGCCTCTGGTATAAACACATACGGCTGCTGATCTGTCACAAACTCTGTCTTTCGCTTTGGAAATATGCGACGAACAGCTCGAGCAAGAACTTGATTTGGAATATAGAACGAAACCTTCATCAAATCCTTCGGTCTGGCAGGTTCTAAAGTCGCATTCGGGAATACCTTGTCTATCTCATAACCATTATGATAAAAGTTATTGCCATGATAAACCTTAATGAAAGCATTTTTATAATGTTGAGTATCAATAAAAACCTCCTCATTGGGATATTTCGCCTTCAACGCTACAGCAAAAGCATACTGAAACATCTGGTTACCTAGACCTCCTATGATATTTACGATTTTCATATACTAATCTTCAAAAATTTTTAATCTTGCAAAGGCTTCATCTAGTATCATTTCTACATCATATTCCCTTGCTGTAAGAATTGCATTTTTCCTTAATTTTTTGCGCAAATCAATATCTGAAATAAGTCTATTCATTGCGGTAGATAATGCTACTGCATCCTTAGGGGGAATAAGCAATCCATTATAACCATCAACAAGGACTTCACCATTAGCATGGAAGTCTGACGCAATAACTGGCACACCAGCTATGAATGCATCTAACAATGTTCCAGGAAAACCTTCACCCTTGAAATATGTAGGGAATAGTAAAACATCATACTCGGATAGTTGTTTATAACCATCTTCTACACTCACATCAAGAAAGCCTTTATAATTAATATTTAGGTAATAAAAATCCTTAAAATAGCCTTCATCATATGGAGGCACTAAAGTTCCGTAAATATCTAAACAAATGTTTTTATTATCTAAAGACTTAAATGCTTGGATTATTTCTTCGATTCCTTTTTGTATTAATACCCTTGAAAAATACACAAAACGTATTTTCTCAAAAATAGCTTTATCAATTGTTGGTTTAAATATTACTGGTTTAAAATTCGGAACCATTGCACAGTTAGTAATTGATAATTCCTCTAGGTCACGTTTCAAATAATTACATTGAACTACTACTTTAGTAAACACATCATATACTCTTCGGTTTTTAAGAGATACGTTTTTGAGATCTATTGCCAAATCTCCTCCTGCAACCCAATAGAAAATTCTCCGTTTTAGATGAGTTAAAATTTAGTATTTTTGCTATATAATAAGCACCTCTAGTTGATATTGACAGAATGATTGGCTCACTTCTTTTAGTTCTTACAATATATATTAGAGACATAATTAACGACAATACGGATTTTTTTTTCCAAGTATCAAAGACTCTACAGTCAACATTTTTAGAGAGTATATATCTCAAAAAAATGCTGATTCTTTGTTTGCACACCACCACCTGTACTTGGGCTATTTAATTGAATACTTCCTATAAAAGTTAATCTATTCATACTTTTTTCCACCTTAATTTGTTGACAAAGTAAATCCAATTTGCTTTGCAGGAACACCTGCTACTATTACATTATTAGGGATATCCTTATTTACAACAGATCCAGCCCCAATAACAACATTGTCGCCAATTGTTATAGGTCCCAAGATTATTGCTCCGACAGAAATATAAACATTGTTTCCTACATTGATACTACATTTAGAGCCAAAATTCATAGCATTACGTTTTCCAAATAAAACATTAGGAAGAACTGTGCAATTTTCTCCAATATGAATCCAACTATCACAACGAAGAAAACCTGGATGTACAATCATGACACCTGGCCCAAAAGTATTAGGAGCAACAAACATATTTGATTTTATTCTGCTGTGATTGTATCTATATTTCCAATACAACAGAAATACCCTCTCCAATAGAGTACGTTTTTCTAAATTTAGGTAAAATTCATAATGCCTCAATACACGAAAAAATTCATATAT
>ENA-OQCW01001013-OQCW01001013.1-human-gut-metagenome-genome-assembly--contig:-NODE-1013-length-12774-cov-2.334625_pt1 | contig 12774 bp, 9 predicted proteins | sample MGYA00242767_ERZ504593 | MGnify/ENA primary metagenome ERZ504593 (study PRJEB26092, sample SAMD00036307) | human gut metagenome | host: Homo sapiens | study: EMG produced TPA metagenomics assembly of... | reverse complement strand
TGAAACTGGATGAAGGAAGCAATACGGCCTCCGGTTTGGGTATAGAAATACTGGACGGAAATATGCATCCGGTGAAATTGAATGACCTTCATGCCGGGATGCAGTGGATCCCACTGGTACCAGAACAGAACAATATTTTGCCTTACTCCGCTCGTCTGAAGTCAACTCAGAAGTCCGTCAATCCGGGACTGGTGAGGGCTTCGGCAACCTTTACCCTTGAATTTCAATAATCAGAGTCAGATATGAAAAGACTTCACAAGAGGTTCCTGTTAGCTACGTTTTGCGCGTTATTCACAGCAACTCTCCAGGCCGCCGATGTCACTATCACTGTTAATGGTCGGGTAGTCGCTAAACCCTGCACTATTCAAACCAAAGAAGCTAACGTTAATCTCGGGGATCTTTATACGCGCAATCTGCAACAACCTGGTTCTGCATCAGGCTGGCACAATATTACTTTGTCATTAACCGATTGTCCGGTTGAAACAAGTGCAGTGACGGCAATCGTGACAGGTTCAACTGACAATACGGGTTATTACAAAAATGAAGGTACTGCCGAAAATATTCAGATAGAGCTAAGGGATGACCAGGATGCGACGTTTAAAAAATGGCGATAGCAAAACGGTTATTGTTGATGAGATTACTCGTAATGCACAGTTTCCACTTAAGGCAAGAGCTATCACGGTGAATGGAAACGCAAGCCAGGGAACGATCGAGGCGCTAATCAATGTGATCTACACCTGGCAATAACGTCGAATCGATTTTCTTAGCCTCCCTTTTTAAATCAAGTTTTTTAACCTTAGGATATATCATGGGTAAAACAATAAGTATGAAGCTTCTGTTCGGTATTTATCTTCTATTAATGGCAGGCAAAGTTTTTGCCTTCAGTTGTAATGTCGATGGCGGGTCAAGTATTGGAGCAGGTACAACCTCTGTTTATGTTAATCTCGACCCTGTAATACAACCGGGCCAGAATCTGGTTGTAGACTTGTCTCAGCATATAAGTTGCTGGAATGATTACGGCGGCTGGTACGACACTGATCATATAAACCTGGTACAAGGCTCAGCTTTCGCAGGCTCTCTACAGTCATATAAAGGATCGCTGTACTGGAATAATGTGACCTACCCCTTCCCGTTGACGACAAATACTAATGTATTAGATATTGGTGATAAGACACCGATGCCATTACCGTTAAAACTCTATATTACCCCAGTCGGTGCGGCCGGTGGAGTTGTCATAAAAGCCGGGGAAGTTATTGCCCGTATTCATATGTATAAAATTGCCACGTTAGGAAGCGGAAATCCGCGTAATTTTACGTGGAATATTATTTCAAATAACAGTGTTGTTATGCCAACAGGCGGCTGCACCGTTGATAGTCGTAATGTCAACGTGAATCTCCCGGACTTTCCTGGAAGCGCAGAAATACCCCTTGGCGTATATTGCTCAAGTGAACAAAAGCTCTCATTTTATCTTTCGGGTGCCACCACTGACAGTGCCCGACAAGTGTTTGCTAACACAGCACCAGATGCAACAAAAGCATCGGGAGTGGGTGTCTCTCTGATGCGTAATGGAAAAACACTGGCTACGGGAGAAAACGTCTCCCTGGGGACAGTAAATAAAAGCAAAGTACCTCTGGGTTTAAGCGCAACCTATGGACAAACAGGAAACAAGGTTGCAGCCGGAACAGTTCAGTCAGTCATTGGTGTCACTTTTATCTATGAATAATTGTGATTTTGACATTAGTCTATGCGTTCCATTCACGAAAATTGTGCGGATAATTATTTTGTGAAGGCTATTATCCTACACTTGTAAGAAAATCCGCGCACAATTGAAGCCAGAGTCTTATTTTTTATATTGAAAAACATGTTAATTTAAACACTATGAGAGATGATGCTTAACTTATCGTATTTATACCATTCTATTATTTAACGATAATAGGTTAAAAATAGATAGAGAGTAGTCCCCTACTCTTATATATCCATATTGACGATAATCCCTTTGTATATACTGTGCATCATCGCTATTACAAATCCTAATAATTCATTTCCACACAGGATAAGCAGATGAAGAAAAAAATTGAATCCTACCAGGGAGCTGCCGGTGGATGGGGTGCTGTTAAATCCGTAGCAAATGCAGTACGTAAGCAGATGGATATACGCCAGGATGTTATTGCCATGTTTGACATGAATAAGCCAGAGGGCTTTGACTGTCCGGGATGTGCATGGCCAGATCCTAAGCACAGTGCGTCATTCGACATTTGTGAAAACGGCGCAAAAGCAATCGCCTGGGAAGTCACGGATAAGCAGGTAAATGCCTCTTTCTTTGCTGAGAATACGGTTCAATCATTACTTACCTGGGGAGATCACGAGCTTGAGGCTGCGGGGCGTCTCACCCAGCCTTTGAAATATGATGCCGTCAGCGACTGTTACAAGCCATTAAGCTGGCAACAAGCTTTCGACGAAATTGGCGAACGCCTTCAAAGCTATAGTGATCCCAATCAGGTTGAATTCTATACTTCGGGCCGCACTTCCAATGAAGCTGCCTTTCTTTATCAGCTTTTTGCTCGTGAATACGGGAGCAATAACTTCCCCGACTGCTCCAACATGTGCCATGAACCGACCAGTGTGGGTTTGGCAGCGAGTATCGGTGTAGGTAAAGGGACCGTGTTGCTGGAAGACTTTGAGAAATGCGATTTAGTCATTTGCATTGGGCATAACCCTGGTACAAACCACCCTCGCATGTTGACTTCGTTGCGCGCTTTAGTGAAACGGGGAGCGAAAATGATCGCCATCAATCCTCTACAGGAACGTGGCCTGGAGCGATTTACCGCACCGCAAAACCCGTTTGAAATGCTGACGAACTCTGAGACTCAGTTGGCTAGTGCCTACTATAACGTGCGCATTGGTGGCGATATGGCGTTGCTCAAGGGGATGATGCGCCTGTTAATTGAGCGCGATGATGCTGCAAGCGCCGCAGGTCGGCCCTCATTGCTGGATGACGAATTTATTCAAACGCATACCGTCGGCTTTGACGAGCTACGCCGTGACGTTCTCAATTCCGAGTGGAAAGATATCGAACGTATTTCTGGACTAAGTCAGACACAAATCGCCGAACTTGCTGATGCATATGCCGCTGCCGAACGCACCATTATCTGTTACGGAATGGGGATCACTCAGCACGAACATGGTACCCAGAACGTACAGCAACTGGTCAATCTGCTGTTGATGAAAGGTAACATTGGCAAGCCTGGTGCGGGTATCTGCCCACTACGAGGTCACTCTAATGTACAGGGCGATCGAACCGTCGGTATCACCGAGAAACCGTCTGCAGAGTTTCTGGCTCGCCTGGGTGAGCGCTATGGTTTCACCCCACCTCATGCACCTGGACATGCTGCAATCGCCAGCATGCAAGCAATATGTACGGGGCAGGCTCGAGCATTGATCTGCATGGGGGGCAACTTTGCACTGGCAATGCCAGATCGGGAAGCGAGCGCTGTACCGTTAACGCAATTAGATTTGGCGGTACACGTAGCCACTAAGCTTAACCGCTCTCATCTGCTGACCGCACAGCATAGCTATATTCTGCCGGTTCTGGGACGTAGCGAGATTGACATGCAAAATAGCGGTGCGCAGGCAGTAACCGTTGAGGATTCAATGTCGATGATTCATGCCTCGCGTGGCGTGTTAAAACCCGCCGGTGTAATGCTGAAATCAGAGTGTGCAGTGGTCGCGGGTATCGCGCAGGCGGCACTACCCCAGAGCGTGGTAGCCTGGGAGTATCTGGTGGAAGATTATGATCGCATTCGCAATGACATTGAAGCTGTGCTGCCAGAGTTCGCCGACTATAACCAGCGCATCCGACATCCTGGAGGTTTTCACCTGATAAACGCAGCTGCTGAAAGGCGCTGGATGACGCCGTCAGGTAAGGCTAATTTCATTACCAGCAAAGGGTTGTTAGAAGATCCCTCTTCAGCGTTTAACAGTAAGCTGGTCATGGCGACAGTACGCAGTCACGATCAGTACAACACGACGATTTATGGTATGGATGATCGCTATCGAGGGGTATTCGGTCAACGAGATGTGGTCTTTATGAGTGCTAAACAAGCTAAAATTTGCCGTGTAAAAAACGGCGAAAGAGTTAATCTTATTGCGCTTACGCCAGACGGTAAGCGAAGCTCACGCCGCATGGATAGATTAAAAGTGGTCATTTACCCTATGGCTGACCGCTCACTGGTGACCTATTTTCCAGAATCGAATCACATGCTAACACTTGATAACCACGATCCATTAAGTGGCATTCCTGGCTATAAAAGTATTCCGGTTGAATTAGAACCATCAAATTAATTCGCCTCCTCATTTCTTCTGCTGTCATCCGCACAGCAGAAGAATTCCTCATTGACCATTGTCGCGCAATTTACTCACATGTGCTAAATTAAACTGCTCGTTATAAGATATATACCTCCGCCTACAGCTGTAAGAAACTCCGCTCAGTACTGAAGCGCCAGTCCTATTTCCTCTACTCTCCAGCCTGTTATATTAAGCATACTGATTAACGATGCTTAACGTCATTCGTTTAATAAACACATTTGAAATGCATGCGACCATAGTGAAAAATAAAATCACGCAAAGAGACAACTATAAAGGGATCATGTCTGTAATTGTGGTTGTCTTATTACTGACCCTTACGGTGATAGCCATTTTTTCGGCAATTGATCAGCTGGGTATTTCAGAAATGGGTCGCATTGCAAGGGATCTTACACATTTCATTATCAATAGTTTGTAAGACTGAAAATAAACAGCAAATTATAAATATGAAATGTTAAAAAAGTATCGATAAAAACTTTATTGTTTTAAGGAGATAAAATGTCGCTCGTTTGTTCTGTTATATTTATTCATCATGCCTTCAACGCTAACATTTTAGATAAAGATTACGCCTTCTCAGACGGCGAGATCCTGATGGTAGATAACGCTGTTCGTACGCATTTTGAACCTTATGAGCGGCATTTCAAAGAAATCGGATTTAATGAAAATACCATTAAAAAATATCTACAATGCACTAACATCCAGACAGTGACGGTGCCTGTTCCTGCGAAGTTTTTACGTGCTTCAAATGTACCGACTGGATTGCTTAATGAAATGATTGCTTATCTCAACTCGGAAGAACGCAATCATCATAATTTTTCAGAACTTTTGCTTTTTTCTTGCCTGTCTATTTTTGCCGCATGCAAAGGTTTCATTACACTATTAACTAACGGTGTGCTATCCGTTTCTGGGAAAGTGAGAAATATTGTCAACATGAAGCTGGCGCATCCATGGAAGCTGAAAGATATTTGTGACTGCCTGTACATTAGTGAAAGCCTGTTGAAGAAAAAACTAAAGCAAGAGCAAACGACATTCTCACAGATTCTTTTAGATGCCAGAATGCAGCACGCAAAAAATTTGATACGCGTAGAAGGTTCAGTCAATAAAATTGCCGAACAATGTGGTTATGCGAGTACATCTTATTTTATTTATGCGTTCCGCAAACATTTTGGCAACAGTCCAAAGAGAGTTTCTAAGGAGTACCGTTGTCAAAGGCACACGGGTATGAATAAGGGCAACACGATGAATGCTTTAGCTATTTGATTATTTGCTAACGAGTAGTCAACCACGCACCCTACGTAGAAATTAAAATGGGGCAGCCATTCCCTGCCCCGCGTTGTTTTTAGGCAATATATTTATTGAAATAAATAAGTGACAGCCATCACATATTTATGCATTTGCATAACCCGTTGCATGATTATTTATGATCTCAATTCGGCATTTTGTCAGTAAAATACAATAATTTATTAAATATCAATAGATTAGTTGTTTATCGTCGAGAAATTACTTAGTAGAATAGAAAGTAATGTCAACGCTTTATGGACTGTTATTTCCCTTTTTTTAGCTAAAATCTGCTATCTCTTTATGTGACTAACTTCACTTACATTCACTTATTTCTCTTCGTAAAATTACTTTGGAATTAAGTACAATAAGAAGAGGAACATTTATGAAGTCTGCATTAAAGAAAAGTGTCGTAAGTACCTCGATATCTTTGATACTGGCATCTGGTATGGCTGCATTTGCTGCTCATGCGGCAGATGATGTAAAGCTGAAAGCAACCAAAACAAACGTTGCTTTCTCAGACTTTACGCCGACTGAATACAGTACCAAAGGAAAGCCAAATATTATCGTACTGACCATGGATGATCTTGGTTATGGACAACTTCCTTTTGATAAGGGATCTTTTGACCCAAAAACAATGGAAAATCGTGAAGTTGTCGATACCTACAAAATAGGGATAGATAAAGCCATTGAAGCTGCGCAAAAATCAACGCCGACGCTCCTTTCATTAATGGATGAAGGCGTACGTTTTACTAACGGCTATGTGGCGCACGGTGTTTCCGGCCCCTCCCGTGCCGCAATAATGACCGGTCGAGCGCCCGCCCGCTTTGGTGTCTATTCCAATACCGATGCTCAGGATGGTATTCCGCTAACAGAAACTTTCCTGCCTGAATTATTCCAGAATCATGGTTATTACACTGCAGCAGTAGGTAAATGGCACTTGTCAAAAATCAGTAATGTGCCGGTACCGGAAGATAAACAAACGCGTGACTATCATGACAACTTCACCACATTTTCTGCGGAAGAATGGCAACCGCAAAACCGTGGTTTTGATTACTTTATGGGATTCCACGCTGCAGGAACGGCATATTACAACTCCCCTTCACTGTTCAAAAACCGTGAACGCGTCCCCGCAAAAGGTTATATCAGCGATCAGTTAACCGATGAGGCAATTGGCGTTGTTGATCGTGCCAAAACACTTGACCAGCCTTTTATGCTTTACCTGGCTTATAATGCTCCGCACCTGCCAAATGATAATCCTGCACCGGAGCAATATCAGAAGCAATTTAATACTGGTAGTCAAACAGCAGATAACTACTACGCTTCCGTTTATTCTGTTGATCAGGGTGTAAAACGCATTCTCGAACAACTGAAGAAAAACGGACAGTATGACAATACTATTATTCTCTTTACCTCCGATAATGGTGCGGTTATCGATGGTCCTCTGCCGCTGAACGGGGCGCAAAAAGGCTATAAGAGTCAGACCTATCCTGGCGGTACTCACACCCCAATGTTTATGTGGTGGAAAGGAAAACTTCAACCCGGTAATTATGACAAGCTGATATCCGCAATGGATTTCTACCCGACAGCTCTTGATGCAGCCGATATCAGCATTCCAAAAGACCTTAAGCTGGATGGCGTTTCCTTGCTGCCCTGGTTGCAAGATAAGAAACAAGGTGAGCCACATAAAAATCTGACCTGGATAACCTCTTATTCTCACTGGTTTGATGAGGAAAATATTCCCTTCTGGGATAATTACCACAAATTTGTCCGCCATCAGTCAGACGATTACCCGCATAACCCCAACACCGAGATTTAAGCCAATTCTCTTATACGGTGAGAAATAACGATTATTCGCTAGTCTATACAGTAGAAAACAATCAGTTAGGTCTATACAAACTGACGGATCTACAGCAAAAAGATAACCTTGCCGCCGCCAATCCGCAGGTCGTTAAAGAGATGCAAGGCGTGGTAAGAGAGTTTATCGACAGCAGCCAACCACCGCTTAGCGAGGTAAATCAGGAGAAGTTTAACAATATCAAGAAAGCACTAAGCGAAGCGAAATAACTAAACCTTCATGCGGCGGATTTTTCCGCCGCCTTATTGAGCGAGATAGCGATGCACGTTACAGCCAAGCCCTCCAGTTTTCAATGTAATCTCAAATGTGATTACTGTTTTTACCTTGAAAAAGAGTCGCAGTTTACTCATGAAAAATGGATGGATGACAGCACTCTGAAAGAGTTCATCAAACAATATATCGCAGCGTCTGGCAATCAGGTCTATTTTACCTGGCAAGGGGGTGAACCCACTCTGGCTGGCCTGGATTTTTTTCCGTAAAGTTATTCACTATCAACAACGCTATGCAGGCCAAAAACGTATTTTTAATGCATTACAAACGAATGGCATTGTATTGAATAATGAATGGTGTGCCTTTCTCAAAGAACATGAGTTTCTGGTTGGTATCTCGATCGATGGCCCCCAGGAGCTACATGACCGTTACAGACGCAGTAATTCAGGTAACGGTACTTTTGCAAAAGTGATAGCAGCCATCGAGCGTCTGAAATCATATCAAGTAGAGTTTAATACGTTAACCGTCATTAATAACGTTAATGTCCATTACCCTCTTGAGGTTTATCATTTTTTAAAATCTATTGGCAGTAAACATATGCAATTTATCGAATTGCTAGAAACCGGGACGCCGAATATTGTTTTCAGTGGTCATAGTGAGAACACATTCCGTATCATTGATTTTTCTGTGCCTCCCACGGCTTATGGCAAGTTTATGTCAACCATTTTTATGCAATGGGTTAAAAACGATGTGGGTGAAATTTTCATCCGTCAGTTTGAAAGCTTTGTCAGCCGTTTTTTGGGAAATGGGCATACCAGTTGTATTTTCCAGGAATCCTGCAAGGATAATCTGGTTGTTGAAAGTAATGGAGATATTTACGAATGCGATCATTTTGTCTATCCACAGTACAAAATTGGAAACATTTAATAAATCTGAACTTAAAACGATGAACAGTGTACAACTGACAGCGCAAAAAAATCGGATTTCAGCGAAATGTCAAGCAATGTGCATATAAACCTATCTGCAATGGTGGTTGTCCTAAGCATCGTATTACTAAAGTAAACAATGAGACTGTTTCTTATTTTTGCGAAGGTTATAAATCCTTTTTTCAACCATGGTGCCTTATATGAACGCCATGGTGGAGTTAGCTAAGAACAGAGTACCGCTTTACCACATTATGGATGTTGCAAAACAAATGGAGAATAATTAATAACGCTCTCTTTTAGCTCCAGTCTTAGCCTCCGTCTTATGACCTTAACAAAGCACCCGACATAAATTCCTGTCGGGTGTGTCGTCATCATCATCTTCCCTTGTGAAAATCCTGGCATACGTGGTATACGTCAGGCCATTAGCAATACCCTTGATTATCAATAGCATAACCATAACCACTGGAAATTAAAAATTTCTATATATTTCATATTGTTAAATGATACTTAAATAAATTTCATCAGTAAATCATTGCCATAGATAATCATTGGATGGCACAATCAATTTTCGCTAATGATAACCATTCCCATTACGTTTTGTATGTTGATAGCAAAGTATCTCTGTCTGCTGAAGCCCTTTTGGCTGCGTAAGAATAATAAAACTTCAGTGCTGTTAATCATTATTATCCTCGCCATGATCCTTGGCGTGGTTAAAATTCAGGTCTGGTTAAACGACTGGAATAATGATTTTTTCAATGCGCTAAGCCAGAAAGAAACCGATAAGCTTTGGCAGCTTATTCTTTGGTTCCCTGCCCTGCTGGGGATCTTTGTATTAATATCCGTAAACAAAACATGGTTAATTAAACTACTGGCTATTCGCTGGCGCGAATGGTTAACAGACTACTACCTTAATCGCTGGTTTGCAGATAAAAACTACTACTTCACGCAGATCTACGGCGAGCATAAAAATACAGATAACCCTGACCAACGTATCGCTGAAGACATTCTCTTACTGATCAGCAAAACGCTCAGCCTTTCATTTGGCTTCATTCAGTCACTTAGCATGCTGATCACCTTTACCGTTATTCTTTGGCAAAGCGCGGGTACGCTCTCATTCACTGTTGGTGGAACCGCATGGAATATCCAGGGATATATGGTCTATACCGTCGTGCTCATTGTGATCGGTGGAACTTTATTTACTCATAAGGTTGGTAAACGTATTCGTCCGCTTAATGTGGAAAAACAACGTAGCGAAGCGACATTTCGAACTAATCTTGTGCAGCATAATAAGCAGGCAGAACTGATTGCGCTAAGCAATGCTGAGTCTTTACAACGCCAGGAGTTGAGCGACAATTTTCATACCATTAAAGAGAACTGGCATCGTTTAATGAATCGTCAGCGCTGGCTTGATTACTGGCAGAATATTTATTCGCGCTCGCTTAGCGTTCTTCCCTACTTTCTGTTATTGCCACAGTTTATTAGCGGACAGATCAATCTGGGCGGACTGATGAAATCGCGCCAGGCATTTATGCTGGTATCGAACAATTTAAGCTGGTTTATTTATAAATATGACGAACTTGCTGAACTGGCTGCGGTTATCGATCGCTTGTATGAGTTCCATCAACTCACCGAACAGCGCCCTACGAATAAGCCTAAAAATTGCCAACATGCGGTACAAGTGGCTGACGCGAGTATTCGTACTCCTGATAATAAGATCATATTAGAGAACCTGAACTTTCATGTTTCGCCAGGCAAATGGCTCTTACTGAAAGGTTACTCTGGTGCGGGAAAAACCACACTGCTTAAAACATTATCCCACTGCTGGCCGTGGTTTAAAGGTGATATTTCGTCTCCTGCTGACAGTTGGTATGTGTCACAAACACCGTTAATCAAAAGCGGCTTACTGAAAGAGATTATTTGTAAAGCACTTCCCCTGCCCGTAGACGATAAATCGTTGAGCGAAGTACTGCATCAGGTTGGTCTGGGGAAATTGGCTGCGCGTATTCATGACCACGATCGCTGGGGAGATATTCTTTCCAGCGGCGAAAAACAACGTATCGCGCTGGCACGATTAATTTTACGACGTCCGAAATGGATATTTCTTGACGAAACTACCTCTCATCTTGAGGAACAAGAGGCTATCCGCTTACTGCGTTTAGTGCGTGAAAAACTACCCTCAAGCGGCGTCATTATGGTTACACATCAACCCGGTGTCTGGAACCTGGCCGATGATATTTGTGACATTAGCGCGGTTTTATAAAAACAATAAAAGCCCTGCTGTACGGAGATAAAAATAAATGAAGCGAGTTCTTATTCCTGGCGTCATTTTATGTGGCGCTGATGTGGCGCAGGCCGTCGATGACAAAAACATGTACATGCATGTTTTTGAAGAGATGACGGTCTATGCTCCTGTCCCTGTACCCGTAAACGGCAACACGCATTACACCAGTGAAAGCATCGAGCGTTTACCGACCGGGAATGGCAATATCAGCGATCTGCTGAGAACCAACCCTGCGGTACGCATGGATTCAACGCAAAGTACCTCGTTGAACCAGGGAGATATTCGCCCTGAGAAAATCTCTATTCACGGTGCGTCGCCCTACCAGAATGCCTATTTGATTGACGGTATTAGTGCAACTAATAACCTGAACCCAGCGAATGAGTCCGATGCCAGTAGTGCAACCAATATTAGCGGGATGTCACAGGGGTATTATCTTGATGTCAGCTTACTGGACAATGTGACGCTTTATGACAGTTTTGTGCCGGTTGAATTCGGTCGCTTCAATGGCGGGGTAATTGATGCAAAGATCAAACGCTTCAATGCTGATGATAGCAGCGTGAAACTGGGTTATCGCACTACGCGTTCGGACTGGTTAACATCGCATATCGATGAGAATAACAAGAGCGCATTTAATCAAGGTTCTTCAGGAAGTACTTATTACTCTCCAGATTTTAAAAAGAACTTTTATACTTTGGCGTTTAATCAGGAACTCGCTGATAACTTCGGCGTTACCGCCGGTTTATCGCGCCGCCAGTCTGATATCACCCGCGCGGATTATGTTTCGAATGACGGCATTGTCGCCGGTCGAGCACAGTATAAAAACGTTATCGATACTGCATTGAGCAAATTTACCTGGTTTGCCAGCGACCGCTTTACCCACGATTTAACCTTAAAATATACCGGCTCCAGTCGTGATTATAATACCAGCACCTTCCCGGAGTCTGATCGCGAAATGGGTAATAAATCCTATGGTCTGGCATGGGATATGGATACACAGCTCGCATGGGCCAAACTGCGTACTACCGTTGGTTGGGATCATATTAGTGATTATACCCGTCACGATCATGACATCTGGTACACCGAACTTTCATGTACATATGGTGATATTTCAGGGCGTTGCACCCGTGGCGGATTAGGACACATTTCCCAGGCTGTAGATAATTACACCTTCAAAACACGCCTGGACTGGCAAAAATTCGCCGTGGGTAATGTTTCGCATCAACCCTACTTCGGCGCGGAATACATCTATTCCGATGCATGGACTGAACGCCATAACCAGTCTGAATCCTATGTGATTAATGCTGCCGGAAAGAAAACTAACCATACCATTTACCATAAAGGTAAAGGCAGCCTGGGAATTGACAACTACACGCTGTATATGGCGGATCGCATTAGCTGGCGTAATGTGTCATTAATGCCCGGCGTGCGGTATGACTATGACAACTATCTGTCAAACCACAATATCTCCCCGCGCTTTATGACGGAATGGGATATTTTTGCTGATCAAACCTCAATGATTACCGCAGGTTATAACCGTTACTATGGCGGGAATATTCTTGATATGGGATTACGTGATATCCGCAATAGCTGGACGGAATCGGTATCAGGCAATAAAACCCTGACGCGTTATCAGGATTTGAAAACACCTTATAACGATGAACTGGCAATGGGGTTGCAGCAGAAAATCGGTAAGAACGTTATTGCGCGTGCAAACTATGTTTATCGTGAAGCGCATGATCAAATCAGTAAAAGCAGTCGTACCGACAGCGCGACTAAAACCACCATTACTGAATATAACAACGACGGCAAAACCAAAACGCATTCGTTCAACCTCAGTTTTGAACTGGCCGAACCCCTGC
>ENA-OQCW01001012-OQCW01001012.1-human-gut-metagenome-genome-assembly--contig:-NODE-1012-length-12776-cov-2.209819_pt1 | contig 12776 bp, 19 predicted proteins | sample MGYA00242767_ERZ504593 | MGnify/ENA primary metagenome ERZ504593 (study PRJEB26092, sample SAMD00036307) | human gut metagenome | host: Homo sapiens | study: EMG produced TPA metagenomics assembly of... | reverse complement strand
TGACAGATCCGAGGAGTTTCCCATATGAGGGAACGCCCATGGACTGCAGTGTCCTGAACGTGGACAATCTTCAATGAATATGATGAAAATTCCGAGGGGAACAACTGGGATCTCACGAGATTTAACCCGGAGCATTTCCGGCATATCGAGACCTGTATACAGAGACTGATGGATCTGGGGATCGAGGCGGACATCATCGTGATGCATCCCTATGACCGCTGGGGATTCTCCTGCATGACAAAGGAAGAGGACGACCTGTACTGGAGATATGTCCTGGCGAGATTTTCGGCATACCGGAATGTGTGGTGGTCTCTGGCAAATGAATTCGATCTGTTTGAAGAAAAGAACGTGGAGGACTGGGAGCGGTACGCGAAGATCATCTGTGTAAAGGACCCATATAATCATCTGCGTTCCATCCATAACTGCAGAGCATTTTATGATCACAACCGTCCGTGGATCACACACTGCAGCATTCAGAGGCAGGATTTATACAAATCCTCAGAACTGGTAAATGAATGGCGTGAAAAATATAAAAAACCTATAGTGCTGGATGAGATCGCCTACGAGGGAAATATCCAGCACGGCTGGGGGAAACATAAGCGGTGAGGAGATGCTGCGCAGATTTTGGGAGGCAGCTGTAAGAGGGGGATATCCGGGACACGGGGAGACCTATATGCATCCCCAGGATATTCTCTGGTGGTCCCACGGCGGTGAACTGCACGGAGAAAGCCATAAGCGGTTTGGTTTCCTTCTGGACGTTATGAAGGAGACGCCGGGCATTGGCCTTATGCCTTATGAAAAATGCGGCTGGGATGAAGTCTGTGCAGTGCCGGAGGAGAGCACATCACAGATAAAAGCAGTAAAAGACTACTATCTGTTTTATTACAGTTTTATGCGTCCGTCCTTTCGAGATTTTTATTTTGATGATGAGACAGAGTTCGAAATCCGCGTGCTTGACACCTGGAATATGACAGTGGAGAACAGAGGCATCCATAAAGGTAAATTCAGAGTGGAACTGCCGGGGAGACAGTACATGGCCGTGCAGATCAAAAAGGCGTAATATTGTGTTGGAGGTGAGACGGTGAAAGTAAATATAAGGACAATATCAGAATACACAGGATTTTCTCCGGCTACCGTATCCAATGCTTTGAATCACAAAAAAGGTGTGAATAAGGACACTGCGTCAGAAATCCTCCGGGCAGCCAAAGAGCTGGGTTATATTGGGGAGATGGGGATCACTAAGATCAAGCTTGTGATTTATAAAGACAAAGGTTTGATCGTGGATGACAATCCCTTCTTTTCCCTGGTTGTGGATGGGTTTGAGAAGGAGTGCAGAGAGGCCGGCTATGAGATGGCTCTCTGTTATCTGGACAGGAAGACAGAGGATTATAAAAGACAGGTGGAGAATCTTTGTCTGGACCGGGCTTCTGCCATTGTGCTTTTGGGCACAGAGCTTACGGATGAGGAGGCGGCTGTATTCAGAGGAATGAAAGTGCCTTTTCTGGTGCTGGACTACTGGAACCATGATATGTCGTTTGACGGAGTTTTTATCAACAATGCGGATGCGGCCAGAATGGCCGGGGAGTACCTGATCCAGAAAGGACACACCAGGATCGGATATTTGAGAGGCAGCTACCGGATCAAAGCATTCGGTTCCAGGGCATCCGGATTCCAGATAGCCCTGAACAAACATGATCTGAGGCTGGAGAGCAAGTATACCGTGACCATAGGTGTCACCATGGAGACTGCTCATCAGGATATGCTGCGGTATTTGGCGGAGAGGCCGGAACTGCCCACTGCATTTTTTGCGGACAATGACAACCTGGCTCTGGGCGCTATGAAAGCGCTTCAGGAATCCGGCTTCAGCGTACCGCAGGATGTCTCCATCATAGGTTTCGATGATTTGCCATTCTGTGAAATTGCAGTACCAAGACTGTCCAGTCTGCGGGTACCAAAACAGGAGATGGGAAGGCTGGCAGTGCGCCGTATTGTAGAGATGATGCAGGAGAGAAGCACGGCAAAGACAAAGATTCAGATTTGTACGGAATTTATAGAGCGGGACAGTGTCCTTGAATTGAAACATGAGGGGGCTGCAGCAGGAGTGTGTAGTCCTGAGAACAGAAAGCAGGGTGTATGACATTGAAAAAAATAAAATTAGGGTTTGCCCCAACACGAAGGAGTATTTTCAGTGCTCCGGATGCTGTAAAATATGCGGATCTGACAAGAGAAAGACTGCGTGAGCTGGATGTGGATTTTGCAGATATTAAGGACATCAATGAAGAAGGCCTTCTGTACAGGGAAGCGGACAGAATAAAAATCGCAGAGAAATTCAAAGCTGAGAAAGTGGACGGACTTTTCTTCCCACACGGCAATTTCGGAACAGAATATGAAGTTGCCAGACTGGCGAAAGAGCTGAATGTTCCGGTCCTTTTATGGGGACCGAGAGATGAGCGTCCCGATGAAAACGGTGTCCGTCTCCGCGACAGCCAGTGCGGACTTTTTGCGACGGGCAAGGTCTTAAGACGATTCGGGGTACCTTTTACCTATATGACAAACTGCCGCCTGGAGGACCCGGAATTTGAGAGGGGAATCAGGGATTTTTTGGCAGTGTGCAATGTGGTGAAGGTGTTCAGAGGAATAAGAATTCTGCAGATAGGCCCCCGTCCGTTTGACTTCTGGAGTACCATGTGCAATGAGGGAGAACTTCTTGAGAGGTTTCATATACAGCTCTCTCCCATACCGATCCCGGAACTGACAAGTGAGATGAAAAGAGTGAAGGAAGAGGGCACTGAAGTAGCAGAGATAATGACATACTGCCACGACAATATGTGTATTAAAATAAAGGAAAATGAACTGGAAAATGTGGCTGCCTTGAAGGCGGCCATGAAGAATCTGGCTGAGAAATACGGATGCAGTGCCATAGCGATCCAGTGTTGGAACGCACTTCAGGGGGAAATCGGGATCATGCCCTGTGCGGCCAATTCCCTGCTGAATGAGGAAGGAATCCCTGTGGTGTGCGAGACAGACATCCACGGTGCCATAACAGCACTTCTCGCGGAGGCGGCAGGTATGGATGAGGCCAGAACCTTCTTTGCGGACTGGACTGTGAGACATCCGGACAATGAAAACGGAGAGCTTTTACAGCACTGCGGTCCATGGCCTGTCTCCGTGGCAAAGGAGAAACCGACGATTGGCTATCCTCTGGCATTTGATCATCCCGGCGCTGTGGAAGCGGAGGCAAAACACGGGGATATGACACTGTGCCGTTTTGACGGGGACAATGGGGAATACTCTCTGCTTCTGGGACATGCAAAAGGGGTGGAAGGACCATATACAAAAGGGACCTATGTCTGGTTGAGGTGGAAAATTTGAAGCGTCTGGAGGCAAAACTGGTGGAGGGGCCATACATCCATCACTGTGTGGGAATCCACAAGGATGTGGTGCCGGTGCTCTACGAGGCATGCAAGTATATAGGTGTAAAACCGGATTTGTATGATCCCATTGAGGAACAGGTTAAGGCATATTTGAGAGGTGAATGAGATGGAAAATCTGAAAGCGAAAGTGTTTAATCTTCGTAAAGATACAGTTGACATTATTATGGCCGGAAAGGGAGGCCATATCGGAGGCGATATGAGCTCCATGGAGATCCTGACAGCGCTGTATTTCCGTGTCATGAATGTTTCTCCTGACAAAGCAGATGATCCGGACAGGGACCGTTTTGTCCTCAGCAAAGGACATTCCATGGAAGCCTATTATGCAGTGCTGTGCGCAAAAGGTTTCCTTGATCTGGAGGATGTAAAAGAAAAGTTTTCAAAGTTCGGTTCCCCTTATATTGGACATCCGAACAACAAACTGCCGGGGATTGAAATGAATTCAGGTTCTCTTGGACATGGACTTCCCGTATGTGTGGGAATGGCTCTGGCGGCAAAGATGAACAGAAAACAATACAGAGTCTATACGGTTATGGGAGACGGTGAACTGGCGGAAGGTTCTGTATGGGAGGGAGCTATGGCGGCCAGACAGTATCATCTGGACAACCTCTGTGCAGTGGTGGACAGAAACAGACTGCAGATTTTCCGGCTGTACGGAAGACGTGATGGGACATGATGATCTGGCAGAGAGATTTTCCTCCTTCGGATGGCATGTGATCTGTGTGTTGCGGAAACGATTTGGATGAACTTTTGCAGGCATTTTCCCAGGCCTCACAGACAAAGGGAAAGCCGAGCGTCATCATAGCGAACACCACAAAAGGCTTCGGTTCTCCTGTTATGGAAAACAAGGCAGACTTGGCATCACAAGGTACCTACCCGGGAGGAATATGACCGGATCGTCAGTGATTTTCGCCGCAGGAAAGGAGGCAGCTCTTCATGAATAAGACAGCAAATAAGCAGGTAATATGCCAGGTATTAATGGAGAAAGCTAAGACAGACAAGGACATTGTGGTGCTTTGCAGTGACTCCCGCGGGTCCGCGTCCATGACACCGTTTGCGGACGGGTTTCCGGAGCAGTTTGTGGAGGTGGGCTATTGCGGAACAAAATCTGGTGAGCATTTCCGCTGGGCTGGCAAAGTGCGGAAAGAAGGCTTATGCAGTATCCCCTGCCTGTTTCCTGTCCACCAGAAGCTACGAGCAGGCCAAGGTGGATGTGTCATATTCCAATACGAATGTAAAACTGATCGGCATCAGCGGCGGCATCAGTTACGGCGCTCTTGGCATGAGCCATCATTCGGCCCAGGACATCGCCGCCATGTCCGCGGTCCCAATATGAGAGTGTACATACCAAGCGACAGAAATCAGACCAAATGTCTGACAGAAGCCCTGCATGAAGGAATGAAAAACCGGCCTATATCCGGGTGGGAAGAAATGCGGTGGAGGATGTCTATGAAGAGGGAAACTGTCCTTTTGAAATGGATAAGGCCACTGTGGTGAAAGAGGGAAAAGATGTGCTCATCGTGGCATGCGGCGAGATGGTAAAGCCTGCAAAGGATGCAGCAAAGATCCTGAAAAAGAGGGGATCAGTGCAGCGGTTCTGGATATGTACTGTGTTAAGCCTTTTGACAAAGATACCTGATCCGGATGGCTTCCGGTGTAAAGGCAGTCATAACAGCAGAAGAACACGCACCGTTCGGCGGCCTTGGAAGTATGGTGAGCCAGGCGGTGGGATGTGAATGTCCGAAAACAGTTGTAAATCTGTCCCTGCCTGATGCACCTGTGATCACAGGAACATCAAAGGAAGTATTTGATCATTATGGATTAAATGCAGAAGGGATAGCAAAAAAGCTGGGAGTTGGTCTGATATGGGCAGATATATACTTGGAATCGACCAGAGCACACAGGGGACAAAAGCACTGCTTTTTGACTGTGGAGGAGCCTTGCTTGCCCGTGCGGATCTGCCCCACAGACAGATGATCGACAGCAGGGGATGGGTGGAGCATGACCCGGAGGAGATATACAAAAATACCGTACAGTCGGTAAAAAACGTGGTGGAGAAAGCCGGTATCGATAAAAACCTGATAGCGGGTATAGGTATCAGCAACCAGAGGGAGACTGCCCTTGCCTGGGATAGAGAGGGCAGGCCTGTATATCATGCTGTTGTCTGGCAGTGCGCCAGGGGCGAAGAAATCTGTGAAAGAATCGCAGACAGTGCAGAGATGATCAGGGAACGGACAGGACTTAAGCTCTCCCCTTAATTTTTCAGCGGCAAAGATTGCCTGGATACTGGAAAACGTGGAGGGTGCCCCGGGAAATGGCAGAGCAGGGAAGACTGTGTTACGGAACCATGGACAGTTTTCTGGTATACCGGCTTACCGGTAATAGGTCATATCAGACGGATTATTCCAACGCGTCAAGAACCCAGCTTTTTAACATCAGGACACTTGCCTGGGACGAAGATATCTGTCATGGTTTTTGGAATTCCGCCTGAGAATCTGCCCTGTGTGACAGATTCCAACGGCTATTATGGAGAGACGGATTTTGAAGGATTCCTGGATAAACCGGTTCCCATCCATGGGGTGCTGGGGGATTCACACGGCGCCCTTTTTGGGCAGGGATGCCTGGAGCCGGGAATGGTGAAGGCCACTTACGGCACCGGTTCCTCTGTGATGATGAATGTGGGAAATACACCGGTATTCAGCAGCCACGGCGTGGTTTCTTCCCTGGCCTGGGGAATGGACGGGCAGGTCAATTACGTGCTGGAGGGAAATATCAACTATACCGGAGCTGTGATCAGCTGGCTGCAGAATGATCTGCAGATGATCGCCTCCGCAGCGGAGACAGAGCGCCTGGCAAGAGAAGCGGCACCTGAGGACAGGACATATTTTGTCCCGGCGTTTACCGGCCTCGGTGCTCCGTATTGGGACAGCACTGCCACAGGAATTCTCTGCGGGATCACCAGGACCACCGGGAAAGCGGAGATGGTGCGGGCAGGACTTGACTGTATCGCATATCAGATCACTGACATATTAAAGGGCCATGGAGGAGGATGCGGGGATACCTATCCGGGAACTCCGGGCAGACGGCGGCCCTACAAAAAACTCTTATCTCATGCAGTTTCAAAGTGATATGGCAGGTATACCGGTGCAGGTGCCCGAAGCGGAAGAACTGTCAGGGATCGGAGCGGCTTATGCGGCAGGAATCGGTCTTGGTATCTATGAGAAAGAGGAGCTTTTTGTGAAAATAAAGAGAACCGCCTTTACACCCCGGATGGAGAACGGTCTTGTGGATAAAAAGTATATCGGCTGGAAGAACGCGGTGGATATGGTTCTTAAAAAAGTAAGGTTTACAGCCGGCAGACAGGGTGTGCATCCGTTTGGGAGGGCACCCTTTGCTGCTGTTCAAAGCATAGACTCTGTATCTGGTTACTATTCAGTTTTTCGGCTTCATAGCAGCAAAAGCATGTACACGGACTGCAAAAACCGCATCTGTGCATTAAAAAATATTTTATTTGCCAAATGAGACAATATCCTCTATACTGAATAATATATCTTGTAAATTTTTCCGGTCAGATAGGTGCCGGGGAAATAGTCTTTTATGTACGGAGGAAAGCGAGGAGGAACTATGCAGGCGCGTGATGAACAGGAAAGCAGCCGGGAGCTTGAAGAGGAGAAAAGGCTGGAGAGCATAATACCTGCAATGCTGGAGACTTGCAGACAGTTAAAGGCAGCCAGAGAACTGGTCAAGGAAAGCCTCATTGAGGAGTTTCATGTGAAGGAAGAATTCGCGGATGGAATTTTGAAGGATTACCGTGTTTCGGAAGAGGAGAACACGGAGAAATGAATACATATAAAAAACCAATGCTGGAAAGAGTCTGGGTGGTCTGCGGACTTGCTGTTTTGTGCAATGCACTCTGGGGCAGCGCTTTTCCCAGTATAAAGATTGGCTACAGACTTTTTGAGATACCCGGAGACAGCCCGGCTTCCCAGATTTTATTTGCAGGCATGCGCTTTGCCCTGGCAGGACTGCTGGCTGTGGGGTTTGGAAGTATCCTTCAGAGAAAGGTGCTGATACCAAAGAAAAAGTCATGGGGAAATATTGTGAAGCTCTCCATGTTTCAGACGATTTTACAATATGTGTTTTTCTATCTGGGGCTGGCTCACACGACAGGTGTGAAAGGTTCCATTATAACGGCATCCAATACCTTTTTAAGCATATTGGTTGCAAGTCTTGTCTTCCGGCAGGAGAAACTGACCGGCAGGAAGATTGCCGCGTGTATTGTAGGCTTCGCCGGAGTGGTGCTGGTGAACCTGAATGGCAGCGGCATGGGAGCAGGAATGAAAATAAACGGTGAAGGATTTCTTCTGGTATCCGTGACGGCCTATGCTTTCGCGTCCAGCCTTCTCAAAATATATTCACGTGATGAGGACCCTGTGGTATTGAGCGGATATCAGTTTATGATAGGCGGTCTTGTCATGATGGTCTGTGGTTTTTTGCTGGGCGGGCGTATCCATACCGTTTCCCCAAAGGGGGTGGCTATGCTGGTATATCTGGCACTTATTTCCTCAGTGGCATTTTCAGTCTGGGGCATTTTGCTGAAGTATCATCCGGTATCCAGAATTGCCATTTTTGGATTTACCAATCCTGTGTTTGGGGTGGTTTTATCTTCGGTTTTTCTGCACGAGCAGAATCAGGCGGAGGGATGGAAGATCGTGACAGCACTTTTGCTGGTATGTACCGGTATCCTACTGCTGAATTACCAGAAGGCGGAGAAGAGGGAAGTGAATACATCTGTCAATTGAATTTGCAGGGGAAGTTAACCCTTGAGACGATACAGGCACATCTGCGTGCGGCAAAATATGCTGTATGCAGATGTGCCTGTTGTGACTGCCGAAACATAAGTTCAGGTACTTTCCCGGGTTTCCTTCCGGTACTGGCGGGCACTTTTATTATAGTATTTTCGGAAGGCTGCGGAGAAATGCTCCACAGATGAGTACCCCAGCTCCTCCGCAATGGAGGATATGCTGCGATCTGAATAGGTGAGCAGAATAGAGGCAGCCGACATGCGGGCATCTCCTTTTTTCTGCAGAAATGTTTTGCCGTATATGTCCTGCATTAAGCCGCTCGGTCTGTCTGCACCCAAGTCCCAGTCTCCCGGAAAGTTGTTCCAGTGTGAGGACAGGGTAGTCATACAGAAAAGATTCCTCTATGATAAAGTCCTGGGCCTCAGCCGGTGTTGCGGGACTGAAATGATGAAGGGCTTTTGCTCCCCCCTGATAATTCCGTATCATCTGTACGATAAGCTGCCGCAGGAGCGTTTCCACGCAGACCGTATAGCCTGTTTTCTGTTCTTTCAATTCTTGGAAAAGCTGCTCCATCGTGTTATGGATCTGGCAGTTGTCCTGTCCGATCCAGAACGTTTTTTCTGTGAACAGTTGGTCCAGTCCGTCCGATTTTTTTATCTCCGGAAGAAGTGCGGCGTACTCTTAAATAAATGCAGTAGTCTGCCATGGGATTGCCCTGGACGGATATCTGGGCGTGGGCTACATGGGGGCCTGCCATATAAAGGGTGTTAGGGGTGATCTCGTATGTCTTTTCCCCTACCTTTATGTATCCGCAGCCGGAGGCTACATAGTGGATCTCATAACTGTTATCCCCATGGCTGTGGCTGGGAATGATGCGGTGCAGGTCTTCATATGCGATATTGAGTGTACGGAATTGGGTGCTGCCTATGGTAAAGTTAATATCCAGATTATTGTATTGGATAAACATGTGATCACTCCTAAGTGAAATCCTGTTACTTTTTTGCTGACGGAATCGTTATAAAGCTTCTATAAAATGGACAGGATACTGTTCCCAGTATTTTTTAAAGACACGGTCCTTCTGCCCGTCAAAATTAAGCTGATACATGCGGAAGGTTTACGGAAAAATCCTTGGGCTGCCACTGCTCCTCGTAGGAATACTGATTAAGTCAGCCGATTTTTTTCATGACCTCCCCGCTTCTGGGATTATTCACATCGTGGGTGGCAGTGATGAAAGGAAGGCCGGAAGCCTTCAGCTTTTCCACCACAGAGAGGCTGGCTTCTGTTATGATCCCTTTATGCCAGAAATCCTTTCGCAGTCCATAGCCGAAATCATGACTGTCATCACTGCTTACATTGACATATCCGATTGGAACGTTATCTGTTTTTAAGCAGACAGCATACCGGTATCCCGACGGCTGTCGGTAGGTGTCCAGATATTGCTTCTGCAGATATTCTTCGGCTTCCTCCTGCGTTCTTGGCGGGAACATGGGGAGAAATGTGTTTACCTCCTTGTCGCTGAGGATACGGAAAAGTGCCGGGGCATCATCAGGGGTAAATCTTCTGAGAATAAGCCGTTGGGTTTCCAATGCAGGCGTGTTTTCTGCAGAAGGGAGATCATGGTTTTTTAGGGGACTGACAGCGGTCCGGGCAATGGCAGCATTGCAACTGCCCTTATTTGGGCTGTATGAGGTATTAGAAATCTGCATGAGGTCCTCCTTTTCTGTGATCTGCAGTTACAGAACAAAATGGTAACAAAATTATAGCACGAATGGAGAAAAAATGATATAGATATTGAATATACATCCAATACCGATTATTATGTATATAGTACGAAATTTGCTGAGACAGCCTAAGGAGGATTATGAGAAAAAAACGTAGAAAAGCGGACCTGGTACTGAGATTTTTCCAGGGTTCAAAAAAGTATTTTTAGTGGCAGTGCTGGCCTCGCTGGTCACAACCGGATTAAATTCCCTTACACCACAGATATTTAGGTTTACCGTGGACTCTGTGCTGGGTGGGGATAAATATAAATATTTATCAGAGCATCTGTGGATCATGGCTCTGATGCTGGTAGGAGTGGCACTTTTTTCCGGAGCGGCACTTTTTTTGAGCCGTGCTTATACTGCCAAAGCAGGAGAGAATTTTGCCAAGAACATGAGGGATGCACTGTTTTCCCATGTGCAGAGGCTTCCTATGGAATGGCACGACAGACATCAGACGGGTGATATTATTCAGCGCTGCACCTCAGATGTGGAGGTGATCCGCAACTTTGTAGTCACGCAGCTTTTGGAGGTGTTCCGTACGGTATTTCTGGTAACGGTCTCCTTTGCAATGATGTTTTCCATGAATGTGAAGCTGTCCGTTATAGTGCTGTGTTTTGTGCCGTTAGTTGCGCTGTACTCCACGATTTTTTACCGTCTGATCGCAGGGCGCTTTACAACAGCCGACGAAGCGGAAGGGGAATTATCCACTGTGGTGCAGGAGAATGCCACAGGTGTCCGGGTGGTGCGGGCTTTCGGCAGGGAAAAGTTTGAGATGGAACGTTTTTATGAGAAAAATAACGCATTTGCGGAGTTGTGGATCAAGCTTGGCACCTTGTCTGGGCTTTACTGGGGAATCGGGGATCTGATCACCGGTCTGCAGGTGGTTGCGGTGATCGTTCTTGGGGCAGCGGAGGCTGTACACGGGAATATTTCCGTGGGAGAATTTATTGCGTTTGCCTCTTACAATACGACTTTAGTATGGCCTATCCGCGGACTTGGACGAATCCTCTCGGACATGAGTAAGGCGGGTGTTTCTTTTGAACGTGTGGATTATATCATACGGGCTGAGGAGGAAGAGTACCAGGACAAAAAAGAGTATAAAAATCAGGAAGAACCTCAGAGCTATGACATTGCATTTTCTCATGTGAACTATGGATATAAGGATGGGAAAGAGGTGCTTTCAGATGTCTCCTTCTCTATCCCCCCAGGGCAGTACACTGGGAATCTTGGGCGGTACCGGCAGCGGCAAGTCCACGATCATGCAGCTCCTCAACCGGTTATATGAGCTGGAGAAAGGACAGGGAGATATCACGCTGGGAGGAAAAAATATCAGGGAAATTCCACTGGAATGGATCAGAAAGAATGTGGGAATGGTGCTCCAGGAACCATTTCTCTATTCCAGGACCATAAAAGAAAAATATCGCCGCGTCTGTGCCGGAGGCCACCTTTGAGGAGATCAGGCAGGCGGCTAAAGTGGCCTGTATTGATGAGGCGATCATGAATTTTCCGGATGGGTATGAAACGCTGGTGGGTGAGAGAGGAGTAACGCTGTCAGGAGGCCAGAGACAGAGGATCGCCATAGCCAGAATGCTGCTTCAGAAAGCACCTGTTATGATATTTGACGACTCTCTTTCAGCAGTGGATTCCCAGACAGATTCCAAGATCAGGAAAGCGCTTCTGGAGAACAGAAGAGATGCCACTGTGATCCTCATCTCCCACAGGGTGACCACATTGATGAGCGCAGATAAGATCATGGTGCTGAACCAGGGAAGAATTGAAGAGATGGGGACACATCAGGAGCTGATCAAACAGCAGGGAATCTACAGAAAGATTTATGACATTCAGATGAGCCAGGACGACAGAATGCAGATGGAGGTGTAAAATGGCGGCATACGAAGAACAGGATTATAACAAACCCTTCAGCTTTAAAACATGGGCTAAAATGCTGCCCATTTTTTAAGCCTTATACGAAAATTTTTTGCTGTTACCATTGGTCTGAATCTGATCCTGGCGGGAATTGATGTGCTGGTTCCGCTGTTTCAGAGCTATGCCATAGACAACTTTATCGCGCTGAACACATTAAAAGGGCTGAATATTTTTGCTTTGGTCTATGTGGCCATGATCGTGACCCAGACGGTATCCGTGTATATATCCGTTCACGCAGCCACGACCATCGAGATGAATGTGGGAAAGGATCTGAAGAAAGCACAGTTTGAGCATCTCCAGACCTTATCATTTTCTTATTATAATACAACTCCGGTGGGATATATCCATGCCAGGGTCATGAGTGATACACTCAAGATAGCGGGTATGATCGCGTTGGGGGCTGGTGGATATGTTCTGGGCATTTATCTATGTGATCAGCGTATTTGTGATCATGTTTCTGCTCAATTGGAAGCTGGCTTTGATCATCATGCTGATCGTGCCGTGTATTGCGGTTCTGACCGTTTATTTCCAGAACAAGATTCTTCACTGGAACAGAAGAGTGCGGAAGGTCAACTCCCAGATCACCAGCGCGTACAATGAAGGGATCACCGGTGTAAGGACATCAAAGAGCATGGTGATAGAGGAGGACAATCAGAATAACTTCCGCGGGATCACTAAGAATATGCACCAGGCAGCAACAAAGTCTGCCATGCTCAACGCCATATATATTCCGACTATTTTATTTTTCAGTTCTGTGGCGGCAGCCATTGTACTGGCACAAGGCGGATACATGGTGCAGAGCCAGATAATGCAGCTGGGAACTCTGTCAGTGTTTATCTCCTACGCAGTGG
>ENA-OQCW01001011-OQCW01001011.1-human-gut-metagenome-genome-assembly--contig:-NODE-1011-length-12778-cov-2.304640_pt1 | contig 12778 bp, 14 predicted proteins | sample MGYA00242767_ERZ504593 | MGnify/ENA primary metagenome ERZ504593 (study PRJEB26092, sample SAMD00036307) | human gut metagenome | host: Homo sapiens | study: EMG produced TPA metagenomics assembly of... | reverse complement strand
ACCAGTTTATGCCTGTCCTCTTCAGCATCAATGACCTGACTTCCTGTCATGCGACTCTCTCAATAAATACGATAAGTTGATGTATATGCGTTACAGCAAACAGTATTGCGAGAGATAACACCGCGAGGGAGATCAAAAATTTGTCACGGACTACGTGAAATTGGGAAAAATTCGCTATTCGTGACATCCATTAAATTACGATTACGGGTGTAGTGCCAGAGGATCAGCGCCACGATGGCGAGGATGCCAATCGAAATCCAGAATAACATGCCCGCCTGGTGCCAGTTGTGTTTGATAGCCAACGCCATCAACGCGCCGTAGCCCAGCATGGTACGAAACCACGCCAGTGATGTACGCTCCGGCTGCAGCCCTGGGTCGGCAATGCGTCTGGCTTTGCGGCTATCCGGCATACAACACCAGTCCCATAACGATCACCGCCACGACCATCAATATTAAGCTGATGATTAATAAGCTGTTGGTATAGGGCAGGTCCTCTTTCAGACGCATCGCTTTTTCATTGCGTAACCAGCGCAAGTAGCCATACATCGCTAACCCGCCGGAAAACAGACACAACAACAACGCCAGCAGTTCGCGAATGACGGGCGTGGCGAAATCTGGCGCAAGTTGGTCAAGCCCAACCCCGCCGCCAGAAATCCTAGTGCGGTACGGATCCACGCCAGAAAAGTACGCTCATTAGCCAGCGAGAAGCGGTAATCGGGCGCTTCTCCGAGGCGGGAAATTTTCATTGTTGCTCCTTTGCAATTTCACTAACGCTTTACCTTTAGCGGTTTTTTTAAGAATTTCGTCCGCCCGTTTCCTGATATGCTTTTGCCATCCGCTACAAGGAGGTCAGATGGGTATCATAGCGCAAAATAAAATCAGTTCATTGGGCATGCTGTTCGGTGCCATCGCTTTAATGATGGGGATTATCCACTTTTCATTCGGCCCTTTTTCCGCACCACCGCCAACGCTTGAAAGCATCGTGGCGGACAAAACGGCTGAAATTAAAAGAGGTCTTCTCGCCGGAATAAAAGGCGAAAAAATTACCACCGTGGAGAAAAAAGAGGACGTGGATGTCGATAAAATCCTCGATCAAAGCGGTATCGCACTGGCCATTGCTGCGCTACTTTGCGCATTTATTGGCGGTATGCGTAAGGAAAATCGCTGGGGCATTCACGGCGCGCTGGTTTTTGGCGGCGGGACGCTGGCTTTCCATACCTTGCTTTTTGGTATCGGCATCGTGTGCAGCATTTTGCTGATATTCCTTATCTTTTCCTTCCTGACCGGCGGTTCACTGGTTTAAGCAGCCTGAATAATGCCCGCCGGGTGATCATCAGCGGGCATTATCGTCAGAACTTCTGTTTTTTCTCTTCCACCTTCACCCCTTGTGTCGGTAGGCCGGTGTCATAGTCGCGTACCACTGGCGAATAGCCATCTTGTGGGCGTGGACGAAACGCCCCCATCCAGCGCGGTCGTGCATCTTTACGCCACGGACGCAGGCTCCATTGGTAACTGCGGAACGGATCGCGAATTTTGTCCATGTAATCCAATAAGGCGTCATGCATTTTGCTGCGATCGTCGGCAAAACGGATATCATCAATCAGGTTATGCATTTCATTTGGATCATTACGGCGATCGTAAAGTTCATCACTGGTGAAGAGGTTGAGTACCAGTTTAAAGTCATCCGTCACCCAGCAACGCACCGGAATAAAACCGCCAAAGCTGTCATGCTCAATCTCGTAGCGGTTAAATTCCACCATTACACCGCGTGGCTCTTTCACGGCAAGGATATTTTCCCCGGCAGAATCTCTGGTTTTTCAATATCTGCCAGCGCCATCATTGTCGGCAGTAAATCGATATGACTGACTGGCGTATCGACCTGTCGCCGCTCCCCTTGCGGCGAACGGATGATCAGCGGAATACGGGTGATGTCGTCATACATCGCCGCTCCTTTACTGATCAGCTTATGTGCGCCCATCATTTCACCGTGATCGGAGGTATAAATGACCCACGTATTGTCACGTTGCTCTGGCGTTAAGGCATTGATGACACGTCCGATTTGGTCATCAACAAAGTCATTGCAGGCAAAATAGAGCGGATGGTGATAAAGCCCGTCATCACCGACTGGCGATGGCATCGCCTGCGCCCATAAGCGGTGATGTTCCGGTTTGTTCGCCAGGTCATCCTGTGATTTCTCGCCAAGTTCGTAGTAAAAATCAGCGTATTTCTCTAAATACTCCACCGGACAGGTGAACGGGTGATGCGGCTCATCATACGAAACCACCATCAGGAAGGGTTCCTCGGCGCGCGCGGGCTGTTGCAGAAAATCTACCGCCCGATTGCTGATGCGGTGCGCCCAGGTGAAGGTTTCGTCAATATGGTTCGCCTGTAAATCCTCAACGCTGTTTAGGCCATTGCGCCACAGGCTGATCTCTTTTTTCCGTCAGTTCGCTAAGGTAGTTCGCCCCATCGAACCAGTAATCAGCGTCCCACTCCGGCGGACACTCGCCAGTGCCGAAATAGTCATGACCGTCGAGATGCCATTTGCCAATGTAACAGGTGTGATAGCCCGCATCCTTAAAGTAGCGCCCCATAGTGGAGATGTTTTTGCCTGGCGCGACGTTATTGGTCCACGGGCCGGACTGGTTAGCGTAGATACCGGTAAACAGCCCGGCGCGCGCTGGTGTACAAACCGGTGAACAGGTATAGGCGGAATTAAAGCGAATACTTTCCGCCGCCAGACTATCAATATTTTGCGTATTCAGCGGCTTACCGCTATAGCAACCGACCATATTGGTGGCCTGGGTATCGGTCATGATGAACAGAAAATTGGGGCGTTTCATAGGCTATCCTTCGCGTCGGGAGTAAAGGTTACGGCTGGGTCGTGACGATGCCGCCAGCTGTCAAAATCAGGTAGACAATCACTACGGCAGCGATGAAATAACTGATCATCGCTAACCAGCGCGTACCGTAGCCACCGAATTCAGCCAGCCCGGCATAGACGCCAATCATCGCGAACAGGATGCCAATTGACGCGATCTTGACGTTTTTCCACGGTTTCATGTCCACCGCAAACGCATCTTTGAAGGTGAACGGCGTGGCGCGCGGTTTGATAAAACCGATCACCAGCATCACGACCACGTTGATACAGAACGTACAGGCCAGCACATAGAGGAAATGGAAGTCGAACTTCACCAGATAGTTGATGGTGATGTAGCTGATTATGCCAATCCCCATCGCCACTTTTGCCGCCAGCGCCGGAATGCGCGGGAAGAAAAAGCCCATAATGATGATGGTAACCAGCGGCACGTTGTAAATACCGTTGAGCTGTTTCATCCAGCTATACAGCCCCTGCGGCGCGTTGGCGATCCACGGCGCGACCAGCACCGAAACGATAGCGATAAAGAAACCAAATTTGCGCCCGACGGTGACCAGCTGCTGCGGCTCGGCATTCTGGTTAATGATGCGCCGGTAAATACCCATACTGAATAACGTACTGGCGCTATTCAGAAAGCCGTTGAAGGTACTGATCACCGCACCAAATAACACCGCGCCGAAGAAGCCCACCAGTGGCACTGGCAGAACGTTATTGACCAGCGTCGGGTAAGCCATATCGGCTTTCGGTAAATCCTGATACAGATGAAACGCAATCAACCCTGGCAGCACCAGTACCAGCGGGTCGAGCATTTTCAGCACCGCCGTTAACAGCGCCCCCTTTTGTCCTTCCGCCAGGCTTTTTGACGCCAGCGTGCGTTGCACGATGCCCTGATTTGTACACCAGTAAAAGGTGTTCACCAGAATCAAACCGGTAAATGCCGCGCCAATCGGCAAGGGATCGGTCGGGCCACCGACTGAGTTTAATTTCTCGGCGTGAACGGTGGTAATTTGCTCAATGCCCTGCAGAAAGCTGCCCTTGCCCATCGCGATCAGGCCAAATACCGGCACCATCAACCCGCCGATAACCAGCCCAATACCGTTGATGGAGTCCGCCACTGCCATTGCGCGCAGTCCGCCGATCACCGCATACAAAATTCCCGCCAGACCAAGCAAAATTACCAATAGCCAGATAGCCGCACCGTGAGAAATCTGTAGCGATTCCCCGACGTGAAACAGGCTGTTGAGCGCCAACGCGCCGGAGTAGAGAACAATCGGCAGAAAGCAGACGCCGGTGGCAATGAGGAAGCAGAAGTCGATGATAATACGCGTCGTTTTATCATAACGTTCCTCCAGAAAATCGGGGATGGTGGCAATGCCACGCTTCAGATAGCGCGGTAAAAAGATTAGCGCGAGGAAGATCAGCGTCACCGCTGAAGTCACTTCCCAGCCCATCACCGACATGCCGCTTTTGTAGGCCTGCCCGGAAAGACCAACCAGTTGTTCCGTGGAAAGGTTGGTTAGCATTAACGAAGCGGCAATAACCGGCGCTTTTAGTGAACGTCCGGCAAGAAAATAGCCTTGTTGCGATCCGGTATCTGTTTTGCGGACCTTCCACCAGGTGATGACCGCCACCAGCAGCGTAAAACCGACAAAACTTAAGATTTGTAACGAATTCATCTCATAGCCCTTATTTATGTTTATGTCCCGGACGCATGAATATAGGGAGAGGTAAAATGCGTCGGGTCAGGCAGTCAGATTCTTAAAATACAAACATCGTATCCCTGAACGGATTGTTTTCTGTTAAGTTCAGGTTGTGAGCATAATTCGCCGGAGGGATATTAAAATGAATGGAAAATTGCAAAGTTCGGATGTAAAAAAACGAAACTCCGTACAATATTCCCTTATTGATTAACGAAAATGTGATCTCCAGCGGAATTTCTCTGATCTCGCTCTGGCATACCTACGCCGACGAGCATTATCGGGTGATCTGGCCGCGGGACAAGAAGAAACCGCTTATCGCCAACTCATGGGTTGCGGTATATACCGTACAAGGATGTGGGAAAAATTATTTTAAAGAATGGTGAACAAATAACACTGCATGGCAACTGTATTATATTTTTAAAGCCAATGGATATTCACTCTTATCACTGTGAAGGTTTAGTCTGGGAACAGTACTGGATGGAATTTACCCCCACCAGTATGATGGATATTCCCGTCGGTCAGCAAAGCGTTATTTATAATGGCGAAATTTATAATCAGGAACTCACCGAAGTTGCTGAGTTAATTACTTCACCAGAAGCAATAAAAATAATCTGGCAGTCGCTTTTCTGACGAAAATTATTTATCAGTGGATTTGTCTTATGTACTCAGACGGTAAAAAAATGATCCACAACGGCGGCAAATTGAAAAACTAATTGCCACTTTACATGCCAGTCTGCAACAACGCTGGAGCGTAGCTGATATGGCTGCCACGATCCCCTGTAGCGAAGCCTGGTTGCGTCGTCTGTTTTTACGCTATACCGGCAAGACGCCGAAAGAATATTACCTCGATGCACGTCTGGATCTGGCGCTATCGCTATTAAAGCAACAAGGGAACTCGGTTGGCGAAGTCGCTGATACGCTCAACTTCTTCGACTCCTTTCATTTCAGCAAAGCCTTTAAACATAAATTTGGTTATGCGCCGTCAACTGTGCTGAAGAATACGGACCAGCACCCCACGGATGCCAGTCCACACAATTAACGTAACTCTGGCCAGTACGCTTTGTTGGCCTCCAGCAACTCATCCAGAATAGCTTTGGCGACCGAGGCGCTCGGTACCGTTTTCGACAACGTAATCGCCTGCCACAGGTGCTGATATGAACGCTGTTCCCAGGCGTCCACGACCAGTTTTTCCACCGCCACTTGCTGACTCATTAACCCTTTCTGAAACTGCGGGATATCGCCGACCACCAGTGGTTCTGGTCCGTTGTGCCCGACCAGACACGGAATCTCGACCATCGCTTCATCATCAAAGTTATGAATTGCCCCGTTGTTAGGCACAATCAGCAACATCCGCTCCTGGGTGTTGAAGGCAATTGCCGCCGCCAGATCGACGATGTATGACGCATGTTCGTCAATTTCCAGCTTGCCCGCCGCTGAATTTCCTGCCGCCGTAATGGCGCGGCAAGCATCGAAAACCTGTTTCTCGCGATGTTCCATCACCTCATTCGCGCGGGTATGTTCAGGGTTGGAATGCTGAACGACATAATCCGGGAAGAGATAATATTTCAGATAGGTGTTTGGTAATGTATCCGGGTCCAGTGCCTGGACATCCCGCGCTTTTGCATAGGTGTCGTTCCAGCTCGCTTCAGTATGTGTATCTTGCTGCGGTGGAACATAACCGTGCTTCGAGACATATTGCCGCAGCTGGGGCATCAGGTCGTTACCCTGCAAATCTTCAATTGATGTCCACCAGCCAAAGTGGTTCAGGCCGTAGTAGCGCACGCGCATCTGTTTGCGATCTTGCAGCCCAACAATTTGCGCCATCCGGCTTTCAATACCGATTGGCATGTCACAGATGTTGAGGATTTTCGCATTCGGGCGCAGACGACGCGTGGCTTCTGCGACAATGGCTGCCGGGTTGGAGTAGTTGAGCATCCAGGCATTTGGTGAATATTTTTCCATATAATCCACCAGTTCCAGGACGCCGCCAATGGAACGCATGCCGTACGCTATTCCGCCGGGTCCGCAAGTTTCCTGTCCAACAACGCCGTGGCGCAGCGGGATTTTTTCATCCAGTTCGCGCATCGGGTATTTGCCGACGCGGATGTGCGCCATGACAAAATCAACGTCGCTGAACGCCACTTCAGGATCGGTGGTGTAACTAAACGCAATGTCCGGCGCTTTCTCTTTAAGGATGACTTTACAGGCTTCAGCAATGACTTCCTGCCGCGCGCCATCGTTATCATAAAATTTCAGTGCACGAAGCGGGAAACGGTCCTGATTCGCCAGGAGCATCAACACGATGCCTGGCGTAAAGGTGCTTCCACCGCCTGCGACAACCACTGAGAATTTGGTCATTATACTGCCTCCGTAATGGCAACATTTTCTGCTGATTGATGAGAATTAATTAAGCTATCGAGCTGTTCACGCAGCTGGGATACATGCAGACCAATGATCACCTGAATGGCATCGCCACTACGGAAGACGCCGTGCGCTCCCAGCTTTTTAAAGACTTCGTCATCCAGCGTTTGTGACATGTCATGCAGTGCAATCCGTAGACGCGTCGCGCAATTGTTGATGCTGGAGATATTGCCGACCCCGCCCAGGGCTTGCAGGATACCGGCAGCCTGATCCAGCTCTTTTTTTGGCTCTGCCGCGGTGGTTTGGCCTCGCGAGGCTTTATATTCGGCTTTTGAGTAGAGTTTCACTTCCGCATCTTCACGTCCCGGCGTGCACATGTTGAACTGCAGAATCAGGGTGCGGAAAACCACGAAGTACAGCAGGGTAAAGCACAACCCAATGGCGATTTGGGTCAGCATCATATCCGCGTGGTTGCTGAACATCGGGATCCAGTTTTGCGGTAAAACCTGGTCAATCAAACCACCGCCCATGTTGCCCACCACACCAAAGAGATACATTACGGTCGACATTGAGGCCGCCAGCACGGCGTGTACTGCAAACAGCAACGGTGAAATGAACAGGAAGGTAAATTCCAGCGGTTCGGTAATTCCCACCAGCATGGCGGTTAAGGTTGCAGGGATCAGCAAGCCCGCCACTTTTACCCGATTTTCCGGTGCGGCAGTGAAGTACATCGCTAAAGAAATGCCCACGGCACCAAAGATTTTTGAGTTACCGTGCAGGGTCAAAAACCGCCTTCCGGGAACAACGATTTCAGCGGCTCGGCGCTCAAACTGAACTCTTGCAGATGCTGCGCCCAGTACATCTGAATGCCGCCTTCAACAGCTGCCGGACCAAAGATAAACGGTCCGTAGATGAAGTGGTGTAAACCGGTTGGGATCAGAATACGTTCGAGGAAGGTGTAAACCCACACCCCAAGCGCACCCGCCGAACGCAGGAACGCTTGCAAAGATTCAATCCCCATTTGTACTTTTGGCCAGCCGAGCAACGTCAGCCAGGCGCAGGGGATCATCACCAGGAAGGCGATAATCACCACATAAGATGTCCCCTGGAAAATGCCGAGAAACACCGGCAGTTTTTTATCGAACAGACGGTTATGCAGCGCCGTCACAATGCCGGAAATGATAATTGCGCCGATAATGCTGGTATCGAGGGTTTTAATCCCGGCCATCATTGTCAGACCGCTACCTGCCACCGCGTCCTGAGTGAAATCGACGCCGAAGTAGCTTCCCCAGGTCATTCCCATCGCGTTGATGAAATAGTTCCAGGTCAGGAAACTCACCATCACCGCCAGACAAGCACGCCCCTGCGCTTGCTTAGCAAGGCCAATGGGTAAACCGACAGCAAAAATCAGCGGCATATTACGGAATACCGTCCAACCGCCCTCTTCAATAATGTGTACGATTTGCGCGAACAAACTGTTCGGATCGGTCAGTGATTCCCCGACAAACATCGGGTTTTGCAGCAAGATGGCAAGACCCACCACAATCCCGGCGAAGGGAAACAGCAGCACTGGCGTGAACATCGCGCCGCCAAAGCGTTGAATTTGACTGAGCATTTCCACATCCTCTTTTCTCAATTCTGTAAGTAGGAAGCCTGATTGGTTATGCGGCAGGCCTGGAGCGAGGATAGGAAGATGCGATCGGCAGAACATGACGACCCAGTGGGATTCGTGATCGCTTTCATGCTTTTCGTTGGGCGGTAGAGATCTACGTTTTCGCAAAAAAGTAGACATCTGTGAGCACTGGTACACAGCATCGAACACATCTTTAAAAAAAACGATGTTTTTTCAATCGATTAAGTAGAACTTGTGGGCGCATTACCCGGGCTTGCAGGCAAAAAAGAGATCTAGAGATGATCTACAAAAGCATTGCGGAGCGGTTAAGAATTCGACTTAATTCCGCAGATTTCACGCTAAACAGCCTTCTTCCCGGTGAAAAAAATGCTGGCGGAAGAGTTTGCGGTATCAGCGGATGACCATCCGTAAAGCCATTGACCTTCTGGTGGCGTGGGGGACTGGTGGTCCGCCGCCACGGTAGCGGTACTTACCTGGTGCGCAAAGATGTATTGCATCAAACCGCCAGCCTGACCGGGCTGGTGGAGGTGTTAAAACGGCAGGGAAAAACGGTCACCAGCCAGGTGCTGATTTTTGAAATCATGCCTGCGCCTCCGGCCATTGCCAGCCAGCTACGGATTCAAATCAACGAGCAGATCTACTTCTCCCGTCGCGTTCGTTTTGTGGAAGGGAAACCGCTGATGCTGGAAGACAGCTATATGCCGGTAAAACTGTTCCGCAACCTATCGCTGCAACATCTGGAAGGGTCGAAGTTTGAATATATTGAACAAGAGTGCGGGATTCTGATTGGCGGTAATTATGAAAGCCTGACGCCGGTGCTCGCCGATAGACTGCTGGCGCGGCAAATGAAGGTAGCGGAACACACGCCACTGCTGCGGATCACCTCGTTGTCATATAGCGAGAGCGGGGAGTTTTTGAATTATTCAGTAATGTTCAGAAATGCCAACGAATACCAGGTGGAGTACCATTTACGGCGACTCCACCCGGAAAAGAGTTAACCGATATTCCAGAAGAGCACCGCCAGTAATTGGGGGGTGATAATGCGCAGGAACATCACCAACGGATAGACAGTGGCATAAGAGAGCGCCGCCGCACCGCTCGTTGGATGAAGATTATTAGCAAACGCCAGCGCCGGTGGATCGGTCATGGAGCCAGCCAGCATCCCGCACATGGTCAGGTAATTCATTTTGGCTAACATCCGCGCCAGAATACCAACAGTAATCAGCGGAACGGCGGTGATCAGGGCACCATAACCAATCCAGCTTAGCCCTTCGCCATTGACCAGGGTATTCACAAAATCCCCACCAGATTTCAGCCCCACTACCGAGAGGAACAGTACGATCCCCAGCTCCCGCAGCGCGAGGTTGGCGCTTGGCGGCATAAACCAGTACAGCTTACCGATACTGCCGATACGCCCGAGGATCAACGCCATAATCAGCGGACCGCCCGCCAGCCCCAGTTTCAACGCGGCCGGGAATCCCGGCACAAAGACGGGAATAGAGCCTAACAATACGCCAAGCCCGATACCATAAACACGAACATCTGAACCTGTTGCAGTTTTTGCTGCGCATTCCCCAGCACATTGGCAACGGCATCAATTGCGGACGGACGCCCCACCAGGTTGAGAATATCGCCGAACTGCAGGCTGATATCACCACTGGCGACCAGTTCGACCCCGGCACGGTTCAGGCGCGAGATAACAACGTCATAGCGTTCTTTAAAGTGCAGGTCGCGAATACGTTTTCCGAGCACGTTTTCATTGGTGACCACCACACGCTCGACGCGCAAATCAGTGCCTTTCGTAGACAGCGAGGTATCGACCTCCTGACCAATCACCAGTTGCGCATTATGTAAATCCGCTGGCTGCCCCACCAGATGCAGCAAATCGCCCAGTTGGATAATGGTATCTGGCGAAGGTACTTTTAGGGTTTCTTCTCGTTTCAGACGCGAGCAGATAATTTTGTCGCCGTTGAGAATCGGTACATCTTTAATGGCTAAATCATGCAGATTAGGGTTCTCAACGCGAATATTGATAGTCCTGATCAGCGCGCCGCCATTGGTGCGTGAAGACTCGTGCTGCTGGGCTTCTGTCTCGACATTGACGCGGAAAATAACCCGCAACATCCACATGGTGAACAAAATCCCGCAAATGCCGAATGGATACGCCATCGCGTAACTCATCCCCATCTGATCGACCATTTCCATTGGTGTACCCAGGTCGCGCAAGATCTGCTGCCCTGCCCCCAGTGCTGGCGTATTGGTTACCGCACCGGAGAAAATCCCCAGCACTACCGGCAGTGGAATATCAAACAGTTTATGCAGGATGGCGGTAACCAGACCACCGATGATGACGATCAGAACAGCAAACAGGTTGAGGCGTAATCCGGAGACGCGCAATGAGGCAAAGAAGCCCGGACCCACCTGAATCCCGATGGTATAGACGAACAGGATCAGGCCAAATTCCTGAATAACATGCAGCATATCGCTACTTAATGTCATCCCCGCCTGAGAAACAAAATGGCCGACGATGATCCCACCAAACAGCACGCCGCCAATACCTAATCCTATGCCGCGAAATTTGACGTTGCCGATAAACAAACCGACGACTGCCACCAAAGCCAGAATACTGACCGTTAATGCTATATCACTCATCGTCCATTTCTCTTGAGATAACATTTTAATTGCTACGGATTATGGCTGAATCGGTGAAGCAGATTTGCCTTATAGCGCACATTATCACGGGAAAGAACGTGCCGAAATAATCTTAAACAGTCGAAATTTAACGCATTGTTGAAGAAGAAAGACAAAAAAAGCCCCACCAGAATGGCGGGGCAAAGAGAATAGCTAGTTAGCTATTTAACGCGGGACGTTCGCTGATAGCGATACGCTGCGCTGCGATGGGTTCAGGCTCATTACGAATTAAATCAATATGCAGTAAACCGTTTACGAAGGTTGCACCAGAGACTTCCATATTTTCAGCCAGCGTAAAGCTCAGGCTAAATGGCTGATTCATAAGCCCTTGATGCAGCCATTTTTTCTCTTCTTTTGGCTGCTCCGGCGTGCCTTTTACGCTCAGGCGCGTACCTTCCAGTTGAATCTCTAAATCTTCCTGACGAAAACCAGCCAGCGCAAGGGTAATGCGGTAGTGGTTATCGTCGCTTTTCTCAATGTTGTACGGTGGGAAGCTCTGGCTTTCACCGGCGTTTTGCAGTGCGTTGGCCAGTTTGTCAAAACCGATCCATTGACGCATCAGTGGGGATAAATCGAAGTTACGCATAGTCATTTCTCCTTCTAAGAAGCGAGTAAGTACCTGCAAATCCGAAGATTCGCATATGCTCCCTGACGGCGAGCATGGAGATGTCAGGCCGCGCCAGGCGGCCTTAAGGAATTAGTTGATTTCGATACGGCGCGGTTTTTTCGCTTCCGGAATCACGCGTTCGAGATCGATATACAGCAGACCATTCACCAGGTTAGCGCCACGAACATGAATGTTCTCAGCTAACTGGAATTTGCGTTCAAAGTTGCGTTCAGCGATGCCCTGGTACAGATAGGTGCGCTCTTTTTGTTCGTCGGCGTGAGCACCTTTCACCACCAGCAGATTATCCTGGGCGGTAATTTCCAGTTCGCTCTCAGCAAAACCAGCCACAGCGATAGCAATGCGATAATGGTTTTCGTCTACCAGTTCAACGTTATACGGAGGGTAGCCGCCATTACTCTGGCTCTGGTTGTTTTCTAAGTGGTTAAACAAACGGTCAAATCCAATAGCAGAACGGTAAAGCGGGGATAAATCAAAGTTACGCATAATCAATAGCTCCTGAAATCAGCGAGAATGTAAGACCTTCCACAATGGACAGGTCAGGTAGCCAGAACACCCATCAGGCGTGTCCTCATCGGCTACGATGTAAAAATGGGTCTGGAAATGAACTTTTCAAGCCTTATCAGCGGACTTTTTTTGCAGTTTATGGTCTATTGCATAGACTGAGGGGGCAGCACGAAACGTTAAAGTGCGATAGCCGCCACAGTGCGACGTAATGATGATGTTATTTTCAGCAAGGGATCGCTATAACTCATCAGGCCAACACCCACGATCAACAGATGAATTTATTATGATAAGAAATGTGTTGTTAGCGTTCATGATATGCAGCGGAATGACATTACTCGGAGGATGCTCCAGCGTGATGTCCCATACCGGGGGAAAGAAGGAAC
>ENA-OQCW01001008-OQCW01001008.1-human-gut-metagenome-genome-assembly--contig:-NODE-1008-length-12798-cov-2.888249_pt1 | contig 12798 bp, 14 predicted proteins | sample MGYA00242767_ERZ504593 | MGnify/ENA primary metagenome ERZ504593 (study PRJEB26092, sample SAMD00036307) | human gut metagenome | host: Homo sapiens | study: EMG produced TPA metagenomics assembly of... | reverse complement strand
TTGTTTCCGTCAAATGGTTTCGTGGTTGCCTCTCCCTTTGGGATATGCCTTTGCGGCTGATAACGCATTTGAGTGTTTTGTAAAATATCATCATGTCTGTCATGAAGCAAACATGGTCTACGTACCAGATATCCAGTTCGAATTTCTTTTTCCAGCTGATTGCGTTCTTCCATTTACTTGTGCCCATCCAGTGATGCCGGGGCGCACTTCATGTCTTCTTGCTTGCTCTTCATTGTATAGAGGCAGGTATTGTACCAATAATGGACGGGGGCCGATCAGAGCCATGTCTCCTTTCAATACGTTGAAAAGTTGAGGCAGTTCGTCAACGGAGGTGGCACGGACTATTTTCCCTATGGGGGTCATTCGTAAGCTGTCGGGTAAAAAGTTTCCGCGACAGTCTTTCCGGTCATTCATGGTTTTAAACTTGATGATCCTGAATATTTTTCCGTTCTTTCCCGGACGTTCCTGAAGGAAAAAAATGCCGCTACCCCTGTTGGCTATGGCAAGTAACAAGATGGTTGACAATAGGACAGGAGAGGTCAATAATATCAGAAAGGCGGCTATAAGACAGTCCAGCGGATATTTGAAATAACGGGTATATCTGCTCTTCTTCATGGTTGTGGATTATTTTTTATAATCCGGCACGGTGAACCACAGGCTGTCACTCCGTCAGGTATGTCTTTGCACACTACTGATCCTGATCCGATAATGGTCCATTTGCCTATTTTAACTCCGGGGTTGATCACTGCTCCGGCACCTATCCATGAGCCTTCCCCCACTTCCACATTGCCACATAATGTGGCGTGTGGCGAGACATGTACATAGTCTTCCAATATACATTCATGATCAATAGCGGCGCCAGTGTTGACAATGCAATGTTTACCTGTTTGGCAGCAACTTTGCAATATACTTCCTTGCATGACAACACTGCCTTCTCCTATTTTTGCATAGGGGGAGACAATGGCATGGATAGAGATGACCGTACCGAATACAGCGTTTTTTTTATACAATTGTTCCGCTATATTTTTTCGGATGCTGTTGTTTCCGATACTGATAAGTATCGGGAACATTCGTTTTGGATCGTAGGAAAGAACATGATATTCCATCCATTCCTGTATGTGGGGATTATCATCTATGATGCCCGTCAGTTCAGTGCTGTTTTCTTTCAGTATATCCATGATCACTTTGGCGTGTCCGCCGGCTCCGTATAAATACATATTGTCAGTCTTTATTTTGTTAGATTTGAAATCTGTTCTTGATAGACCTTTCGTAAGGCTTCCCATAGCGTCCGGCGGTCGTATTTTTGAACAATCTGTGGGCGGGCAGCCGAGGCCAATTGTTCTACGAGCCGTGGAGAAGAGAGAAATCCGCACATGGTGCGATATAGGTATTCGCTGTCATGAGGAGGAATAATGATACCGTTCTTTCCGTTTTCAATGATTTCGTTACATCCGTTGATGTTCGTTACGATGCAAGGTAATCCCATCGCTCCGGCTTGTAATATTACATTGGGGAATCCTTCCCGGTAACTGGGGAATACGAAGGCATCCGCAGCGGCTAAAAAAGGGCGGATATCCTCTTGCCATCCCATAAATTTTATGGCGGGATGTTTGTGTATATGTTCTGCTGTTTCAGGAGTTACCGGATCCAGTTCCGCTTCAAAGTCTCCCACTAGGCAAAGACGACAGTTTGTAAATTCCTGTTGCAGGCGGACAAAAGCTGAAACCAGTTCGTTGATACCTTTATCCCGCACCAATCGTCCGACGAAGCAAAAAGTGAAACAGGGGTTCCGGCGATAGATTTCCGCTTGTCTCATTACCTCCGGTGTCCGGTCAAAATAAGCAAGGTCAATTCCGTTGATGTTACCGTTTCCGATAAGATGCAATGCCCGGCTGGTGATATGGAAACGTTCCAGATCTCTCCTCACACCTTTCCCTTCCGGATTGAGGTAGGTCGCACAGGCACAAGTGAGTTTGTCTGTAGCAATTAATAACTGCTGTTTCCAACCTGTAGTTGAAGGGAATACTAGTCCTGTGAAAGTGTGGATCCGGATGGGAACCCTGCATATTCGGGCGGCCATCATGGCCAACAGCCCCGCCTTGGGTGTCAGCGAGTGGACTATCTGCGGTTTTTCTTTGCGGAACAGGATGATGAGCCTGATCAGTGCAATCAAGTCTTTCAAAGGGGCAATGTGGCGCTCCATCGGGATAGCGCAAGTTCTGACGCCTTCTCTTTCCGCTACTTTGTGTAATTCCTCTCCGGACGAAGAGACAGCTAATACTTCATAAGTCTCTGCCAACATCTTCAACTGTCCTTGCAGCAGGAGATGGAGCGAAAGGGGAACGGTGGATATGCGTATTACTTTGGGTTTCATACAGATGGTTTGTGTCGTAAACGATAATAAAGATACCCCACCCATTCGTGCGTTAGTTCTGGCCAGGAAGCCAAGACGTGCCAAGATGGCAGGAAATTCGTTTTTCCCCCTTTATTTCGGGAAACGTATCGGTGATATATGTGTCCGGATTCAGCCCCGCTGCATGGAAGGTCCATAGCGACCTGCGCATGTGGGTCGCGGAGGTAATCAGCAGGGTCGAATTCCGTTTTCATACTGTTACCGATCAGCTCTAACGTGAACGTTGCGTTTTCCCACGTGTTGTTTGCGCGGGTTTCCAAGATGACATCTTCCAACGGCATGCCCAAATCTGCCAGATATTGTTTCATGTCCGCGGCATTTCCTTGCAAACCTTTTCCGTCTTTGCTTTCGATGATCGAACCGTCTGAAGCTAACACCAGTTTCCGGATGCGTCCATGCTTGTACAGCCGGATGCCTTCTAATAACCGGTCGGCAATCTCGCTAAATTCGGGTCGGCTTCGTTTCCAGTCCCAATAGCTGTAGCCGCCCAGCACGATGCCGTATGTATATTGTTTCCTTTTCAGGTAGGGGGGCGGTCATATTCCTTGTACCATTGTTCGGCAATCCATTGATAGAGTGCACCGTTGGAGAATAAGAGAAAAGCAAGGCTGACAAAGTGAGACAGAGCCTTTCCATCGTTTAGATTTTAGGACCACCCCTAAGGAAGAAAAATAACGATATAGGTTGTTGGATTGATAGCAAGTGAAATAAACATGAGACTTTTTTATATATGTATAAGAATGAATGAAATTATTTTTTAAGTAATCTAATTGGAATTTCTTTTTAACTTGTTTCTTACATAGATCATATCGCATGTTGGAATCGTAGGCGGCAATTGCTTTTATAAAAGGATCTTCTAAAAATGCAGGATGATTTTGTACTTGCATGATATCCTTGTATATAGGGTCCTTTAACTCTTCCGAGATTCTGTTTTTTATTTCTTTAGGAGACCTGACTTTAAAAGCTATCATTTGGCAAATATCTGATTTTAGCACATTTTTCAGTTCTATTCGGATATAATCAGAAGCCTTATGATATTGATATTTGTCAATTAAAGCCTTTTTTATGTAATAAAGTTTTTTCAAATCAGGCAACAAACAGGTGTTATATCGAGTTGTCATACCACCGAATCGATAGTTATATCCACATTCTTTGAGTATGTAAATTTTAGATAAATATGGAAATAATTGGAGATTAAAGGCAAGGTCTTCCCCTGTAGTGATACCTGTTGGCTGTATATTGGCTGCATTTAATGAAGATTTTCGATAGAGTTTTCCCCACATATTAACGGATAAAATGTTGATTCCAAAAAAAGAAATATAGTATTTGTTAAATAGTTTTGGTTGTTGTATTAGTCCGTTAACAGGACTGAGTCCCGTTTTTTTACCACCCCATAGCGATCCATGACTCGTTGCATTCCCATTTCCACATAGTCTACTCCAGTTTTTTCTGCCGTTTCGTATATTGTTGTAAGTATTTTTTTTATTCACCAGCCAGTCATCCGAATATATTGTGCTATGTATTGTTCGGTGTTGCAAATTGGGATGATAATTGAAATCATGGTTATATGAATGTATTAATTTATTTCCAAATATTAAAATAAAACGTAAACGCATAGAACGTTAACAACGCATAGCCCAACATTTTTTCATGATTGACCCAAAAACGTTCCTTCATGAACGGATAAATCAATACCACCGGCATGATGAACCACGAAATCTGGGCGAAACGGTTGGAATAGGCGGCACGGATCACCAGCACCCAGAAAGCATTGGTGACAAGGAACGTATTATATATCCAATGGTAATACTCGTCCTTGAAGTTGCGGCGGAAGATGAAATAGTACCCCACCGCTACCCCCATGGCACTATATAACAGAAAGTCCCAGCGGAAAGTCATACTCATCTGAACGATCTCGCCCACCATGTTGTCACCTGTCAGATAGCCGGAAAAGCGGTCGTCTCCCCCCATCAGATTTGTTGCCGCCAAATATGCCTGGATACGTCCGCCTATGGCATACGATACGCCTACACATGCCATCCATCCTGCCAGATACCAATAGCTATTCTTGATGAACCAGGTCAGTGTGCCTGCTCCAACCATCAGATAGATGGATTTGTGGATTCCGGCTGCCAACACGCATAACCCGATCATTACGGGTGGACGGTTGACATACGTCATTGCCAAGATGAACAAGGAGGCTCCCATGCCATTCCGGATACCGTTTACTCCGTAACTCCAGAAAGTAAACATGCTGAGTATGACTAAGAAAGGAATATAGTAATACCCTTTGAAGATACGTTGCATAGCCAGCCACAATGAACCGATATAAACAGTGGCACATAGCAGGAAAAAAGTATGGATGTCGCTGTATCTGGCAAACCATTGCATAAGGTTGTAAAACAACCATTCGCCTTCCCATTGCCAGGAAAAGGGATCGCGTGAGTTGGCTGCAGTATAAAATCCTTTGGCGTAGTTTACCGTGTCTCCGAAATAAACGCTGACAGGACGTAGCCCCATATACAAGATCAGGATTAGTGTAAATAATACGCCCCACATGGCGTTGAGCGACACGGTCTCTTTTTTCAATACGCTTCCTGTGTGGCACTGCCATACGGCTGTCAGTACCATGCACAATACGGTGACATCGAAATAATGGGCATATTCACTTACGGGGATAAAGTCTATCATATTTAATGGATGTTTTTTTCGTTATGTTATTTTTTTTCCGTGCTTTTGTCTCGCACAGTTTCATGAATCCGCTGTACAGGGGCGGAATGTAATAGAAACTGAGGAGTGAAAGTTTTATATGAAAGGGGATATGTCTGTTTTTTCCAGGAACTCGTTGGCTGTTTGCTTTTTTAGTCTTTTCGCTGTAAGGTGTGCCAGATGCCGGTAAGGCGTGTTTGACGCATGATACCTCACGTTGATTATCATCTTGAAAAGCTTTTCCAAACAACATCCCCGGTAAACTGTATTTTCTTTTGGAATGTTTTGCAAGCAGAGATAGTAGGAATCGGCACGGTCTATGTAACGGGGATTTACCTTTTGATGTGTGATACTCGTAGGTCGTTGTACCCAGTAGTACATGGGGATATCTATTATGACAGCTTGACAAGATTTTTGATAGATCCGGCAGTTGAACTCAGTATCTTCTGTACCGGTCTCTTGGAAAAACTCATTATCCAACAACTCCCGTTTATAAAGTTTGTTCCATACTACTTGCGCTTGAACTTCTTTTATTCCTTGCTGTGGGTGGATATGGTTGAATAAACTTTTTATCATTATTTCTTGTGTAAGAATGCTTTTTGTGTAAGCGGAAGGAATTGAATAAGATTTGTCATTGTCATATACCTGTTTTCCTAAAATCATGGAAAAGCTATAATTACCTTCCTGTAATGCTTCCAACAGCACTTCATACATTTGCGGATGGATATAATCATCACCGTCAATGAAAGAGATGTATTTTCCTTTGGCAGCTTTCATCCCGCTATTTCTAGCCGGAGACAATCCTGCGTTTTTCTGATGAATCACTTCAATGCGGGTGTCTTTCCGGGTATATTCATCGCAAATTTCTCCGGAATGGTCGGTGGAACCGTCATTCACTAATATGATTTGCAAGGTTGTATAAGTTGATGCCAATATGCTTTCGATGCATGGGCGGAGATAGGCTTCTACATTAAAAATAGGAACGATGACGCTTATTAAATCCGTTTCTATATCTTTTTTCATTTTCTTTTTTCGTTGATAAGCTGATTAAATAATTCCATCCACATAGGGATGATATTTTTTATATCATACTGTTCTGCTTTCAAACGGGCTGCTTTTCCCATTTCCTTACGAAGTTCTTTATCCTCTATCAACCGGCAGATTCTGTCAGCCAATACCTTCTCGTTATTAACGGGTACGAGAAATCCATCATGCCCGTCGGCTATGATGTCCTGCGGTCCGCAGGGGCAAGCGTATGAGACGACAGGAACTCCACAAGACATGGCTTCGATGATAACCAACCCAAAACCTTCGAATATGGAAGACAATATAAAAAGGGAACTTTCGGCGAGTTTTAAAGAAACATCATTCGTGTAGCCCTTTAAAAAGATATTATTTTGTAGTCCCAATGATATAATTCGCTGATTTAAGGTTTTATATTCTTCTCCTGCACCCCATATCTCAAGTAACCAGTCAGAGTGTTTATCAGTTACAATCTTCCATACATTGATTAGTGACTTATAATTTTTGGGGTAAGACAAGCGTCCAATTGTTATTGCTTTTTTTTCTTCCAGTTCGGCCAATATGTGATTGTTCGTAAATGATATAGGATTAGGAATCACTGAAACATGAGGTTGATCATCCCAATTGTCCTTTTTGTCTTCTTGCGTTAAAACTACGATATGGTCATATCCCTTTTATTTTATAATGATAATCGTAAAAGTCTCCGATACAGGCCACTATCTGCTCGAAGGTTGAGCGTGCATGAAGCTGTCGATAGTTTCTTGTGAAATGTAGCTCTCTTATTTTTATCCAATTTCCTGTAATGGTCGGAATCATATTCTTTTCCGATTGTCCAGCTGAAATAATGATGTCCGGGTTAATCTTATGGAGTGCTTGTGCCAGTTTTTTTTATGTTTATGCCGTTTGATAAATATTCCCTTCAGAATATTCCACTTTGATTTCCAGTCATCTAGGTAATAGTTTACATCTAAATCTATCAAATGGACTTTGGGAGATAGGGGATGTACTAATATACCGTTCTTATTGTCCGTTACCAGTATGTATACTTCATTTCCAGGAACTTCGGCTAAAGCATTGGCTTTGACAATGGTAACCCGTTGGATGCCTCCTAAGTAGCGGATGCTATTCAGGCAATATGCTATTTTCATCGTAGGATAATTTTTTTTATTATCATTAGCAGGAGAGTAACCCCTGTTGTAAAATGCACTTCGCAAAACAGAAGAAGATCTTCCAATGTAATGGCATATATTGAATTTTTAGTGAACTGATGGCTTTTTTTACAAAATAGGACGTTGCAAAAAGAGTAATCAATGCGGTTGAAAATATCTTGGAATGATGACTGTGCAAACAAATTCGTTGAGTCCTAAACCGATAATTCCTAAAGATACCCGATTGTGAAAAGGCTTCTTGAAATTCATTACCGACTTGTTGTGTTGCCAATAAATTTTTATTTCCTGATAGAGGTTGTCCCATTGTTGGGGAAGCCTTGGATTATGTCGTGAGGTAAATGAACAGCTTTCCTTGCGATAGTGATACAGGGCGTTGGGTATGTAAACAGCCCGCCCAATGTGAGCCATATATCCTATGTTGAATAATACATCTTCTGCAGAACCGATATTTTTTGTATCAATAAATCTGACTGGAACTGGATGGTCTATATAGGTTCTTCGGTAAAGTTTTGCCCATATAGTACCCCATGCATCCATTGTGTCGGGTGAATTTAATTCTTCATTGATAGGACCTACCATGCGGCGGTGTAGTTGACTGATATTGTTTGCATCCCATGTCTGTAGGGATGTGATGTAATATTTGGGCAAGGAATGTCCTTCGTATTCTCGATTGTAGGTCCACATCACGACATCTGCCTGATGTGCATGAACCGTTTCTAATGTGATTTGGCAAGTACTTATATCTATCCAGTCATCGCTGTCCACAAACATCACCCATTCTCCACGGGCATTCTCCAAGCCTTTGTTGCGAGCGTCTGATAGTCCTTGGTTCTCCTGATGGATAACAAGTATCCGGCTGTCCCTTTCCGCGTATGCTTTCAGGATATCCAGTGAATTATCCGTCGATCCGTCATTCACACAAATAATCTCAATGTCCCGATAAGTCTGGTTTACTAACGAATCCAGGCATTGGGGCAGGTAAGGAGCTGCATTATAAACCGGTACGATGATACTGATCATGATAATTTTCGTGTTTTATATCGTATATATCCATACCAGACCATTCCCGGAAACAAAGCAAAGAAGGTCAGCCATTTGCGTGGTGATTCCGATAGGAAATGGGGATTCCGTGCCAACAAGCTGTCTGCCACATAGTGCATCGCTTCGATGAAACGTCGTTGCGAAGTCGGAGCCAGTTGCATGGAACTTTTGCGGATGAAAGCAAAGCCTTGTGGATTATGTATATATTGGCGGTACATGTTCAAACTTGATCCGTCGGGGCGGTATTTTACGTTTACCAACACTTCGTTCAAGGCCAGTAAAGGGTAATCCTGATCTATCAATTGGTATTTATAGCCGAGTGATACATATTTCTCTCCTTCAAAGATAGGATATTCGGGATATTGTTTGATGATATCCGTGCAATACACCAGTTTTTTGTCTCCCCGTCCGCCTTGTGCATAGAATCCGCCTAAAGTAGTCCGCCTGCATTCGGAAGGAAAAGGCGTACCAATTAAATTTCCTTGGAAATCGGCATCCAGTCCGATGATTCCTGCTACTTCTTTTGAACCGTGTGCGTTCCAGAATGTGATAATCTTCTCCACTGCATCATCGGGCATATAATCGTCCGAGTCGATGCAAGTGTTCAGCTCTGTGTCGATCAACCGGTAAGCCGTATTATGTGCACCGTGCATTCCTTGGTTTTCCTGATAATGGTAGCGGATGTCTATCTTCCTCTCTGCTATCCATTTTTCCACCCATTCAAGGGTATCGTCGGTTGAACCGTCATCCACAATCAGCCAGACGAAATCTTTGCAGGTCTGCCGTAACAGGGCTTCGTAACCTAAATGCAGGGTATAGGCACGGTTATATGTCGGCGTGAAGATGGTCAGCGTCTTTTTGTTTGTTTCTATCTTGTTTTGTCCCATTGTCTTAAGTAATAATTCTGTAGCCATTTGGCATTTTGCGCAATGTCGTAACCGGCATCGGCTATTTGTTGGTAATAGCCAGTGCGTCGGTTTGCCATACAACGCACTCTCTCTATTTCGTGTGCCCATTGTCGGGGGGTCTGTTTCCAATGAAAGAAAATGAGACTAGGTCGGTCAAATGCCGCTTCGTGAGGAATGCGGTCGGACACAACGCAGGGCAGGCCGGCACATTGCGCCTCAACCATGGAAACAGAAAGGCCTTCCATGAAAGAGGGAAATAAAAACAGGTCCATTGCTTGCAACAGGCGGTTTACATCCGGGCGTTCCCCCAACAAATGTACTTGGTCTGTCAAACGGAACTGTTGTATCTTTTTTTGAATGACTTTTGCAATTTTCCCGTACCAACCAGTAGCAGGTGTGCTGTAGAATTAAGCTCCTGCACATATTTATGAAATACCTCTAAGAGAAACTCGTGATTTTTTCCTGCCGGTTGAAACGTCCAACATGTCCCACGACCGTGGCATCTTCGGGCAAGTGAAGTTCTTGACGAACTTCCAGCCGCACCACTTCATCAAACCTGTATAGGAGCGTGTCAATGGCATTGCGTTGCAAAATCGCTTTTTTCCCCAATTCGTTTCCCAACAACCATCGGGCGGCTTCTTTCCCACAGGTGAACCCTTGGGTCAAGTAAGGGCGCATGGCATGCTTGAAATAGGTGCGGAAGAGCCATTTGGTATCGAATAAAGCATGTGCGTTGTGTGCATGCGCAATAATTACCGGCACCGCTCGTCGTGCTGCTTCCCGATAAACGAAATATCCCGATTCCGAACAATGCCCATGGATAATCCGATACTCCGGATGTTGATCGAAAAAGTCGGAAATTTGTTTCCTGTATGTACCGAAGGTGAATGGATGGAGGGGGATCATACGGTAGATCTTGCCACCCATTGTCTTTATTTCATCATCGTACACACCCTGTTCTTGCCGGTGTACCATGAAATCGAACTGAACCCGGTTGCGGTCTATGTGACGGTAGTAGTTCATGACCATCGTCTCAGCACCTCCCCGGTTCATGATGGTGAAAAGCATCAATATTCTGACTGGTCCTTCCATTGTAACATTTATTTCATCCGATTTCCTGTCAGCCGATGCATCCACTGGCTGAGTTTGTTTATCCATTGGTTTCGTTTGATCCATGTCTGGCTATACCAATGGATAGAATACGTATTTTCAGTACGGTGTAACTGCCCGTCGATGTAATCATACGGACAGAAATAATCCGTAGGATAGAGAGTTATGTCTCCGAGCTGCTGAAGACTGCCGTCCTTTCTGAATCCGTAAACCTTTTCCAGTTTGCGGGTCAGCTCTTCTACGTTGGTGGTCTGATCTGGTTTCCCATCCGGGGTGATGAAACAGCGATGATCGTATGATTTTAAGAATTCAATGAAGAAAGAGTGAGAGGGTTCTGCTCCTATCAGGTTCGTCCCTATCCATTGAGTTCCTTCGAATCCTAAAAAGGCCCTGTTCGTTAGTAACCTATCCAAGGGACGTACCAACTCTACATCCGTGTCCATATAGATACCTCCTTCGTGTACTAATGCCCACAAACGTGCCACATCGCTCACAAAGGCCCATTTCTGGGCAGCGTATGCCTTTTCGCAATAGCGGTTCAGACGGATGTCGAAATTACTTTCGTTCCACTCCTTAATTTCGTAACCGGGACAATGTTTTTGCCAGCTCGTTATCATGCGGAGTACTTCGGCAGGCTTTTCCTTGCCGCCAAACCAACAATAGTGTATTGTTCTCGGGATCATGTGTTTCCTCTTTTTATCCTTCTATTGCTGAATAAATTTTATCGACTTCTTTTTCGTTCCCATAATGGCGGATTCGTAGTTGTTCCTTGATGGCTTCTTGTTGTTGTTTGTCGGCAATGAACTGTGCCAATCCTTCTGCCGCTCCTTCCGCATTGTTTGGGATGATAATGCCGTCCACTCCTTCTTCCAGTTGGCTGGAAGAGGTTGGGAAACGGGTAATGGCTACCGATTTCCCCAATATCTGCGCTTCACGCACCGTTACCGCTTTGCCTTCGTAACGGGAGGGTTGCACATAGATGTCACATGCCTTGATGTAAGGGTAAGGGTTTATTTGCTTGCCAACCAACACGAAATGTTTTTCCATTCCTGTTTCCGCAATCGCTTTCCGTATTAACAGTTCATCTCCGCCATACCCTACGACATACCAACAAACGTCAATGCTCTGTTGCACTAATTGACGGCAGATGTACACTGCCCGGTCGATGGCTTTAGGATAAGAGAACCGCCCTACGGTACAGAGCAGAATAGGATGTTCTGTTTGTCCTTCTCGTCCTTCGAATGCTTGTAGGAAAGAAGTGTCGAAGGGCAGTTCCGCTTGTTCACGTATAAAAGTTTCGGACAGGATATTTTCCATCACCATCAATTTGCATTTTAATGAAGGAAATTTTGAAAGGAAACCTTTGGAAACTGATTCGGAAATGGAGATGATACGGTCGAAAGCTTCCCATACCGGCAATTCCCGTCGGGTATTGATGCCAATGAAGGAATAGTCGGTATGAATCCATGCCCATTTTTGCTGTGCCTTTACCTTGTCGCGCACAATGTTGTGCGGTGTAAGGAAACTGATGGCCAAGTCATACGTCCAGTTTTCGTTGATGGAGGGCAGGAATGGAGTAGTACAGTTTGCCACATATTGAAAAATAGCCTGACTTTCTTTCGCCTTCGTCCGTTTCCTGTAACGCCAATCCAAAAGGTGTGCAGTGATGCGCCCGGCAGCAATATCCCAATACCCTTCGCAGATAATCTCCCGGATAGGGCGGGTGAGGGTGGTATACTTCTTTACTTCGGGCAGAAGATTCACTTCCTTGGGAATGAGGCTCATAAATTCCCCACTATGTCGGTAGACAAACAGATCCACTTGGCAACGCGAATAGTCTAGGGTATTGAGCAAGCCGATCAGTGAGCGCTCTGCCCCGCCTATCTCTAGGTATTGGATGGCGATGAAGATACGGGGAGGCGTTGTGCTATGTCTGATTGGCTGTCTATTTTGATGTGATGTCTGATTTTTCATCTTTCTCCATTAATAATGTAGAGTGTGCATTGATCACCTCTGGATGGTTTCGGCGGATATATCCCCCTATACTGTTGTATGTCAATCCCAGCCGGGTGGCAATGTCTTTCAGTGTTTCGGTGGTCGTCCCATACAGGCGGATCGCTTCAGCATATTTTTCTTTGCTTTGTCTGGACATTCGTTTCTCCTCAGAGGTCTGTACCATACCTTGTCGGTTTGCCAGCTTTGGTTCATGTTTGTGCAGGTACTCTCTGAATGTTTCGGGATGAAGCCCGAACTCTTTGGCGATGTGGGCTATGGGGCGGGGGTGTTTTCTTAGGCTCTCGATGGCTTTCTCGTATTTGGTGGCTACGGTTTTCATCCGCTTTTTCGATTTCCGCAAATCAATATCCCCCGTCTGCCTTGCCGGAAGTCTGCCCGTTCCCTCACTAAGTCGATATGCCATTTGTGC
>ENA-OQCW01001007-OQCW01001007.1-human-gut-metagenome-genome-assembly--contig:-NODE-1007-length-12817-cov-2.264854_pt1 | contig 12817 bp, 8 predicted proteins | sample MGYA00242767_ERZ504593 | MGnify/ENA primary metagenome ERZ504593 (study PRJEB26092, sample SAMD00036307) | human gut metagenome | host: Homo sapiens | study: EMG produced TPA metagenomics assembly of... | reverse complement strand
GAGGTAATCTTAAACGTACCAATCACGTTAGCCAACGTGTACTGATTCTTTATCGATATTCTTACGTTCCTTTAAAATCCTCACGGGATTCTCCGTATCTTCCGCACCTGGATAATCTCCTTTACGGGAATAGGTACCATCCTCATATTGAACCGGAAGGAACGGTAATGCTTCCAATGTATACCGAGAGATCGCATTCTCCGAGTTTCGGGCATTACTAGATCCAACATTCAACATGGCCTGTAAATGGAACCATTCTTTCAAATCCCATCCTACATTGATAAACGCATTCAACTGACGTTTATAAGTCTCCAACATAATACCCTGATTATCTTTATAACTTACATTCGCCACAGCGGTCAGCTTATCGCTTCCTCCGGAGAAACTAAGTGAATGCTGATGAGAAAAAGCCGTACGGGTCACGGCATCCTGCCAGTCCGTATCATATTTCGGAGTCCCGTCCGGATTGAACAGGTCATTCTTATGCGTAAACATATTGCTCGGATCCAGATGGGGAGCGATACGTCCCGGTTGAGCCTCATAAGCACGCTTGAATACATCCAAAGCCTCTTCCGCATTTAGACATCGACTTTACGAGCTACGTTCCGGCAGACAAACGGTATATACGAGATATTCGTTGTATTTTTCTTACCTTCCTTCGTTGTTATCACCACAACACCATTCGCACCTCTCGCACCATAAATAGAAGAGGAAGTAGCGTCTTTCAAGATATCGATAGACTGAACTATATTCGGATCAATCTGGTCCGGATCCACGCCAACCACACCATCGACCACATATAGCGGTGTATTGGAAGAATTCAAAGAACCGATACCACGGATTTTTATCGCAGGGCTACCACCCGGCGCACCAGAATTCAAAGCGATATTAACACCCGCTACCTTTCCGGCCAATCCTTGGAATACGTTCGTGGCATTCGGACGCTCCAATAACTTCTCCGAGTCTACGGAACCCACTGAAGTTGACAAGTTTCGTTTCAACATCGTACCATATCCAACGACAACGACCTCTTCAAGCGCTTTATAATCCTCGGCCAACTTCACGTTAAACAGTGTACGATTCCCGACCTCGATCTCTTGCTCCGCATAGCCGATATAGGAAAATGACAGGATATCGTTATTAGCCGCATCCAAGCTAAACTTTCCATCCAGATCCGTAACGGTACCGACCGTCGTACCCTTAATCACGACATTGGCCCCGATAACCGGTATGCCATCCGGATCCGTAACGGTACCGGAGATCTTTTTCTTTTGTTGCTGTACGGCGTCTTTCTTCAAGATCGTGATGTGCTTACCTGATATGCGGTAGGTCAAGTTCGTGTTTTTCAACAACTCATTCAACACGTCGGTAACTTGGCGATTCTTCACCTGTATATCCACCTGCTTACTATTATCGATATCCTCGCTCTTATAGAAAAACATGAACTCGGTCTGTTTCTCAATCTCCGAGACGACATCATAGAACGTCCCGCTCTTTACTTCTACCGTAACTTGAGCTTTTTGCGCATAGGTATCCGCCGAGACATGCAATATACCCAGTATTAAAAAAAGCAATGTGATCTTCATGATTGATTTAAATTTTTTAGGTAATAGATCATCACTATTCCAAACTTTTTCCATAAATTTGTAAATGTTTTTTTATTAAGGACTTACCTCGATCGCACGGTTTCAGCGGACTGGCGAGAAAGGTGATTCATAAATTAAAAACGAATAAGGATCGGGGGTGAGTGGTGTCAGTCCCGATTCTTTTTTTGTGATCAAGTATTTGTCATAGGCAATTCCAATGTTTAAGGTTATACATCTATTATTTTGTTATTTGCTTCTCGCCGATATCAGAATATCTTTTCCGTCTTTCATGAAAGTGAATTGTTTCTCCGAGTTAATAATATCCAACACCTCTTGTATACCTTGATCCAAAGAGAAGGTTCCCGTGTAGCGGATGTTCCGCAGACTGTCATGCGCCAAGCGGATATTTACCCCATAGTAATTCTCCAGACGTTTTACGATAGAGACTAAGGTCTCATCCTTGAAACGATATTTCCCTCCTACCCAAGCGTTCGAGATCGAGGCATCTGTCTCTGACAAGAAAATAGAGCCGGTCCGGTTATCCGACCGGGCTTGTTGATTCGGCTTTAGCTTCATGCTACTCATTTTCCGTCCTTGAGCGTCAAAAGATTCCAACAGGATACTACCACTTAATAAGGTGGTGACGCTAAAGCGATCATCGTTGAAAGCCTGTATATTGAATGAGGTTCCGAGTACCGTGATTTGTTGGTTCTTTAGTTTTACGATGAAAGGTTTCGAATGATTCTTCGCAACCTCGAAATAGGCCTCACCCTCCAGATGAACCACACGCTCATCTCCATTAAAAGAGGTGGGGTATTTAAAACGGGTGGAGGCATTGAGTATGATCTTACTGCCGTCGGATAGCAATAGCGTGTTCGCACGTCCGCCTTTTTCCACTACGATCTCGTTATATTCCATATCGCCGGCATATAAACGATTGCTTATCCATTGATTCATACCCACACCTACTCCCATAGCGATTACGATAATCGCCGCATATCTCAAGAATGAAAGCCAGAACTGTTTGCCAAGGACCTTGGATTTCACAGATACGCCAGAGATCGCATCCAGCTTTCCAGCCATTCGCTCCCAACTACGCTCCACGGAATAATGGTTCAAGAACGCCACTTCTTTCCGAGTGTCAAAAAGCCCCTTAAGCTCAAAGAAGTGGGCTTTATTAGCGTCACTCTCATGAATCCAAGCATCCAACACCCGAAGTTCATCCTCTTGAATCTCGTTCTGCAAATAGCGTATGATCAGTTCTTCTATCGAATTATTAGATTCCATTTTCTGTTTCATTTATAATATATACGACCGGTTTCCTCTTTTTACTTACGTATTCTACCGTATTTTCATCTAAAAAATAAAACCAGTGCCAGAAGTGCCAACACATTCCGTATGATCTTCAATCCTTTATAGAGTTGCGCCTCTACCGTACGTTGAGAGATATTTAGCATTCCTGCGATCTCCACTGATTTCTTCCCGTCCACATAGCCAACGTAAAAACCTCTCGGCATCTGTCCGGTAACTTGGCTATTTCCCGGTAAACGGAGTCCAGACGCTCTTTCTCCAGCTCCGCCGCATCCGACTGATTATAATAACCTATCTCCTCTATCTTTAGTCTACGAGCAACCTCATCCGCATAAGTCATTTCTATTGATTTATGCTTTAGGTAATCGAGGCAAGCATTTTGAACGGAACGGAATAGGTATGTCTTCAAGCCTTCTTCCACGGAATAAATCTCTTTCTTTTGCCAGATCTTGATGAATATATCATGCACTAAATCTTCCGCCGTATCGCTATCCACATATTTCGAGGCATAAAAGATCAGTCTGGGGGCATTCTCCAGATATAATAATTTAAATTTATCTAACTCATGGTTCTTAATAATATAGTCTTTCATGCTCAATGTGGACAATTTCTTGTATTATATTAGACAATTCAAGGCTTCTCCTTTATCTATATACGATCATAGAAACAGATCTACTTACGCCCACACGGAAAAAAATAACACTAAAAACAAAAAGCCCTATCCGAACTTAATCAGATAGGGCTTTCAGATTATTCTATCGCTAGATATTATCTCAACGGGATATATTGTACAAACGCCTCGATCGCCTCATAAGAAGCCAAACCTAATTGACGATACAACTCCGCGGTAGCACGGTTGCGATCTTCGGCACGCTGCCAGAACAAACGCTCGTCGTCACCCAGATACGGAGCGCTCTCGGCCTGCGATTGATGCTTCAAGATAGCGTTACGTTTGAAGCGCAACTCCTCCGGACTGATAGGTACGGCCATCTCGATATGGTCCATTTCCCATTCTGCCCATGCGCCGCGATACATCCATACACGGCAGTTCTTCATCCATTCCTCGTCTTTCACCTCGTCGATAGCGGCCAGTACGGCATCCAGACAAACCTTGTGAGTTCCGTGCGGGTCAGCCAAGTCACCGGCGACAAACATTTGATCCGGCTTGATCTCGAGCAACAGCGCCTTTACGATATCCTTGTCGGCCTCACTCAAATCATTCTTTTTCACTAATCCGGTCTCGTAGAACGGAAGATCCAAGAAATGAACATGATCGTCCTTCACGCCCGAGTAGCGGCAACCGTGACGGGCTTCCTCACGACGGATCGTTCCTTTCATAAAGAGGACATCCTTTCTCTCCGGCTCGCCGTTCTCCACCTTCTCGTAACGCAGGTAGTTGATGATCTCGTTCGCTTTATCCTTCACGGCCGAGTCGGGAGAGTATTTCTCACATACATCACGCAAATACTCGCAATAACGGATTACCTCCTCGTCGCCTACGGCAATATTACCGGAAGTCTCGTAAGCCACATGCACATCATGATGTTGGTCGCACAAACGGCGCAAGGTACCGCCCATGGAGATCACGTCATCATCCGGGTGCGGACTGAATACGATCACTTTCTTCGGATACGGGTTAGCACGCTCCGGACGATTGGAATCGTCGGCGTTCGGTTTACCACCCGGCCATCCGGTAATCGTATGCTGGATATCATTGAATATCTTGATATTTACATTATACGCCGAACCATACAGGGCTAACAACTCACCCAATCCGTGCTCGCTATAATCCTTGTTTGTCAATTTCAAGATCGGTTTGTCCGTCAACTGACACAACCAAACGATCGCACGGCGGATCAACTTATTATCCCACTCGCAGCTAGTCACCAACCAAGGATGACTGATACGAGTCAAGTCGTAAGCGGCTGAAAGATCGATCACGACCTTGGCGTTCGGATGATTCTGCAAATAGCTGGAAGGAACGGCATCGCTAACCTTGCCTTCAACGGTCTTAGCGACAATGCTAGCCTTATCCTCGCCCCAAGCCATCAAGATCACGCTGCGGGCGTTCATCATCGTAGAGATACCCATCGTGATGATACCTGCCGGGACATTCTCCTGCGAAGGGAACGTACGGGCAGCCTCCTTGCGGGAAGCGCCTTCCAACAAGACCATACGGGTACGCGAGCTGATCGTCGTTCCACCCACGTTGAACATGATATTGCTGGAGTTACCGATACCTAGCAACATGCAATCGATACCTCCCACGGATTGGATCGTCTCCTCATACTGGCGACAGAAATCTAGGATAGCGTCTTTCGGCATGCTTCCGTCCGGGCAATAGATATTCGCAGGATCGATATCGACCTGATCGAATAACTCCTCTTTTAGGCGAGCCAGATTTCCGGCGCTGGGATTAGCCAATGGATAGAACTCATATTCCACGAAAGCAATCACGTTGCGGAAACTTAAATTCTCCTCTTTATGCATACGGATCAACTCCTTGTAAACGCTTAGCGGAGAACGTCCGCCGGGTAAAGCGATCACGAAGGGCTTACCAATATCTTGTTTTTTTACGGATTTGTGTTGCTATCTCTTTAGCGATAGCGAAAGAACCTTCCTCGGCCGATTCGTAAATGTTTGTCGGAATCTTTTCCAAACGAGTTAAAACTGAATGCTCGAAAGCATTTTCCGGGCGATAATACCGCAACGGTATACGCGTCAGAGTAATTTGAGAACTAAGGTTCGTTTTCATGTTTAATTATTGATTTAGTATTACAATCTTACTTGAATCACAAATATATGAAATAAGTACTGATTTCGCCATACGTTGATAGAACAAATTTATTAGCCGAAAGGTTTGATCTATATCGCCTAAAAATAAAAAAGAACCGTCCCGGCCAGCCAAGACAGTCCCTTCCTTATATTATTAACGAGCTTAGACCAATGTATTTGTCTCCGGAACTAAGTTTCCCATGCTCCATACCGCACGCACATTCAACTTACGATCCAAGATCACGATATCCGCGTCCTTCCCTCTTTGCAAGGTTCCGGTGCGATCGCTTACCCCCATCAGGCGGGCCGGAGTCTCGGAAGCCATACGGACAGCGTCGGCCAAAGGAATATCGGCCTTCTGCACCATCGTACGTACCAGTACGTCCATCGTGGCGATACTTCCCACCAATGAGGAATGATCCGCCAACTTGCATACGCCATCCTCAATGATAATGCGGGGATCGGATAACGGCTTACCCTCGTTGGCTGCGCAAGAAAGAGCATCCGTAACCAAGCAAGTACGTTCCACTCCTTTCAGCTTATAGACCAATCGGAGAATCGTAGAGGGTAAATGAACGCCCGTCAGCGATCACCTCTACCGTCATATCGTCCATCAAGAAAACACTTTCCACCGTTCCCTCGTACTTATATTCACGACGCTTATGGAAACCGGGCATAGCGTTATAGAAATGAGCCGCATGCGTGAAACCGGCATTGTAAGCGGTCTTAATATCATCAAACTCCGCTTCCGTATGCGAGATAGCGGATAGGATTCCCCTCGACTTCAAGTATTGGGCGAACTCAAGCGCACCCGGTATCTCCGGGCTGGAATCCCAACGCTTGATGCAATCCGTACGTTCCAATATCTCTTTATACTCTTTCGGGTCGGCGGGATTCTCCTTATCGATAAATAAACTCGCCGCCATCTTCGGATTCAAATACGGTCCCTCAATGTGCAATCCTAAGATAGGACCGTCTTTTTTCCTCATCATCTCCTCGCATACAGTTACCGCCTTATCGATCACCCCGATTTCTGGAGCCAACACGGTAGGGAATATCGTCGTGGCCCCATGTTTCTGATGAGCAGCTACCGCACCGTGGAAAGCCTCTTCCGTACATTCGGAGAAGTCGAAGCCCCCACCGCCATGGATATTCATCGCCACGAAACCGGGGACGATAGACATTCCTTTCGCGTCCACCACCTTGGCGCCAATCACCGCTAAATCGCTATTTGTAACCTCTAAGATCTTCCCGTCGCTAATCAATACGGAACCATCCTTCATCCATCCTTGCGGCGTAAGGATATGGCCATTTATAATTTGTGTCAACATAATCGTTCTTGTTTAGAATAGTTTATTCGTACCTTCAACCAACTTACCCATCGCCCAAACCGCACGGACATTCAAGTCACGGTCCAACAAGACGATATCGGCGTCTTTGCCCCGCTGCAAGGTTCCCTTGCGATCGGATACGCCCATGATACGGGCGGGAGTCTCCGAGGCCATACGCACGGCATCCTCCAAGGGAATCTCGGCCTTTTGCACCATCGTACGGATCAAGCGGTCCATCGTGGCGACACTACCCGCCAAGGCCGAGCGGTCGGCCAACTTACACACGCCATCCTCGATGATGACACGGGGATCGAAAGCGACTTGGCTATCACTGGCGGCGCAAGCCAAGGCATCCGTGATCAGACAAGTGCGTTCCACACCTTTTATCTTATAGACCAGACGAAGGATCGTAGGCGGCACATGGATACCATCCGCAACGACCTCGACGGTCATATCATCGAGCAAATAGATACTTTCCACCGTTCCCTCATACTTATACTCGCGGCGTTTATGGAAACCCGGCATGGCGTTATAGAAATGGGTGGCGTGGGTATAACCTACCTCATAAGCGGTCAAGATATCCTCAAACTCGGCTTGGGTATGCCCTACCGAGGCGAGTACGCCTTTCGAGGTGATATATTTACCGAACTGCATCGCTCCCGGAAGTTCCGGAGCGGCGTCCCAGCGCTTGATGCAATGCGTTTCCTCCAACAGAGGGATATATTCCTCGGGATCGGGATTCTTGATATTCTCAGGGATTTGTCCACCAGCCATTTTCATATTGAAATAATGTCCTTCTAAGTGAAGCCCCAGAACCGGACTATCTTTCTCAGCCATCAGTTTCTCGGTGGTCTCGGCGGCGGCACGGATCATCGGGATGGTAGAAGAGGATAAGGTGGGGAAGATACTGGTCGTACCGTGTTTCATGTGCGTGGCTACCGCCGCACGGAAAGCTTCCTCGGTACCTTCCATAAAATCACGGCCTCCACCTCCGTGCACGTGAATTTCCACGCCACCGGGGACGATATACATACCTTTGGCGTCTATCAAGGTTGCCCCTACTACCGCTAAGTCGCAGTTTGTCACTTCTAAAATCTTACTGTCGCTTATCAGTACCGAGCCGTCTTTCAGCCAGCCTTGCGGGGTAAGAATCTTTCCATTAATGATCTGTGTTAACATGATATGTGCTTTAAGCTTTCGCGTTTTTTTTGGGATAGCAAAGTTAAGGACTTTCTTTTTAAAACGAGTAAGCTATTAAAGGTTATTTTTTAAGGAATAATCAAAATGACACTTTGTAATCCGAACCTCCGGAGAACCGAATATTCCGGGCCTAAGTACTGCTCGCCTCCAAATCCGAAAGAAAATTTCAGCAAACAACTAATAGCCAACTCTATACCCAAAAATAGCCTTTTATTCTAGCGAAATCAATTCATCCTAATTCATATCAAAAGGAAAGATTGGTATCATTTATAGGGTTACAATAGGGTTCTAGCAGGGTAAGAATGCCTATTCACAAGTAGTCATAACCCTATTCTTGAGTAGTCACGATGCCCAACGGCGGCATACGCATCGGCCGATGGCAGTACTGGCGTAGTCCAACGCAGCCTATCACGCATGAGAAAAGGGATATTCTCCCCTTTAAAAAGCCAGCTCTCGTACTCTCCCTTCCGCTATTTTGCGTCATCAATAACAAGCGCTTGTCACGAAAACAGGAGTATTTGGATCAAAAAGATCAGATAAGCAGCCTTTCACTGACTAGCAGCCTTTTCATGAATCCTGCGTATTCAGCTCTTCCAACTCCATTGTCCGTTCGGTCCATAGATCCATCGCATCGGAAAGTTCTTTTTTTAGGGCAGAATATTCACCGTAGAGAGAAGCGTCGGAGGCACCTTCCGGCGTAGCCAGCTTCGCCTCGATAACGGCAATGCCATTCTCAAGCTCCGAGATACGGGCCTCGGCCTCGGCAACTACTTTCTCCGCTTTCTTAATCGCTTTACTCAGTTCCTTCCTTGCCTCATAGGAGAGCTTGTTTTGAGATACCTGAGCCTCACCGGTACCGGATGTGGAAGTGCTCGTCCCGGTAGAACGTTCCAATTCACGCAAGCTATCCATTTTCTTATGCTCCAAGAAATTATAGATGCCGCCTAAGTGCTCGACGACTTTCTGGTTACCGAACTCATAGACCTTATCGACTAGGCCATCCAAGAACTCACGGTCGTGGGAAACCAGAATCACCGTGCCGTCGAACTCCCTCAAGGCGTCTTTCAGCACGTCTTTCGAACGCATATCCAAGTGGTTCGTCGGCTCATCGAGAATTAGCAGGTTGACCGGCTCCAATAACAAGCGGATCATCGCCAAACGGGTACGCTCGCCACCCGACAGGACTTTCACCTTCTTATCGGAAGCCTCGCCGCCAAACATGAAAGCGCCTAGGATATCCCGTATCTTCAAGCGGATATCTCCTTGGGCTACGTAATCGATCGTATCAAAAACGGTAAGATTCTCGTTCAATAGCTGCGCTTGGTTCTGGGCGAAGTAACCGATCTTCACGTTATGACCTAATTGGAGCTTTCCGGTGAAATCGGCAATCTCTCCCATGATACATTTCACCAAGGTAGATTTACCCTCGCCGTTCTTTCCGACGAAAGCTACTTTATCGCCCCGATTGATCGTCAAGGTCACATGGTCGAAGATCAGATGATCGCCATAACGCTTCGCCACCTCCTCACAGATCACCGGATAGGAACCGGAACGGGGAGCGGGCGGGAATTTCAGCCGCAGCATGGCTGTATCCACATCGTCTACCTCGATACGTTCCACCTTCTCCAATTGCTTGATGCGGGATTGTACCTGTACGGACTTCGTGGCTTTATAACGAAAACGCTCGATAAACGCCTCGGTATCGGCCAATTTCTTTTGTTGGTTCTCATAAGCGCGCTGCTGCTGCTCACGGCGTTCTTGGCGAAGTACGACGTACTCCGAATATTTCACTTTATAATCGTAGACCTTGCCTAATTCGATCTCCAAGGTGCGGAAAGTCGTATTATCAATAAAGGCACGGTCGTGCGAGACTAAGATCACGGCGTTGGCACGGGTAGCGATAAAGTTCTCCAGCCATTGGATGGATTCTATATCCAGATGATTCGTCGGCTCGTCCAGCAACAACACGTCCGGTTGCCGGAGTAAGAGCTTTGCCAGCTCGATACGCATACGCCAGCCTCCGCTGAACTCAGACGTCGGGCGGTCGAAATCGCTACGGCTAAAGCCTAATCCGACCAATGTACGCTCCAACTCCGCATGGTAGTTGTTTCCTCCCATCATCTGGAAATGCTCGGATAGGTACGTGACACGATCGATCAGCTTTGATAGCTCTCGGAGTCATAATCCGTACGCTCCGCCAATTGGGTATTCAAGCAGTTGATCTCCTCCTCCATCTCATGGATATGCTCGAAAGCGCATTCCGCCTCCTCCCGCACCGTACGGGTATCAACTAATTGCATGTGCTGGGGCAAATACCCGATAGTAACATCTTTCGGTACGCTAACAGTTCCGGAAGTGGGTGATTGCAAACCGGCGAATATCTTCAACATCGTCGATTTACCCGCACCGTTCGGACCGATGATCCCGACGATCGCTCCTTTCGGGATCGAGAAGCTCAGGTCATCAATCAGCAGACGATCGCCATAGGATTTACGCAGATTGCTGACTTCCAGCACTTTGTCGCCAAGACGCGGTCCCGGTGGAATAAACAGTTCGTTGGTTTCGTTACGTTTCTGATATTCGGTGCTGTTCAGTTCTTCAAAGCGCGCCAGACGTGCTTTACCTTTCGACTGACGGCCTTTAGTACCCTGACGTACCCACTCCAGCTCTTTCTCAATCGACTTACGACGCGCAGCTTCTTGTGAAGCTTCCTGCGCCAGACGCTGATCTTTCTGCTCCAGCCAGGAGGAGTAGTTACCTTCCCACGGAATACCTTCACCGCGGTCCAGTTCGAGGATCCAGCCCGCAACGTTATCGAGGAAGTAACGGTCGTGGGTAATCGCCACAACGGTGCCTTCGAAGTCGTGCAGGAAGCGTTCCAGCCAGGCCACGGATTCGGCATCCAGGTGGTTGGTCGGTTCGTCGAGCAGCAGCATGTCTGGTTTTTCCAGCAGCAGGCGGCACAACGCCACGCGACGACGCTCACCACCGGAGAGGTTAGCGATTTTCGCGTCCCAGTCCGGCAGACGCAGCGCATCCGCCGCACGCTCCAGCTGAACGTTCAGGTTGTGACCGTCGTGAGCCTGAATGATCTCTTCCAGACGGCCTTGTTCAGCGGCCAGCTTGTCAAAATCGGCATCCGGATCGGCGTACAGCGCATACACTTCATCCAGGCGTTTCAGGGCGTTAACCACTTCAGAAACCGCTTCTTCAATGGACTCACGCACGGTGTGTTCCGGGTTCAGCTGCGGTTCCTGCGGCAGATAACCAATCTTGATATCCGGTTGCGGACGCGCTTCGCCTTCGATGTCTTTATCAATGCCCGCCATAATGCGCAGCAGGGTGGACTTACCCGCGCCGTTCAGACCCAGGACACCAATTTTTGCCCCAGGGAAGAAACTCAGAGAGATGTTTTTTCAAAAGTATGACGTTTCGGCGGAACAACTTTGCCGACACGATGCATGGTATAAACGAATTTGAGCCACGTTGGACTTCGCCTCTATGTTTATCGTGATGATGAGTTTTCAAGGCGAAGTGTAGCCTGTTTCCTTATCTAATCCCAGCCGGTCGATCACCCTCCCGTTTGCGCCAACGGCTGTGCTGGTTTTCCAGATGGACGCGCCGCCAATCGAATCCCATACGGGGTACTATCGGGTGAACTTCGCCATTGTGACGGAAGAGGGCGGTACACAGGGGGCTTCCTTGTCCGGCACTACGCTTACGGTGCAGCAGGCGCAGGGAACGCCCGCCGCGGACAGCATGGCGAACAGCCTAAACCAGGCGGGCGGCGGATACGGATATCTGCTGTTCCGTTAGCCGCCGATTTGACAAGCTTTTGCCAGATATTGTAAAATAAGACAACAGAGAAAGGGGGAGGCGCCTTTGGAAAATACCGAGAAGGAAAAGAGGCCGGAACGCGCGCTGCTGGCAGCGGTGGACACGGGGGAATACGACGCGGAGGCGTCCCTGGCGGAGTTGTATGAATTGGTGCGCAGCGCGGGGGCGGAACCCTGCGGCGCGATGACCCTAAAAAAAGGCCCTCCCCCCGACACGGCTACCTGTGTGGGTTCCGGAATGATGGAAGAGATCGCGTCGTACTGTAAAAACTACGACATCGATTTGCTGGTGTTTGACTGCGAACTCTCTCCCACACAGATCCGCAATATTGAATCCATCAGCGATGTGCGGACGATTGACCGCACGATGCTGATTCTCGATATTTTTGCATCGCGGGCAAGAAGCAGCGAGGGCAAGTTGCAGGTCGAGCTCGCGCAGCTCGAATATCCATGCTGCGCGCCTTGGCGGAAAGGGAACGTCACTCTCCCGTCTGGGCGGTGGAATCGGCACGCGCGGGCCCGGTGAGACAAAGCTGGAGACCGACCGCCGCCATATCCGCCGCCGCATTTCCAAGCTCAAGGAGCAACTGGAAGAGGTGGAGAAGCGCCGCGGCCAGATCCAGCGTCGCCGTCAAAAGAACGGCGTGATTACGGTGGCGCTTGTGGGATATACGAATGCGGGAAAAAGCACCCTGATGAACGCCCTGACGCAGGCGGGTGTGCTGGCAAAGGACATGCTGTTCGCCACGCTCGACCCGACGGCCCGCGCCTTGAAGCT
>ENA-OQCW01001006-OQCW01001006.1-human-gut-metagenome-genome-assembly--contig:-NODE-1006-length-12820-cov-2.217994_pt1 | contig 12820 bp, 15 predicted proteins | sample MGYA00242767_ERZ504593 | MGnify/ENA primary metagenome ERZ504593 (study PRJEB26092, sample SAMD00036307) | human gut metagenome | host: Homo sapiens | study: EMG produced TPA metagenomics assembly of... | reverse complement strand
TTTCTTCCAGCTGAATATTTACAAATTCACGATTGATATTTTTCTTTTCGAGAATTTCCTGTCTTTGCTTTTGTAAATTTTCCAGACGCATCCGCTGCATCTTGAGCTGCTCATTTTCTCCTGCTCTCTGTGCAGACGCTTTTCCTGTGCACGAATCTTACGTCTTCCCTGCTGAAGCTTATGATGGGAAGAAACTGCACGATAAGCATTTTTCGAGTTTTGCTGCAGCTGTGTAACTACAGAATGGCCAAAAAACAATACTACACTGATAAAAAGACATGCAATCATAATGACAAATGAGCCACTGATTCCAAAATGCACTATACAAAACACCAAACAAAATGTGGCCAACAAGGCCTCCTCCTACCGTAAAGATGATTTGATGTTTCATAGACAATTGATAAAATTGTTTCAATTGACAAAAACAGCAAGATACTCGCTGCCACCTTCTGAATCAATCCGCTATTATGCCAGTTACTTATTATAAAGCACGGCAAAAGAAATAAAATAAGCGGCATACAATAAGCCATTATGCCAAACCATCTAAAATTATATGTATGCAGAAGCTGCATCAGACCTCCGCCTGTAAAAAAACAGCTCAACTGCAAAATTACACAGAACACAAACACTGCAATAACTGCAATATCTTTTAAAATTGTGTAATCTACCTGAACCTGATTCTTTGAATGGTTCTTTTTTCGCTTCGCGGAAGATGAATACCCCTTTGCCGCTGTAGTTTTTTTATTTGTCTTTATTGCCGTCGTTGTTCGCGATGACCTTGCTGCGACTGGCTTTGATGACGATGCTTTCTTTGTATTCGGTGCCCTGCCTGCTGCGGCTGACTGTGTTTTCTTTGCCGCTGTGCTGGTTCTTGGAGCTGTCATTTTCGCTGTGCCTGCCGGCTTTTTTTGTGCTGCAGCCATGATTCCCCTTCCTTTCATTTTTCTATAACCGTTTTAGTATAACACACGTGTTTGTTTTTTTCAATCAGTTCGTGAAGTTTTGCAATCGCTTCTTTTATTGTACCAACTTCATGAATCAAACCTTCCTTTACGGCTTCCTCTCCCACGAGAATTGAGCCCACATCTCTCGTCAATGTTTTTGTATCCATCATAAGTTCCAAAAGCCTCTTTTCTGAAATTTTACAATGGTTCGTCACAAATCCAGTAATCCTATCCTGTATGCGCTTAAAATAATCATAGCTCTGACGCACACCGATAATCATTCCATTTAATCTGACAGGATGAATCATCATCGTGGCTGTCGGCACAATAAATGAATAATCAGACGATACTGCTAACGGCACACCGATTGAATGACTTCCGCCAAGCACAAGCGTTACGCTTGGAATTGACATACCTGCAATCATCTCTGCTATTGCCAGACCTGCCTCCACATCACCGCCTACTGTATGAATTAAAATCAAAAGTCCATCCACCTCACAGCTATCCTCAATCTGAGCAAGCTGCGGCAGCTACATGCTCATACTTTGTCGTTTTTTAAGTTTGATGCCAGACATTCATGACCTTCAATTTTCTCCGATAATTATTTAGCAGAAAAAATTTTATGTTTCTCTTTATTTTCATCTAGTATCAATTCTCCACTCTCACGAATTTGCTCCTGCTGCTTTGTCAATTTGTCCTGCATGCTTTCACCTCCTGCTTTGATATAGAAAGTATCTTACAAAAAGACGAATTTATACAAGTTACAGTTCACTGGACACCCATTCGCAAAACCGCACGTTCCGTGCGTCGTTGCTAACCGCAAACAAGTTTGCGCGCAACTTTGTTTTGTTCATGAACGGGCGTCCACTTCGTCCTGCTGATCTGTCAAATTTCTATGCAAGCATGAAATTTGTCCAGATCTAGCATGACGCGTGAACTGTAACTTATACACATTCAAGCCGTAAAAATCTGCTTGACAAACAACCCTTTTTTATTGTAAACTAACAAATAGTGCAGACGCTAATCTGCTAGTTGGAGCGATATCGAAGTGGTCATAACGAGCCGCACTCGAAATGCGGTTGTCCGTTTCCGGGCACGTGGGTTCAAATCCCACTCGCTCCGCTTTTTGTTAATATCCGCATAATTACTGGAATGTTCGAGAAGTTCAAGAATCCGCTTAATATAACGGTTCTTGAGCTTTTTTTATTATATTCTATTTTTTCATTTTAGTCATCTATATGACACGAAATATGACACGACATGACACAGATTTAGATGAATATAAAAATACCCCCGGTGCTTGCAGCACCAGGGGCACGTAAAAATATCTTTGTCAGAATTAATCCTGCTCTTCTTCTACATTTTCAACACCGCTAAGGCAAAGTCTCTCGCCATCCTGACCGTCTATTGAAATATTATGAAGTATCAGATTTTTAACATTTCCAATCACAAGTCCCAATCTGCTTGCCGGCTCGCATCCCATCATCATGGCTGCAACGCCTGTCTGTGCCTCTTTTGCATATGTGATAGAAACATTATCAAATACAAGATGCTCTATCTTCTGCTCTGGAAGACCATAGATGTACGCACCACAATAATGTGCATTGTGGCATACAATATTGCGAAACTCAATAGATTCAATCTTTGGTGTGCGTTCATCAACTGGAAGCGCTCTTTGTTCAACATACTCTGTACGGCCATCTGGGTCGCAGAAATAAAAGCTGTTTACTACAAATGGTGCCTTTACACCTTCTAACTCAAGATCTTCAAATACAATGCCTTTTAATACAGAATCTTTTCCGCGTCCGCGTCTTGTTTTTACACGAAGACCTCTGTCTGTGTTTGAGAAACGACACTTTGAAATATGAATATCATCAACACCTGCCGCAATCTCACTTCCTACCGTGACTGCGCCATGACCATCCTGCATCCAGGACTGACGAATATGGATATGCTTTGACGGAACCTTAAATTTCTTGCCCATATAAATCTTTCCTGATTTAATTGCAATACAATCATCACCTACAGAGAAATGAACGCCTGCAATCTCAACATTTGTACAGGACTCTGGATCACAGCCATCTGTATTATGAGAATTTGCCGGTCCCTTTACTTCCATATCTAAGAAGCGAATCTGATTTGAAAAAATATGGATGCAGATTCCATGCCGGTGAATTTTGTACTGTAACACCTACAACAGTAATATTTTCACAATGATTTAGAAAAATCATTCTTGGTCTCCAGGCACGAATCTTGTCCTTTGGACGGCTCCGCCAATTCTCAAAATCAGCGCGGCCATCAAGAACACCCTTACCGCAGATAGTAACATTTTTTTACATGGATTCCTGTAATCATTGATGCAAAGCTGTCAATAGGATTTCCCTCCCAGCTTCCAAGATTATAGTATCCATCCTCGTTGTCATACTCAATCTGTCCTGGAAGAATCGGTGTACGCGCACGGTCAATAAATACCTGCTAACACTGCATTTTCCTGCAGCTCCAGAATCATATCACTCTTTAAAAACAGCGCTGTTACAAGATAAGTGCCCTTTGAAATCAAAACTCTTGCATTCTTAGGGCAACAAAGAATAGCTGCCTGAATTGCGCTTGTGTCGTCATGAGCACCATCACCAAATGCGCCAAAATCTCTGACGTTTAATGTGATTGGTTCCGGCTCGGTATGAAATGTAACTGTTTCAGAGGCTTCATTTGCACGCACCAGCATAATCTCATAATCAGTATCTGGAAGCAGCCCATCGATTGTCTGAATCATTCTGTGGAAAACACCCTTTAAGCGACCATTTACCCAAATTTCGTAGCTCGCAGTTTCGTAAATTGCATCCTCATCTAACTCAATTGTCACATGTCGGGATGAGCAAAATAATATATGAAAATTCATGATATACTCCTTTAAATGTAATTACAGTTTCGTTATGCCTCTAATTTCTGCTTTGCCATCTCCATCAGCACCATTGCAGCCTCAAGCTGATCATTATTGCGCTCATGACGGCAAATCACACGATACCATTCTAAAAGTAACCCCTGATATTTATAAGGAAGTAAAATTTTCTGACTGCATGCCTCATAAGCGGCTGCCACAATCAAAATTCTCTGCAGTGCATCAAGTGTGGCAAAATTTTCTCTAAGCACAGAAAATGTCTCTTTGAAAAGATCGGTGATCTGAGCCTGATACTCAAAAACACCCTCTTTCATTGCCTTTTTAATCTGTGTCAAACCATACAGATACCAGCCATCACGCTGCGTTTTCTCTACCTGACACAGTTGGCGATAAATATTCTCGTAATACTGGAGTGTACCATATTTAGTCTCATACTCTGTAAAGAAACTAAGTTCGTAGAACACCTGCTGACCTGTCAAGTGAACATCTTTACTATTTTCGCTGCAATATTTCGCAGTCAGCTCTTCGCGAATTTTATTTAATGATTCGCGTCTTTCCGGATTTCGCTCAACAGCCCACAACCAAACACTGGCATATTCTACATTTGTCTGCTCGCTGCTTATTGCACCAAGCCGATCTGCAGCTGCACTTAAGCCAAGCTGCTCGTAAACACGCAGAAGTGCCTTTGCACTGAGCGCATCCACCTCCTTTATTTCGTAGATCCAATTCTGGATTTCTTCCTGTATCATGGTAAATCCCCTTTCTTACTGGACATCAATTCCTGTTTATGTTATTATTATAGAATAAGCATTTATGCAAGCAGCCAATTTGCAAATGCATCCGGTACATAAAGATTTCCCAGTCCTGTCCCAAGCTGAATATCTGGCTTAGGAGTTCCATGGTAATCTGAACCTCCGGTCATGTGAAGCTCATTTTTTACGGCAAGTGTACGAAGTTCCCGCTCTTGCGCATTTGTATAGGTAGAGTAGACAACCTCGATTCCTTCTAATCCACATTCCTTTAAGTCCTTTATGACCTTATCTAATACGGTCAGACTAAGACGATACTGCGGTGGATGTGCCAAAACTGGATGTCCTCCTGCCTCACGAATACAGGTAATTGCCTCTTTTGCAGTTACCCCTTCTTTCGGAATGTAGCACGGCTTTCCATCTCCAAGGTAGCGGTCAAATGCCTCTTTTACAGAGGATACGATACCCTTTTCGTAAAGATATTGTGCAAAATGAGCTCTCGTGATTACAGATCGGTCAAAACGAGCATAAAATTCGTCCTTGTCAATATTGCAAACGTTTCGCTGATTAGACGCAGCATTTTCTCGTTTCTTTCTTGACGAAGCGCACCATATTGCTCCAACTTTTTTAAAAATTGTACATCTGTCTCATCAACACCAAGACCAAGAATGTGAAATTCCTTCACAACATTTCCAAGATCATATAGACTGGAAATCTCAATTCCTGGAATTAATGTAATAGACAGATCTTCTGCTACCTTCTTTGCCTCCTTGATACCACTTACAGTATCATGATCTGTCAATGCAATTGCCGAAAGCTTTTTCTCATATGCAAGTTCCATCAGCTCAGACGGCGTAAGAGAGCCATCTGAACAGCAGGAATGCGTGTGTAGGTCAACTGCCATAGTTCCTCCTTCGTTTTAAGTGAGTTGGATGTTCTTATTATAGCATTAAATGCTTCCATCATGCAATAGAAAGGTCAGGTTTTCCATGTTAAAGCATACGACTAAATTTACCGCTTTAATTCTTGCAGCCGGAACTTGTTTTTCCGGCACAATCTGTACATTTGCTGAAAGCACAAGTTCTGCTGACGCTGCAAATGCTACAGAAGTTTTTTCTACACCACTGTATACATCCGGTCTGTATAGTACAGATGAACAACCAGAGGGCGTAAAGGTGACACACAATATCTGTCTGGATTACGACAATAATCTGATGAAAGACAACTATCTGATTCAAAATGAATCCGATACCGATGTTTCGTTTGACATTCTGATTCCACAGATTGCATCATTGGCATCAGAATCAGAAAAGCTGTATAACTTCTATGCACATGCATACGATCAACAGACGCGATGCACTTAAATTGCTTGATCTGTTTGCAGATACTGATGCTGCTTTCCTTTGAGGAATCGTCATACTATTCTCCTTTATTTTCAGCAAACGGACTTGGTGAAAGTACTCTGACGCTTGACGAACTGTATCAGGGTCAGATTTACAATACTGCAATCCCAGAGGATAAGGGTGTCCTCTATCACCTGTCAAGGCCTCTCACTGATTCTGTACTTGATGAAAAAGTATGTCTGTCTATCTCAGGGCTTAGTGACAGCTGCCATATTTATCCGCTCGGCTGCAGCTATTTCCACAACAGACAATGGCTATGAGCTTTCTATTAGTGAAAATTTCTTTGACTGCTATGTTTTCCTGACTGGAAAAGAAAATACTGATTTCACTGTTTCACTAATTGAGAATGAAAATGCTAAGACCGATTCTGAGAAATTCTCAATGGACGATGAATCCTCTGATCTGAAATCCTACCTTGAATTTTGCTGTGACTGGTATCTGGATCAAAATAAAGCCAACACACAGGCAACACCAGAGCTTCTTCTTTCCAATCTGGCTGACTACTTTGGCCGAAGCTCAGTAACAGTTTCTATCGATCTGCTTCCGACAATTGACTGGCTGACCCAGCAGAAGCGTTTCCTCGTTCATCAGTATACTGTCACCGTTCCGGCAGGATCTTCTGCATTTGCATGGACCGAGCGTGAAACTGAACTTTCCAAAAAAGAAGTCACATTAAGCGCACAGCTTTCAAAAGATACTGCATCATATGCAAAAGTTTTGGATACTGTAACTGTATCTCTTCCAGATGGCTATTCATCATTGATTGTCAGAAATGCAGAGAGCAAAAAAACTCTCTGATGCAGGATCAAGCGGCGATAACAATTTGGTCACGTATTCCATTAAATCATATAAGGGTGACACCTACAGCGTTGCCCTGTTTAAGACTCCGATGTGGAATGCCACCCTTAAATATATGCCTATTTTTATTGTTATTATGGCAATATTTATGTTACTTTGCCTGATTAGCTACCTCTCCCGTAGAAAGAAGAGCTAACAGCTCATCCTTAGACATCGACGCAATAGCTCCGAAGTCCATTGAAAGAATATCGTCTGATAATGCTTTCTTGGACTCCTGGAGCTTTATTATTCCCTCCTCGAGAGAGTCCTTTGCGATCAAACGGTACACCGTTACTGTGTTTTTCTGTCCAATTCTGTGTGCACGGTCAGTTGCCTGATTCTGTGCTGCCACATTCCACCACGGATCGTAGTGAATTACAATATCTGCTGCCGTTAAATTTAATCCTGTGCCGCCGGCTTTTAGTGAAATCAAAAATACAGGTGTATCGTCATTCTGGAACTCATCAACAAGGCGCTGACGCTCCTGCTTATCTGTATTTTCCTGTCAGACAATAATACTTTGTATTCTGCTCAGCTAAGCGCTCACGAATCAGATCTAACATTGATGTAAACTGAGAGAACAATAATACCTTATGCTTTTCCCTTTACAGCACGCTGCACAAGCTCCATACATGCCTCAAGCTTAGCAGAGCTTCCCTGATAATCATCGTAGCAAAGCGCTGGATGACAACAAATTTGCCGAAGCTTTGTCAGCTGACTCAAGATAAATATCTTGTTCTTCTCATAATATGCACTGTCAATACCCTGCAGCTGATCAACAAGCTGCTTATGGGCAGCAAGATACAGCTTTCTTTGCTCATCTTCCATTCCAGAATAAATAGTCTTTTCATCCTTTTCAGGAAGGTCTGAAAGCACCTGAGACTTTGATCTTCGAAGCAAAAATGGTGCTGTCATTTTTCGCAGGCGATTTCTCGCCGCTGCATCCTCATTTTTCATGATCGGCATCTCAAATTGTTTTCTAAAACGTGTATAGCTGTACAGATAACCTGGCATCAGATAGTCGAAAATACTCCACAGCTCACTTAAACTATTTTCAATCGGAGTTCCCGTAAGAGCAAGACGATATGCTGCATTTATCTGCTTAACAGCCTTTGCATTCATTGTCATATGGTTTTTGATATACTGTGCCTCATCAAGAATCTGATAGAAAAATTTACAGCCTTCATAGATCTCAAGATCTCGGCGAAGAAGGTCGTATGACGTAATCAAAACATCATACGATGTATATTGCTCAATTAGTTCTTTTCTCTCTTTTTGCATTTCCAGCCACAACCTGAATGCGCAAGTTTGATGCAAATAATTCCAGCTCATGCTGCCAGTTATAAATAAGCGATGCCGGACAGACAATAATTGAGCTTCCCTTTCCCTGATCAGATACTAGCAGTGTAATCGTCTGCAAAGTTTTTCCAAGACCCATATCATCTGCCAATATTCCATTAAAATGGTAATCCTGCAGCATTTTAAGCCAACGATATCCATAGATCTGATACTCACGAAGCGTTGCTCCAATAGTTTCTGGAACTGGATACATTTCCAGCTCAGTGCGTTTCATGCGCTCTGCCATGTCGCGAATTTCCTTGCCTGGCTGATAATCAATGCCCTGCATAGACGCAAGCATCTCATCTGCAAATAAAAGCGATACCCTGGAAGACTCACTGGCCTGTCAACTGCTTCACGGGCATCAATATCCATCACATCCTCAAACTCTGCCAGCTTATCAGCAAACTCATCACTTAGCTTTAAGATTCTGCCATCCTCAAGGCGATGATAATGCTGTTTTTCATGGTAAGCCCTAAGCACATCCTTTAACTGCTTTTCACTTAACCCATCACTCTCAAAGCCAAGCTCCAAAAAATGATCCATAAAGCGCATACCGGCCTTGATCTGAGGTGCCTCATCAAAATGAAGATCAGCCAGACCATCTTCTAGCACAACACTTCCAAATGAATATAGTTGCGGCAGGCAAAACTCCAAAAAGCGTCCAATATCATCTCCATTTTCGATAATATAGCGCTCGCAATCTTCCTGACCATTTTCTTCATCTTTTTCCATGCTTGGAAGATATCTTTCAAGAAGATCCTTTAATGCCTGCTCCTTTTCCACATCACGCACAAGGTTCGTATCTGACTTTTCACCAAGATGAACTATTCTTTTACCATAGCGTGTCTCCATCTTCAGCTCAAGAATATCCCACAAATTTATGGTAAATTTCACCTGAAGCATTGGCGGAACAAATTCCTCCAACGACAAGTCGCGACATTCCAAATTAATATTTTCCTGAATCTCCGGAAGCACATAATGAATAAATGACGGAAAATCACTATTGTTAATATCCATATATCCGCTTCCCGGATAAGCAACCTGCAGCAGATTTCTGTAGAAAATCCTAAGAGCGCGGCTGTAATACTCATCACAAATATAAACTGTATCTTCTCCAAAAAGATAGATATGGCGATTTCCCTCTGCTAACTTCCACTTATCTGGAAGCCACAGTCTTGCGCCATCCTTTCCCTTTTTCTCTAATATCAGTTTTACCTGCGGATTTTCCTTTACAACATGAACCATACGGCTCTTGCCATCCTCGATTAGTTCAAGCTCTCTGCCGCAAAATGCTTTCATATACAAATCGGCAAAGCCTTCCTCAAGCTCAACATTTGAAATTTTCCTATCAAATGTATATTTTTCTTGCTGAGACCAATGATTCAAATAGGAATCAATCTGCAGACAAATGACCTGAATCAATGCTGCCGAATCAGAATCATAGGAATATTCACAGTTTGGATACGAAAGCTGCTTACCAAAAGAAATGTCCTCACCTTTTTGATAGCTCTGTTTAAAGGCAGTCAGATCGCGAATAGGATAACGATGACGTGTTCCGGCAAAAAATTCCAGTCCGATTTTCTTTCCCTCTGTCACAAACTTTGGTACTACTTTTACATCTGAAATATTGGATTTTTGATACTGCAGCGTATAACGCTTCTCGTATGCCTGAATCATACTTATGCAGGCAGCTGAGGTATGAACACTTGATACAAGCTCTCCCTCACAAAAATATTGCAAAACTGCCGCAATCTCATGACGGCAAAGTTTTCCCGGTGTATGATACTCGCCGCAGGAACATGAAGACTCCTCTATATCAAAGTCTCCCCAATTTCCATCAGCTGCAAGACCTGTTGATTGTATTGTCATCTCTACATCATAGCGTCTGCTTAAATCTCTAACCGTTGCCTGTATCTGTGTTCTTCCATGTGCCTCCTCAGCGCTTGACAAAGCTGCCTGTCCGCGCTGATGAAGGGCACGTCCTTTCTGATATTCCAAAGAGTTTACCGCATACTGCTGCAGCATTTCGTAGGTTTTCTCCATACTTCTCCCCATATATATATCAAATCAATATTGAAGTCTTTTTATAAAACAGTTCCTTTCGTTCAGCCACTTCAAAAAAACCTCATGCAAGCATGGGATTTTTCGAATTTGTCTGAACGCGTGAACTGTTGCATCACATCTTCTCTGGTGCACTAAATCCTAACAGTTCAATGCATGTCTCCAGAATATCTTTGCAATAAGAAATCAAAGCAATATAGCCCTTCTTCTTATCCTGATCTTCTTCTGCCAAAATCTTTGTCTCATGATAGAAACGATTGAAATCATTTGCTAAATCATAGATATATGCACAAAGTTTATGTGGTGCATACTCAGCACTTGCCTGTGCAAATACATCTGCAAATCTTGTCATATCAAGCATAAGTGCCTTCTGTGCGGCACCGTCCGGCACAGTGATTGCAGTTGGAATCTCCTGACCAAACTTCTTTAAGATAGATTTGATTCTTACGATGGTATACAGAATGTACGGACCTGTATTTCCCTCGAAAGAAGTGAAACGATCTACATCAAAGACATAATCCTTTGATGCCTGATTAGACAAATCACCATACTTAATTGCAGAAAGACCAATGATCTTTGCATTCTCGCGTGCTGTCTCTTCATCCTCATCGCGGCTTGCCATGATTTTATCATAAACTGCATCGTTAATATCACGAATCAGGTGCTCAAGACGCATAACACCGCCCTGTCTTGTCTTAAACGGCTTTCCATCCTTTCCGTTCATAGTTCCAAAGCCCAAAAACTGAAGCTTTGTATCTTCCGGAACAAGCTCTGCCAATCTGGATACGCGGAATACCTGTGTAAAATGCATCTCCTGACGCTTATCAACAACATAAATAATGCGGTTTGGCTTAAACAGCTTTTCTCTTTCTACGATAGTAGCAAGATCTGTTGTCTGGTAAAGGCTTGCACCATCTGACTTTAAGATAATACACGGCGGAACTTCCTTTGTATCCTCCGGCTTTGCCACGTCAACAACGAGTGCACCATTTGAAATATAAGCCAGTCCCTTATCCTTTAACATCTGAACCATGTCCGGAATATATGGCTGCGCATCACTCTCTTTCTTCCACAGATCAAAATGAACGTCCAGCTTGCTGTAGTTCTTCTGAAGATCTTCGATAGAAACCTTCAAAATGTGATTCCAAATCGCAGTGTAGCCACGATCCTTGTTCTGCAGCATAACAGTTGCATCATGTGCGCGCTTTGCAAACTCCTCGTCTACCTTTGCCTTACCACTCGCACAAGGATAGATTTCCTCTAACTCAGAGATTGTAAATGGCGCTTCTTTGGGATATTCACCAGTATATTCATGATCAAAATAAACAAGATCTGGCTTTCTCTCCTTTAACTCAGTAATGATCAGACCCATCTGAAGGCCCCAGTCACCCAGATGCGCATCACCAATAACTTCATTTCCTGCATAACGAAGGATTCTCTTTACGCTCTCTCCGATAATTGCAGAACGCAGATGGCCAACATGAAGCGGCTTTGCTACATTTGGTCCGCCATAGTCAATTACAATCTTCTCTGGTGCTGACAGCTCAATTCCATGCTTCTTACTTGTCTTCATCTGATTAATATAAGATGCCAAGTATTCATTATCAAGATTGAAATTCAAAAATCCTGGCTTTACAGATGCTACATCCTTTACTACCTTTGAAGACTGCAGCTTCTCTGCCACCTCATCTGCTATCATAAAAGGAGCTTTGTGATATTTCTTTGCACCAGCCATTGCGCCATTACACTGATATTCACACAGATCCGGACGATTAGATACGGTAACGCGTCCAAGCTCGCGCTCATAACCGCAAGCTTCAAATGCGTCTCCAATCTCTCTGGAAATAATGCTAAGTAACTTTTCCATATAAAAACCATACCTTTCTCAAATTGTTTATAAGATCAAAAGTGGAAAAAGATGCTGCCGAAATTCAACAACATCTTTTTCTTAAAATTTTATTTTACGTCCTTCATGCTGAAGCTGAATCTGCCCATCTTATCCTTACCAAGGCATACAACCTTTACAACCTGTCCTAAGGAAAGAACATCCTCAACCTTCTCTACACGCTTATCAGACATCTTGGAAATATGAACCATACCCTCTTTGCCTGGTGCGAACTCAAGGAATGCGCCGAAGTCCTTGATACTGATAACAGTACCCTCAAGAACCTGTCCCTCTTCGAAATCGCTAGTGATGATTTCAATGGTCTTCATTGCCTTTGCAATCATATCGGCATCTGTACCACAGATTGAAACATTTCCATCATCTGTAATATCGATCTTTACGCCAGTTTCAGCGATGATACGATTGATTACCTTACCCTGCTTTCCAACAACATCACCGATGTAGCTGGATCAATAGTCATCATCTCGATCTTCGGTGCATACTTTCCAACTGTCTGTCTCGGCTCTGCGATTGCCTTGGACATAACCTCATCCATGATGTAGAATCTTGCTTCTCTTGTTCTTGCAATTGCCTCCTCAATGATGGCTCTTGTCAGACCATGAATCTTGATATCCATCTGGATTGCAGTGATACCCTTATGAGTACCTGCTACCTTAAAGTCCATATCGCCAAAGAAGTCC
>ENA-OQCW01001004-OQCW01001004.1-human-gut-metagenome-genome-assembly--contig:-NODE-1004-length-12827-cov-1.939606_pt1 | contig 12827 bp, 12 predicted proteins | sample MGYA00242767_ERZ504593 | MGnify/ENA primary metagenome ERZ504593 (study PRJEB26092, sample SAMD00036307) | human gut metagenome | host: Homo sapiens | study: EMG produced TPA metagenomics assembly of... | reverse complement strand
GTCATAAAGCCCAGAGCGATGATATCGCGCGATCTTAATTGATGGGTCATAAATCATACTGCCTGTGGATGTGGTGTTGTAACGTTAAATTTTTGTGCCAATCCCTGGGGATGATACAGCGGTATATTTAAACAATTTTAGCGGGAAATACTCCCAACCAGGCGCGGCGAAGAATAGTTTTTCGATTTACCGCGTTAATGCAGTCAGTATGACAGCACCTGAAGCGCAATTTAAACGCTTATAACGTTTTAAAAGCAAGGAGGGGATCTAAAAAACCAGAGGTATATAGCGATAAGAAATCACCAACCAGTATAAAACACTATTTCCGTGAAAAAGACATGGCTAATCATGCGAACAAAAAATCACCAACCGTTGTAAAATCTAACGCCCGTATTTTGACTGCAAAGAAAATAAGCCAGCATCGGCTGGCTTATGGCAATAAAAGATGACAAAGGCGGATTAATCGCTGCTTTTTGGCAATCAAACGTTCCGGCAGAACAAAACTGAAACGTGTTCCTTTTCCTACTGTACTCTCAATATTCAGGCGACTTTCGTGATGATTCACCGCATGTTTAACGATCGCTAACCCTAATCCGCTACCGCCGGTTTGCCGGGAACGCGCTTTATCAACGCGATAAAAACGTTCGGTCAGACGCGGAATATGCTCCGGTGCAATGCCCGGTCCGTTATCTTCAACGCTAAATTCGGCACCGTGCGGCACTCGCTGCCAGCGTACGGTGATATGCGTGCCTTCCGGCGTATGATTCACGGCGTTATAGACCAGGTTCGAAATCGCACTGCGTAGCTGATCTTCGTTGCCAGACACCTTGAGGCCGTGATCTATCTCAAAGGTAAATGTCTGATTTTTTTCTGACTCAGAGTCTGAGCCTCGCGCTCAACAACGCGCAGCATCATCGGCACATCAACCTTTTCATTGAGCAAATGCGTCGGTGCGGCTTCTATTTTCGACAGCGTCAGCAATTGCTTCACCAGCCCTTCCATCCGCTGGGTCTGCTCGCGCATGGTGTGCAACGCTTTTTCACATACCGCGCCTTCCAGCGGTTGCTCATCCATCATCTCCAGGTAACCCTGTAACACGGTCAATGGCGTACGTAACTCATGGCTCACGTTGGCAAAAAAAGTTACGCCGTGCCCCTTCCAGTTGATGCATTTGCGTGACATCACGCGCCACCATCAGCAACTGTTTGTGGGTATAAGGCATGACGCGAATTTCCAGATGCCGCCCGGTGTTGAGCACCAGATTGAGCGGGCGAGAAAAATCACGCGTTTTCAGATATTGCGTAAACTCCGGGTAACGCAGCAGGTTAAGGATGTTCTGCCCGTTATCTTCCGGCCAGCGCAAACCAAGAATCTGTTGCGCCAGACCGTTACACCAGAAAATACCGCCCTCTTCCGTGGTCAGCACCACCGCGTCGGGCAGCGACTCCGCGCCGCTACGAAAGCGTTTAATCAGATTGCCCAGTTCACGGCGGCGTTTTTTATTTCGCAGCTGCATCTGGTGTAAGCCGTATAGTAGCGGTTCCCAGCTACCACGCCCCGGTGGCGGGGTCATACTACGATCCACCCACAGCCACCATGAAAGGCGCAATAAATTCCAGAAATGCCAGATAAGCAGTCCCGTTACCGATGCCAGCAAAAACCAGGGCAGGTAACCAAAAAATGCACCCAGGATGAAAGCCGGGAGGCAGCAAAGTAGCAGCTCCAGCACCAGCCTTTTCCACGACAGCCGTTCCAGCACGTAAGATACTCCAGTTAAGAATTCATAAGCCCTGCTCTGCGTCCGATGAGCAAGGCGTTAAAAGCGGGTTGAAAAACGATATCCTGTACCGCGCACGGTCTGCACCATGCGGTCATGCCCGCCGGGCTCCAGTGCTTTACGCAGGCGACGAATGTGGACATCGACCGTGCGGTCTTCCACATACACGTTAGTTCCCCAGACGTGGTTTAACAGCTGCTCGCGGCTGTACACGCGCTCAGGATGCGTCATAAAAAAGTGCAGCAGTTTAAATTCTGTCGGCCCCATCTCCAGCGGCTCTTCGCCCGCCATCACCCGGTGAGATGTCGGGTCGAGACTTAGCCCCTGCATCTCGATCACCTCTTCCACCGCCATTGGCGAAATACGGCGCATTACCGCTTTGATTCGCGCCACCAGCTCCTTCGGCGAAAACGGCTTGGTGATATAGTCATCCGCACCGGTTTCAAGGCCGCGCACGCGATCTTCTTCTTCCCCTCTGGCGGTCAACATCACCACTGGAATATCCCGGGTCATCGACTCGCGCTTGAGGTGTTTGATGAACTGGATACCGGAGCCGCCAGGTAACATCCAGTCAAGGAGAATTAAATCCGGCCAGGGTTCATTCAGTTGATTCACAGCACTGTCATAATCTTCCGCTTCGACCGGCTGAAAGCCATTTTGTTCGAGCACGAAGCAGACCATTTCGCGAATTGGTGCTTCATCTTCTACGACCAGAATACGTCTCGCCATGATTTGCCCTGTTGTAATAAATAGGTTGCGATCATTAATGCGACGTCATTATGCGTCAGATTTATGACAGATTTATGAAAAGCTCGTCGCACATATCTTCAGGTTATTGATTTCCGTGGCGCAGAAAAAAGCAAATGGCACATCTGTTTGGGTATAATCGCGCCCATGCTTTTTCGCCAGGGAAGCCGTTATGCGCATCCTTCACACCTCAGACTGGCATCTCGGCCAGAACTTCTACAGTAAAAGCCGCGAAGCTGAACATCAGGCTTTTCTTGACTGGCTGCTGGAGACAGCACAAACCCATCAGGTGGATGCGATTATTGTTGCCGGTGATGTTTTCGATACCGGCTCGCCCCCCAGTTACGCCCCGCACGTTATACAACCGTTTTGTTGTCAATTTACAGCAAACTGGCTGTCATCTGGTGGTACTGGCAGGAAACCATGACTCGGTCGCCACGCTGAATGAATCGCGCGATATCATGGCGTTCCTCAATACGACCGTGGTCGCCAGCGCTGGACATGCGCCGCAAATCTTGCCTCGTCGCGACGGGACGCCAGGCGCAGTGCTGTGCCCTATTCCGTTTTTACGTCCGCGTGACATTATTACCAGCCAGGCGGGGCTTAACGGTATTGAAAAACAGCAGCATTTGCTGGCGGCTATTACTGATTATTATCAACAACATTATGCCGATGCCTGCAAACTGCGCGGCGATCAGCCTCTGCCCATCATCGCCACGGGACATTTAACGACCGTGGGTGCCAGTAAAAGTGATGCCGTGCGTGACATCTATATTGGCACGCTGGACGCGTTTCCGGCACAAAACTTTCCGCCAGCCGACTACATCGCGCTCGGGCATATTCACCGCGCGCAGATTATTGGCGGCATGGAACATGTTCGCTATTGCGGCTCCCCCATTCCACTGAGTTTTGATGAATGCGGTAAGAGTAAATATGTCCATCTGGTGACATTTTCAAACGGCAAATTAGAGAGCGTGGAAAACCTGAACGTACCGGTAACGCAACCCATGGCGGTGCTGAAAGGCGATCTGGCGTCGATTACCGAACAGCTGGAACAGTGGCGCGATGTATCACAGGAGCCACCTGTCTGGCTGGATATCGAAATCACTACTGATGAGTATCTGCATGATATTCAGCGCAAAATCCAGGCATTAACCGAATCATTACCTGTCGAAGTATTGCTGGTACGCCGGAGTCGTGAACAGCGCGAGCGAGTGTTAGCCAGCCAACAGCGTGAAACCCTCAGCGAACTCAGCGTCGAAGAGGTGTTCAATCGCCGTCTGGCACTGGAAGAACTGGATGAATCGCAGCAGCAACGTCTGCAGCATCTTTTCGCCACGACATTGCATACCCTCGCAGGAGAACACGAAGCATGAAAATTCTCAGCCTGCGCCTGAAAAACCTGAACTCATTAAAAGGCGAATGGAAGATTGATTTCACCCGCGAGCCGTTCGCCAGCAACGGGCTGTTTGCCATTACCGGCCCAACCGGTGCGGGGAAAACCACCCTGCTGGACGCCATTGTCTGACGCTGTATCACGAAACTCCGCGCCTTTCTAACGTTTCACAATCGCAAAAATGATCTCATGACCCGCGATACCGCCGAATGTCTGGCGGAGGTGGAGTTTGAAGTGAAAGGTGAAGCGTATCGCGCGTTCTGGAGCCAGAATCGGGCGCGTAACCAGCCCGACGGTAATTTGCAGGTGCCACGCGTAGAGCTGGCGCGCTGCGCCGACGGCAAAATTCTCGCCGACAAAGTGAAAGATAAGCTGGAACTGACGGCGACGTTAACCGGACTGGATTACGGGCGCTTCACCCGTTCGATGCTGCTTTCGCAGGGGGCAATTTGCTGCCTTCCTGAATGCCAAACCCAAAGAACGCGCGGAATTGCTCGAGGAGTTAACCGGCACTGAAATCTACGGACAAATCTCGTCGATGGTGTTTGAGCAGCACAAATCGGCCCGCACTGAGCTGGAGAAGCTGCAAGCGCAGGCCAGCGGCGTCGCGTTGCTCACGCCGGAACAAGTGCAATCGCTGACAGCGAGTTTGCAGGTACTTACTGACGAAGCAAAAACAGTTACTTACCGCGCAGCAGCAAGAACAACAATCACTAAACTGGTTAACGCGTCTGGACGAATTGCAGCAAGAAGCCAGCCGCCGTCAACAGGCCTTGCAACAGGCGTTAGCCGAAGAAGAAAAAGCGCAACCTCAACTGGCGGCGCTTAGTCTGGCACAACCGGCACGAAATCTTCGTCCACACTGGGAACGCATCGCAGAACACAGCGCGGCGCTGGCGCATACTCGCCAGCAGATTAAAGAAGTAAATACTCGCTTACAGAGCACAATGGCGCTTCGGGCGAGCATTCGCCACCACGCGGCGAAGCAGTCTGCAGAATTACAGCAGCAGCAACAAAGCCTGAATGCCTGGTTACAGGAACACGACCGCTTCCGTCAGTGGAACAACGAACTGGCGGGTTGGCGTGCGCAGTTCTCCCAACAAACCAGCGATCGCGAGCATCTGCGGCAATGGCAGCAGCAGTTAACCCATGCTGAGCAAAAACTTAATGCGCTTGCGGCGATCACGTTGACGTTAACCGCCGATGAAGTTGCTACCGCCCTGGCGCAACATGCTGAGCAACGCCCACTGCGTCAGCGCCTGGTCGCGCTGCATGGACAGATTGTTCCCCAACAAAAACGCCTGGCGCAATTACAGGTCGCTATCCAGAATGTCACGCAAGAACAGACGCAACGTAACGCCGCACTTAACGAAATGCGCCAGCGTTATAAGAAAAAACGCAGCAACTTGCCGATGTGAAAACCATTTGCGAGCAGGAAGCGCGCATCAAAACGCTGGAAGCTCAACGTGCACAGTTACAGGCGGGTCAGCCTTGTCCACTTTGTGGTTCCACCAGCCACCCGGCGGTCGAGGCGTATCAGGCGCTGGAGCCTGGCGTTAATCAGTCTCGATTACTGGCGCTGGAAAACGAAGTTAAAAAAGCTCGGTGAAGAAGGTGCGACGCTACGTGGGCAACTGGACGCCTTAACAAAGCAACTTCAGCGTGATGAAAACGAAGCGCAAAGCCTCCGACAAGATGAGCAAGCACTTACTCAACAATGGCAAGCCGTCACGGCCAGCCTCAATATCACCTTGCAGCCACAGGACGATATTCAACCGTGGCTGGATGCACAAGATGAGCCACAGACGCCAGCTGCGGTTACTCAGCCAACGGCATGAATTACAAGGGCAGATTGCCGCGCATAATCAGCAAATTATCCATTATCAACAGCAAATTGAACAACGCCAGCAGCAGCTCTTAACGGCATTGGCGGGTTATGCACTGACATTGCCACAGGAAGATGAAGAAGAGAGCTGGTTGGCGACACGTCAGCAAGAAGCGCAGAGCTGGCAGCAACGCCAGAACGAATTAACCGCGCTGCAAAACCGTATTCAGCAGCTGACGCCGATTCTGGAAACGTTGCCGCAAAGTGATGATCTCCCGCACAGCGAAGAAACTGTGGCGCTGGAAAACTGGCGGCAGGTTCATGAACAATGTCTCGCATTACACAGCCAGCAGCAGACGTTACAGCAACAGGACGTTCTGGCGGCGCAAAGTCTGCAAAAAGCCCAGGCGCAGTTTGACACCGCGCTACAGCCAGCGTCTTTGACGATCAGCAGGCGTTCCTTGCGGCGCTAATGGATGAACAAACACTAACGCAGCTGGAACAGCTCAAGCAGAATCTGGAAAACCAGCGCCGTCAGGCGCAAACGCTGGTCACTCAGACAGCAGAAGCGCTGGCACAGCATCAGCAACACCGACCTAGCGGGTTGGCTCTCACTGTGACGGGGGAGCAGATTCAGCAAGAGTTAGCGCAAACTCACCAAAAGTTGCGTGAAAACACCACCAGTCAGGGCGAGATTCGCCAGCAGCTGAAGCAGGATGCAGATAACCGTCAGCAACAACAAACCTTACTGCAGCAAATTGCTCAAATGACGCAGCAGGTTGAGGACTGGGGATATCTGAATTCGCTAATAGGTTCCAAAGAGGGCGATAAATTCCGCAAATTTGCCCAAGGACTGACGCTGGATAATTTAGTCCATCTCGCTAATCAGCAACTTACCCGGCTGCACGGGCGCTATCTGTTACAGCGCAAAGCCAGCGAGGCTCTGGAAGTCGAGGTTGTTGATACCTGGCAGGCAGATGCGGTACGCGATACTCGTACCCTTTCCGGTGGCGAGAGTTTCCTCGTCAGTCTGGCGCTGGCACTGGCGCTTTCAGATCTGGTCAGCCATAAAACGCGTATTGACTCGCTGTTCCTTGATGAAGGTTTTGGCACGCTGGATAGCGAAACGCTGGATACCGCCCTTGATGCGCTGGATGCCCTGAACGCCAGCGGCAAAACCATCGGTGTGATTAGCCACGTTGAAGCGATGAAAGAGCGTATTCCGGTGCAGATCAAAGTGAAAAAAGATCAACGGCCTGGGCTACAGCAAACTGGAAAGTACGTTTGCAGTGAAATAACTATTCAGCAGGATAATGAATACAGAGGGGCGAATTATCTCTTGGCCTCGCTGGCCGTTATCCTGCAAGCTATCACTTTATTGGCTACGGTGATTGGTAGCCGTTCTGGTGGTTGTGATGGTGGTATGAAAAAAGTCATTTTATCTTTGGCTCTGGGCACGTTTGGTTTGGGGATGGCAGAATTTGGTATTATGGGCGTGCTCACGGAGCTGGCGCATAACGTAGGAATTTCGATTCCTGCTGCCGGGCATATGATCTCGTATTATGCGCTGGGGGTAGTGGTCGGTGCGCCAATCATCGCCCTCTTTTCCAGCCGCTACTCACTCAAACATATCTTGTTGTTTCTGGTGGCGTTGTGCGTCATTGGCAACGCCATGTTCACGCTCTCTTCGTCTTACCTGATGCTTGCCATTGGTCGCTTGGTTTCCGGCTTTCCGCATGGCGCATTTTTTGGCGTCGGAGCGATCGTGTTATCAAAAATTATCAAACCCGGAAAAGTCACCGCCGCCGTGGCGGGGATGGTTTCCGGGATGACAGTCGCCAATTTGCTGGGGCATTCCGGCTGGGAACGTATTTAAGTCAGGAATTTAGCTGGCGTTACACCGTTTTTATTGATCGCTGTTTTTAATATTGCGGTGATGGCATCGGTCTATTTTTGGGTGCCGGATATTCGCGACGAGGCGAAAGGAAAGCTGCGCGAACAATTTCACTTTTTGCGCAGCCCGGCCCCGTGGTTAATTTTCGCCGCCACCATGTTTGGCAACGCAGGTGTCTTTGCCTGGTTCAGCTACGTAAAGCCATACATGATGTTTATTTCCGGTTTTTCGGAAACGGCGATGACCTTTATTATGATGTTAGTTGGGCTAGGGATGGTGCTGGGAAATATGCTAAGTGGCAGGATTTCAGGACGTTATTCACCACTGCGCATTGCAGCAGTGACTGACTTTATAATTGTACTGGCACTGCTGATGCTCTTTTTCTGCGGCGGCTATGAAAACAACGTCGCTTATTTTTGCCTTTATTTGTTGCGCGGGATTATTTGCCCTTTCAGCACCTCTGCAAATATTGTTACTGCAAAATGCCAAAGGCGGAGAGTTATTAGGTGCCGCAGGTGGGCAAATAGCGTTTAACCTCGGTAGCGCCGTCGGCGCATATTGCGGAGGTATGATGCTGACGCTGGGGCTGGCATATAATTACGTGGCGCTGCCTGCCGCCCTGCTTTCGTTTGCTGCGATGTCATCGTTGCTGCTGTATGGTCGCTATAAGCGCCAGCAAGCGGCGGATAGTCCGGTGCTGGCGAAACCACTGGGGTAGATTACTGTCACGGTGCGCGTTGCTTATTGCCGGATGCGGCGTGAACGCCTTATCCGCCCTACGCGGTTCTGGCACATTTTGTAGGCCTGATAAGACGCGGCAAGCGTCGCATCAGGCATTGGCACGGTTGCCGGATGAATCCAAACAACAAACTCACTTATTCTGCGTGTGCAGCATATAGTTCACATCGACGCCGGGGCCGAGTTTAAAGGAATTAGTGATCGGGTTGTAATGCAGCCCAATGATATGCCGCTCTTTTAAACTGGTCTGATCCACCCAGCCCAGCAGTTCTGCCGGTTTTATAAATTTCTTCACGTCGTGCGTACCTTTGGGCACCATGCGCAAAATATATTCCGCGCCAACCACCGCCATCAGCCATGACTTGCCGTTGCGGTTAAGCGTCGAGAAAAAGACATCGCCGCCCGGTTTCACCAGTTGCGCACAGGCTCTGACCACTGACTGCGGATCGGGGACGTGCTCCAGCATCTCCATGCAGGTCACCACATCATACTGCCCGGCATGTTTTGCCGCGTGCTCTTCCACGGTTTCCTGCACGTAATCCACCTGAATGCCGCTTTCCAGCGCGTGCAGCTTTGCCACCTGCAATGGCTCAAAGCCCATATCCAGACCGGTCACCGTCGCGCCTTCCCGCGCCATGCTCTCGGCCAGAATGCCGCCGCCGCAACCGACATCGAGCACCTTTTTGCCGAATAAACCGCCAGCACGCTCGGCAATATAGCCCAGACGCAGCGGGTTAATGCGGTGCAGCGGTTTGAACTCACCTTCCAGATCCCACCAGCGGGAGGCGACGGCTTCAAATTTAGCGATCTCTTCGTGGTCTACGTTATGGTTTACCGGCGATTTTTCGGCATTCATTGGCACTTCTACTCCGTAATTGGCAAGACAAACGAGTATATCAGGCATTGGAGGTGAATAAAGCGTATAGGTTTACCTCAAACTGCGCGGCTGTGTTATAATTTGCGACCTTTGAATCCGGGATACAGTAGAGGGATAGCGGTTAGATGAGCGACCTTGCGAGAGAAATTACACCGGTCAACATTGAGGAAGAGCTGAAGAGCTCCTATCTGGATTATGCGATGTCGGTCATTGTTGGCCGTGCGCTGCCGGATGTCCGAGATGGCCTGAAGCCGGTACACCGTCGCGTACTTTACGCCATGAACGTACTAGGCAATGACTGGAACAAAGCCTATAAAAAATCTGCCCGTGTCGTTGGTGACGTAATCGGTAAATACCATCCCCATGGTGACTCGGCGGTTTATGACACGATCGTCCGTATGGCGCAGCCATTCTCGCTGCGTTACATGCTGGTAGACGGTCAGGGTAACTTCGGTTCCATCGACGGCGACTCTGCGGCGGCAATGCGTTATACGGAAATCCGTCTGGCGAAAATTGCCCATGAACTGATGGCCGATCTCGAAAAAGAGACGGTCGATTTCGTTGATAACTATGACGGCACGGAAAAAATTCCCGACGTCATGCCAACCAAAATTCCTAACCTGCTGGTGAACGGTTCTTCCGGTATCGCCGTAGGTATGGCGACCAACATCCCGCCGCACAACCTGACGGAAGTCATCAACGGTTGTCTGGCGTATATCGATGATGAAGACATCAGCATTGAAGGGCTGATGGAACACATTCCTGGGCCGGACTTCCCGACGGCGGCAATCATTAATGGTCGTCGCGGTATTGAAGAAGCTTACCGTACCGGTCGCGGCAAGGTATATATCCGCGCCCGTGCTGAAGTGGAAGTTGACGCCAAAACCGGACGTGAAACCATTATCGTCCACGAAATTCCGTATCAGGTGAACAAAGCGCGCCTGATCGAGAAGATTGCGGAACTGGTAAAAGAAAAACGCGTGGAAGGCATCAGCGCGCTGCGTGACGAGTCTGACAAAGACGGTATGCGCATCGTGATTGAAGTGAAACGCGATGCGGTCGGTGAAGTTGTGCTTAACAACCTCTACTCCCAGACCCAGTTGCAGGTTTCTTTCGGTATCAACATGGTGGCATTGCACCATGGTCAGCCGAAGATCATGAACCTGAAAGACATCATCGCGGCGTTTGTTCGTCACCGCCGTGAAGTGGTGACTCGTCGTACTATTTTCGAACTGCGTAAAGCTCGCGATCGTGCTCATATCCTTGAAGCATTAGCCGTGGCGCTGGCGAACATCGACCCGATCATCGAACTGATCCGTCATGCGCCGACGCCTGCAGAAGCGAAAACTGCGCTGGTTGCTAATCCGTGGCAGTTGGGCAACGTTGCCGCCATGCTCGAACGTGCGGGCGATGATGCTGCGCGTCCGGAATGGCTGGAACCAGAATTCGGCGTGCGTGACGGTCTGTACTACCTGACCGAACAGCAAGCTCAGGCGATTCTGGATCTGCGTTTGCAGAAACTGACCGGCCTTGAGCACGAAAAACTGCTCGCGAATACAAAGAGCTGCTGGTCAGATCGCAGACTGCTGCGTATTCTTGGCAGTGCCGATCGTCTGATGGAAGTGATCCGCGAAGAGCTGGAACTGGTTCGTGAACAGTTCGGTGACAAACGTCGTACTGAAATTACTGCCAACAGCGCCGACATCAACCTGGAAGATCTGATCACCCAGGAAGATGTGGTCGTGACGCTCTCTCACCAGGGCTACGTGAAGTATCAGCCGTTAACTGACTACGAAGCACAGCGTCGTGGTGGTAAAGGCAAATCTGCGGCACGTATTAAAGAAGAAGACTTTATTGACCGACTGCTGGTGGCGAACACCCACGACCATATTCTGTGCTTCTCCAGCCGTGGTCGCGTCTATTCGATGAAAGTCTATCAGTTGCCGGAAGCCACTCGTGGCGCGCGCGGTCGTCCGATCGTCAACCTGCTGCCGCTGGAGCAGGACGAACGTATCACTGCGATCCTGCCGGTGACCGAGTTTGAAGAAGGCGTGAAAGTCTTCATGGCGACCGCTAACGGTACCGTGAAGAAAACTGTCCTCACCGAATTCAACCGTCTGCGTACCGCCGGTAAAGTGGCGATCAAACTGGTTGACGGCGATGAGCTGATCGGCGTTGACCTGACCAGCGGTGAAGACGAAGTGATGCTGTTCTCCGCCGAAGGTAAAGTGGTGCGCTTTAAAGAGTCTTCTGTCCGTGCGATGGGCTGCAACACCACCGGTGTTCGCGGTATTCGCTTAGGTGAAGGCGATAAAGTCGTCTCTCTGATCGTGCCGCGTGGCGATGGCGCAATCCTCACCGCAACGCAAAACGGTTACGGTAAACGTACCGCGGTGGCGGAATACCCAACCAAGTCGCGTGCGACGAAAGGGGTTATCTCCATTAAGGTTACTGAACGTAACGGTTTAGTGGTTGGCGCGGTACAGGTAGATGATTGCGATCAGATCATGATGATCACCGATGCCGGTACGCTGGTACGTACTCGCGTTTCGGAAATCAGCATCGTAGGCCGTAACACCCAGGGCGTGATCCTCATCCGTACTGCGGAAGATGAAAACGTAGTGGGTCTGCAACGTGTTGCTGAACCGGTTGACGAGGAAGATCTGGACACCATCGATGGCAGTGCCGCGGAAGGGGACGATGAAATCGCTCCGGAAGTGGACGTTGACGACGAGCCAGAAGAAGAATAATTTTACTTCTTCATGCCAAAAGGGAGCTATCTCCCTTGTTTGAATTGAAAAGTCCAGGCTGCAAAGTCTGGGCTTTTGTCGTATTAGGGCACGGTAAAGTTTGGCTGTGCCCGAAAAAATGGCTGGCTATACACAAGGAATGTGGCAATGAGTGGTGAAAAAAAGGCGAAAGGCTGGCGGTTCTATGGTCTTGTAGGTTTGGGCGCAATAGTACTGCTTTCCGCTGGCGTCTGGGCGTTGCAATATGCTGGCAGTGGACCAGAAAAAACGTTGTTGCCGCTGGTGGTGCACAACAATCTGCAAATCGATCTCAATGAGCCGGACCTCTTTCTCGACAGCGACTCTCTGAGCCAGCTTCCCAAAGACCTCCTTACCATTCCGTTTCTCCACGATGTTCTGAGTGAAGATTTCGTTTTCTATTATCAGAATCATGCCGATCGTCTGGGCATTGAAGGCAGCATTCGCCGCATTGTCTATGAACACGATCTCACGCTGAAAGATAAGCTCTTTTCGTCACTCTTAGATCAGCCCGCGCAGGCGGCGCTATGGCACGATAAACAAGGCCATCTTTCACATTACATGGTGCTGATCCAGCGCAGTGGTTTAAGCAAACTGCTGGAGCCATTGTTGTTTGCCGCTACCAGCGACAGCCAGTTAAGCAAAACGGAAATCAGTAGTATTAAGCTAAATAGTGAAACCATACCGGTTTATCAGTTGCGCTATAACGGCAATAACGCCCTGATGTTCGCGACTTATCAGGACAAGATGCTGGTGTTTTCCAGTACGGATATGCTGTTTAAAGATGACCAGCAGGATACCGAAG
>ENA-OQCW01001003-OQCW01001003.1-human-gut-metagenome-genome-assembly--contig:-NODE-1003-length-12830-cov-5.986145_pt1 | contig 12830 bp, 14 predicted proteins | sample MGYA00242767_ERZ504593 | MGnify/ENA primary metagenome ERZ504593 (study PRJEB26092, sample SAMD00036307) | human gut metagenome | host: Homo sapiens | study: EMG produced TPA metagenomics assembly of... | reverse complement strand
TTCTTTCGCTCTCCGATGTGGAAAAAGGAAAAAAATCTCCAATCTGTCAGGTGGCATGAAGCGTCGTGTTGGTATTGCGCAGGCTATGTTGAACGACCCGGAGATACTTGTCATGGACGAACCGACAGCAGGACTCGATCCCGGAGAGCGCGTGTCGTCTGAGGAATTTCATTTCCGAGTTTTCGCATTGATCGAATCGTGTTGATTTCCACCCATATCGTATCTGACATAGAATATATTTTCACGCGCAACGCAATTATGAAAGCCGGAGAAAATTGTTGATGTCGGAACTACCGCAGAACTTGTCAAGCAGATTGAGGGCAAGGTTTGGAATTGCACATTCCGGCCTCAAAGCTGCCGGAATGTGAAATGCGGCTGCACATTATCAATCAGCGAGGCGAAGATCACAATCAGGTTTCTATTCGTTATCTGTCCGAACACTCGGAAATTGATGGATCTGTTACAACGGAACCACGATTGGAAGATCTGTATCTGTGGTTGTTTCCGCAGACAGACTTTGGGAAAAGGAGGAGAGATAATATGCGACTCTTTAGACTTGAAATAAAACGTATTTTGAAGTCACGGCGCACCCTGATTATACTTGCAATCGCACTTTTGCTTTCCGTAGCCATGGCATACCTGCCTATTTCATTTGAGGGTATTAACCGTCCAAACGAAGATGGCACGGTTACAGAATTAGACGGCTTGGCAGCGATCAAGTACAAACAAGATTTATATAAAACATCCGCTGGTGAAGTGACCCCGGATAGGATCAAATCGGCTTTGGAAACTTATCAAAGCTGCGTTCGAGAATATGGGCCAGTCGAGGAAGAGGGCTTTCCTCTGGCTGTATATATTGAAAAAATCGTCCCGTTCCGTCACTTGCTGATGGGTCTGTCCGAAGCGTTTGCTGATCCATTAACAGGCATTGGTGCTGATTTAATGGATATTGACCCGAATGACATTGACGGAGCCTATTATGAAAAGTGCGCAGAACATTTACAGGATGTCATGCGGAATGAGCAAAGAGAAAACGAAACCGCACAACAGAAAGCTCTTGAAAAATATTCAGAACTTGATACGCCATTTTATCTTCATTCTGGAATTTCTAAAGATGCATTTGATTATATTGAGTTTTATATTTTGTTCCTTGCTATTTTGTGTGTGGCAATCGCAGCACCTACTTTTGCCGGAGAATATCAAACGGGTGGTGACAGCATCCTGCGAACCACCAAATACGGGCGTAAACAATTAGCAATTACCAAAATTCTGGCGGCATTTACACTTTTCGTTGTTACTTTCCTTGTCGGGATCACGGTACAAATTCTGATTTTAAATGCAGCGTTCGGGACGGATTGCTTAAAAACATCGTTTCAGATGCGATACTCTATCATTAATCTGCCAAACATCAATCTGGGGCAGTTGCAGATAATTCTCGCAGCAGCGGGCTTACTTTCTGTATTAGCAACGGTTAGCTGTACGTTGTTCCTGTCTGCAAAATGTAAAGACACATTGATAGTTTTGCTGATCTCTATTGTAGTTCTTCTCATGCCGCTTTTTGTTTATGTGGCGATGGGAGCAACATGGCTCTCTACCATACTTCCATCTGCCGGAATTGGTATGCAGAACAATTTCCTTTCTCAGCTTGCAGATTTCAATTATCTGAATATCGGTGGAATGAGTTTCTGGACACCGCAGATTATTTTGCTTTCAGCAGGAATTGAATTATTTGTGTTTACATTCTTGGCGATTCATTCCTATTGCAGACATCAGGTAGCATAAAAGAAGTTCAAAATAGAACGAATAGGTTATCTGCAGCGCGACGGCAAAAGAAAAAAAGCCGTCGCAGAGCAGACACATTTTCACGCGCCTATAAGACGCCGTGCCAGGTACTCTTACAATTTGGTCCTGGTCAAAAGCGTTCGCAGAACGCGCAGCCACAGAATGAAATTCTGTGTTCAAAGGGGCTTGGGGGCGCTGCCCTCAACAATCTTTTCTCTGAAAATGAAAAGAACCAGTGAGAGAATCGTTAAATTTCACTCACTGGCTCTTTTCGTTTCAAATTTCTCGGACAACTCTGTCAGTTCCCTCACCGTTTCTTGGGTGTGATGCAACAGGGTGTCACGCATTTCTGGCGGACAGCTGGAATAAAGCATTTTCATCTGATTGACACCTTCATCTTCCAGAGAAATATCTGGATTTATAAGCGTATCTAAAGAGATGTGCAGGACCTTTGCCAATGCTCTCAAAATCAAATAAGAAGGATTCATTTTCCCCTTTTCGATATTGGCGATTTGCTTTACAGAAACATGGCTCAGATCCGCAAGCTCCTGTTGTGTCAGGTCTTTTTTCTTTCGGGCTTCCCGCATTTTTTGCCCTAAAGCAGTTAAATCATCAATCGGCATAATCGTTCACCTCAATAATATTGTATCGTTCCGGTTTGATTTGAGGAATAACCTTATCATTCCGGTTTTTTCGGTACGATTATACCGATTTTTCCTTTTTGCAACATGGTTGCAGGCTTGTATTCTTCGAGCAATAGAAATATAATGGAATGTATTGCAGGAGGTGCAGAGATGGACTATATGACCCTAAAAGAAGCAAGTGAAAAATGGGGAGTTTCAATTCGGCAGATAAACTATTATTGCGCCGGTGGCCGTATTCCCGGTGCTGTGAAGGTGGCTACAATTTGGCTGATTCCGAAAGACGCGGAAAAGCCTGTGGATATGAGAACGAAGCAAGGAAAGGAGCAAAAAAATGCAAAAGATACTTTATGTTGAAGATGATTTGAGCCTGATTGATGGATTGCAATATACTTTGGAAGCAAGTGGATATATGGTGGACAATGCCAAAACTGTAAAGGAGGCTTTGGCCCTATTCCGAAAGAACACCTATGATTTACTTTTGCTGGATGTTACGCTCCCAGATGGCACAGGCTTCGATGTTTGCAAAGCGGTACGGAACAGCTCAACCGTTCCCATTATATTTTTGACAGCTTCGGATCAGGAAATCAGCATTGTCCGAGGACTTGATATGGGTGCCGACGATTATATCACCAAACCGTTCAAGCTGAATGAACTTCTATCCAGAATTAAGGCAATCCTGCGCCGTTCCTTGCAGTTTTCCAAAGCAGATACCTTTTTGGAAGCCAATGGTATTCGTGTAGATACGGCGGAACGGCTCGTTTGGAAAAATGATGAACCGCTTGACCTCCCGCTGGTGGAATACAAATTACTATGTTTGTTCATGCAAAATCCTAATCACCTTATGCCGCGAGAAATGATCCTGGATAGGATGTGGGATGGCAACGGAAACTTTGTGGATGACAATACCTTGTCTGTGTATATCCGGCGGCTGAGAAACAAAATTGAGGACACACCCAATCAGCCTAAATACTTGCTGACGGAACGAGGTATCGGCTATAAATGGGTCGTTGAGTGAGGACAAGGTATGGGCAAATTAGGGAAAGAAACAAAGAATCTACTGTTGGCAATCACCGTCATCTGCCTTATTTCATTTCTACTTGCCGCAGGACTTTCGTTTTTACTTGCAAAGGACTTCCAACATGAGATGTTGCTCCATGACTATGGTGTTTCCGGCTACCAGCTGAACCATGAGGATAAATTGCAGATTTCAGCTTTTACTGCTCACCCCAACGAAAGCGATATAGAACGAGGCAAAGAAGCGCTGGCCTCTATTGGATACAGTGAAGCAACATCTATGCAGCTATTGCCAACTGTTCGGGAATATCGAAATCAGACGATGCTGTATCTATTCTTGCTGCTGTTGTTTCTGTTCGGTATGGTATATCTGGTTCTGCTGTTTTATCTGCGACGCCAGCATAGAGCTATTGATGATGCGGGAAGTAAGATTCGAGAATTTTTGGATGGCAATTCTATGTCCAGAATTGAATGTTCCCAAACCGGTGATTGGTATAGCCTTTTCCATGATGTCAATGAAATGGCGACTATTCTCTCCGCCCATGCAGAGAGCCAGAAGCAGACAAAGGAGTTCTTACAGGACATCATTTCGGATGTATCACATCAGATTAAAACGCCGCTATCTGCTTTGAAAATGTACCATGAAATCATAAGCAGTCATAAAGGAGAAGCCGAAACGGTGGCGAACTTTTCGGAAAAATCTCAACGAGAGATTAAGCGAATGGAGAACGTTATTTATACACTGCTCAAACTGGCGCGCCTGGATGCGGGAATTATACAGATGGAAAAAGCAGAAGAAAATGTTTCCGCTCTCATGCAAGATGTTTTGGAACGATTTGAAACATGGGCAGAACAGGATCACAAAGAGATCACCCTTTCGGGTAAGGATGATATTTCTCTTAATTGCGATGCACTATGGATGTCGGAGGCGATTGGAAATATCGTCAAAAATGCTTTGGAACACACACAACCGGGCGGTCACATTTCGGTGCAATGGACACAATCACCCCTGTTGACTCAGATCGTCATTACAGACGATGGCAAAGGTATCCACCAAGAGGACTTATACAACATTTTCAAACGCTTTTACCGCAGCCGCTTTTCGTCAGATGTGCATGGGATAGGATTGGGCTTACCGCTGGCTAAATCTATTGTGGAGGCACATGGGGGAACTATTTCTGTAACCAGCACACTCAATGTTGGAACTACCTTCACATTGAACTTTTTCAGCCTTACAAATGAGTAAGATGCAGGTCACTTGGAAGTAAGCCGAAGGGGGTATGATGTGACCATAAGGAGGTACTGCGTATGAATATTCTTGAAGTACAGGACTTGTGCAAAACCTATGGAAAAGGTGAAGCAGCGGTTCAAGCGTTGCGTCATGCAACATTTACGGTTCGCAAAGGTGAATTTATTGCCATTATTGGTGAATCTGGCTCCGGCAAAAGTACGTTGCTGAATGTTGTGGGTGCTCTGGACAAAGCCACTTCCGGCAAGGTCTGGATCGACGGTCAGGATATTTTCTCAATGCCGGAGAAAAAACTGACCGTGTTCCGGCGGCAACACATCGGTTTTATCTTTCAGTCATTTAATCTGATCCCGGAACTGAATGTAGAACAGAACATCACTTTTCCGTTGCTGCTTGACTACAAGCGGCCAGACCAGAGGTTTGTCAACGAGCTGCTGAATGTTTTGGGACTGACCGAACGCCGTCATCATCTTCCCAGTCAGCTCTCCGGTGGCCAGCAACAGCGTGTCGCTATCGGCAGGGCTTTGGTTACACGACCTGCACTGATTTTGGCGGACGAGCCGACCGGCAATCTGGACAGTAAAAATAGTCAGGAAGTCTTGGCTCTCCTGCAAACCATGTCGGCCAAGTACCAGCAAACCATTTTGATGATTACCCACAACAAAAATCATGCAAGTGCGGCAGACCGCATTTTCAATATGTCTGATGGTGTGCTGAAGGAGTTGGGGGCGAGCCGGAAATGAAACACTACCTCGACTTGGTTTCTATCTCCAACAAGGTTCACCGCAGGCAAAGCCGCATGACACGCATTTGCATTGTGCTGGCGGTTTTCCTGGTTGCAGTCATGTTTGGACTGGCCGATATGTATTTGAAAAGCATGACGGATGAAACCCGGCATCAAACTGGAGATTGGCATTGTAAAATCACAGCTATTGACGAAAAAACATCCGAATATATTGCTGCCCGCCCTGAAATAGACTTGTCTGGCTGGCAAGGCAACATTCCCGCAGAAATCGGCTGCACAGTGGCAGATCAGCCCGTTTCTGTTGCAGGGATGGACGAGACAATATTTTCTGAAATTTATTTAGGTTCTGTCCTTTCAGGTGAGTTCCCTGAGATAGCTGGACAGGTAGCTGTTTCATCTACATTAGCACAAACAGCAGGAATTTCGTTGGGAGATACTCTTGCTTTGAACTCTCCTGATGGGAGTACAATGCAACTGGCGATTACGGGAATTATGGATGATGATGCCGCCAATATGATCTCGGGAAGTGCCAGTGCAATCCTTTTGACACCTGAAGGGCTGTCAAGCATTCAAACTGCGGATCTAAGCGGCAACTGGCAGTATGTCGTTCGGTTCTCGCTGCTCACTAATGTTGGTTCCAGCATTGCTGATATTCAGCAGCAAAACGGCATATCTGATGCACAAATCACCCAAAATGAAGAACTGCTCAGTATGCTCGGGCAGCTACCGGGTTCCAATATGTCGCAGATATACACAATGGCATTTCTGCTTTCTTTGGTGGTAATGGGAACTTGTGTTATGATGATTTCCAGTAGTTTGAATAGTAATGTCAGCCAGCGCATGGAGTTTTTCGGTTTACTGCGCTGTTTGGGAGCCACTCGTCGCCAAGTATTGCGCTTTGTGCGCCGTGAGGCTTTACAGTGGTGCATTACCGCCATACCCATTGGTATCGGGTTAAGTATCGTGGTGGTTTGGGGACTGTGTGCAGTCATGCGGCAGCTCAGCACTGTATGGTTTGGTTATATGCCTATCTTTGGCATTAGCTGGCTAAGCATTGGTGTGAGCATTGTATTGGGACTTATTACCGTTCTATTGGCGGCTCGGACCCCCGCAAAAATGGCAGCAAAGGTTTCCCCATTGGAGGCTGTCACAGGCAATACACAGCAGGAATCCTCGTTCCGCCATGCGGCAAACACTCGGCGGTGGCATGTAGAGGTAGCACTTGGTATCCATCATGCCAAGGCCAAACGGCGCAGCTATATTCTGATGACAGGTGCATTTGCAATCTGCATCACCTTGTTTTTAGGGTTCTGTACGCTGGTTCCCTTTATGGAAAACGCATTTATGCCGAAAGAATGGTCGCCCGAGCTTTCCATTGTCAGTGACACAAATACTTGTTCCATTCCGGCGGATCGAAGGGATGCCGTAGTACAAAATTCCGCTGTTAGTCGAGTGTTTGGCAGAATGTTTGCTTATGATGTTCCTGCCCAAATTAGCGGCGCAATCCATAACAGCAATCTAATCTCCTATGAAGAAAATCAGTTCCGCTGGGCGCAAGATCAACTAATTGCAGGTTCTATAGATACTGTAACGAACACGCCGGGACAGGTCTTGTTTGTGGCAAACGCAGGAACAGAAGTGCAGGTGGGAGATACCATTACACTGACAATAAACGGGAAGGATCAAACAGTTACTGTAGGGGGTGTTTTGTCTGACAGCCTATTGGCTCGTGCAGAGAGAACGGAAACACTGATCTGCTCCGAGGAAACTTTTTCGCAGCTGACGGGTGAGACTGGGTATACTATCCTGGATGTCCAGTTCCGCTTTGGTTCTGATGAAGAAGATGTTGCCGAGGTTGAAGCATTGTTCGGTGAAGGAGTCACTTTCACTGATGTCTTAATCCAAGCACAGCAACAACGTGGCCTTTATTATGCTTTTGCAACATTGGTATATGGTTTCCTGTCAATCATTGTAGCCATTACGATTTTCCATATTATGAATACCATCAGCATGGGAGTTTCCGCCCGAACTCGTCAATATGGAGTAATGCGTGCCATTGGCATGAGTAATCAACAGCTTACACGCATGATTTCTGCGGAAGCTGTCTCGTATGCCATAAGTGGTGTCATATTGGGATGTATTTTCGGATTGCTGTTTCATTGGTTCCTGTACTCCAGCCTTATCACTCGCACATTCGGAAATCCCTGGAGTGTTCCGTGGCTGGAATTGTGCTTGATCATAGGCGTGATTCTCGCAACCACGGCGCTGGCTGTACGAGGCCCAGCAAGAAGATTACACGCTATGTCGATTGTGGAAAATATCAGCTCGCAATAAAATTATATGGCATACGGCCAATAGGCTAAATACTCATGTGGATTTGAGAGGTTGTCCCTCCGAGAAGATCGGTGTGGGCAACCTTTTTATTTATCTTACAGATAAGTAAGATGGAAGTCATTTGGAAGTAAGATTGATTCCTTAAAATCGAAACAAATAAAGATTTCCTGCCGGACGACGGCAAAAGAAAAAAAAGCCGTCGTAGAGCAGACAATTTGGCACGCCCATTTGAAACGGCGGCTTTGATTTTCAGAGCCGCCGTTTCTTTGCGTTTACACAATCCTATGACGACTTGCAGGGACACGGTAGCCGATTGGAGGTTATTTTGCCGTGTCTCGTTTGCTTTTTCAAAGCTCACATGATCTACATCAGTTAAAAAAAGCATTGCTCCTCCTCCGGGCAAGTATAACATTGCATCGGCATTATCGTTCCATGTAATTCAGTATAATAATGACTGTTCTTGGCGCGCCAGTTTTCCCTCACGGAAATCTGGCGTTTTTTGTTGCCATTTTTTCGGAGATGACCCGGTTGTCTGCCGGTGTCGGTCTCCGCCTCCATTCGATTCACCCGTCAATCACCTGTGAATCGAAATGGAGGTACATAATGAAGAAAATTAACCTTCGGGAACTTTATCCTAATGTTTATACAACAGACTTTTTTGTAGATGTGACAGAGGAAGTAATGGAGACTATTCGAGCAGCTGAACGTGCGGAAGCTGCGTATGAGCGAAAGATGTATCGCTATAAGGCGTACTACTCCCTGGACTGCGACAACGGCATTGAAAATGCGATTCTGATGAAGCCCCAGACACCGGAAATGCTTTTGGAGGAAAAGCAGCTGCGGGAGCAGCTCTATGCTGCTGTGATGGCTCTGCCAGAGAAGCAGGCCAAGCGGATCTATGCCCGGTATTATCTGGGTATGCGTGTGAGTGAGATCGCCACAGCGGAGGGCGTAGACCAAAGCCGTGTCCGTGATAGTATCCGGCGTGGTCTGAAGCAACTAGCAAAGTATTTTTAGGATAGAACTACAAATGGGGCGCAAGGTCTCAAAATGCTTCTGGCACAGGGCCTTGCGCCCTATTTGCACGCTTGTATTCTTCGAGCAAAGGAAATATAATAAACCATATTGGAGGGAAACTATATGGATTATATGACGCTGAAAGAAGCAAGTGAAAAATGGGGTGTTACCCCAAGGCAGATCAATTATCTGTGTACCGGTGGGCGTATACCCGGCGCTGTAAAGATGGCTACCATTTGGATGATTCCCAAGGATGCAGAGAAACCGGCAGACCGCCGTTTCAAAAAATACGAAAAAAATAATCCTCTCGTGAGGTTTCTGTGACATTTGGATGCTACACTAAGAATGAAGGAGTGTGATACAATGCGAATTTTAGTAGTCGAGGATGATCGGCTTTTGAATAATACTTTATGCTATAACTTGAATACTGCGGGCTATACGGTTGATTCTGCACTGACAAAATCAGTGGCCAGTAGTTTCTTGACAAAGCAGGACTATGACCTGATTGTGCTGGATGTAAATTTGCCGGACGGGAACGGTTTTGACTTCTGCCGGGAAATAAAAGAGCGTCGCCCTGATACCGTTATTATTTTTCTGACCGCAAATGATATGGAAAGCGATATGCTCAAAGGGTATGAACTGGGCGCAGAGGATTATGTGACAAAACCTTTCCCTATGAGCGTCTTTCAAAAGAAACTGGCGGTGGTGCTGGGGCGGCTGACAAAACAATATGGTGGTGATACTTATGAGGATGGCACACTGACCATCAATTTTTCAGAGATGAGTGCTGCCCTGTCAGGAAAGCTACTTACATTCACCCCACTGGAATATCGACTTTTGAAAATCCTGATGAAAAATCCACAGATCGTTTTGACGCGGCAAGTCTTGTTGGAAAAAACTGTGGGAACGCAGACGGAAATTTTGTGGATGAACACGCTCTGACTGCGGCTATCAGCCGGGTACGAAACAAAATCGAAACACCCGACCGTCAGTACATCAAAACGGTATATGGTATGGGCTATATGTGGATCGGAGGGGCGCTGAAATGAATGTGCGAAAACTTTCCGTCAACAAAGCCTGTATCTTTTTAGCTGTTCTCCTGCTGGCGGCAATGGTGACGATTTCAGTGGCTTTATATGCGTTGACCCAAGATATAACCGCTGTTTGGTATGTACTATTGTTCGGCATTTTTGTGCTGTTTTGCTCTATTTGTTTTATGGTGCTGGTTCGCCGTAAATTGGCGATGTTCTCCGATGCTTTTTGCAGTTTAATGGATGATATGTTGTCCGGGAATATGCAGCCGAAACAGACTGTGGAAGAAGAAAGTCTTTTCTATAAAATTGAATATCGGTTGAACCGTTTGTATGAAGTCATGCAGAAAAACAAGAACAGCATTGCACAAGAGCGGGCTGACTTGCAAGAACTGATTTCCGATATTTCCCATCAGGTCAAGAACCCGATTGCGAACTTGAAAATGATTAACAGCACCCTGCTTGAAAAAGAAGTCCCTGTGCAAAAGCAAAAAGAGTTTCTTACAGCACAGGCCACCCAACTTGATAAACTGGATTTTCTCATGCAGGCTATGATTAAAACCTCGCGTCTGGAAACAGGTGTCATTTCTCTGGAAAAGAAAAGACAGCCGCTTTATGATACGCTTGCCGCCGCATTGGGAGGTATCCTTCTGAACGCCGAGAAAAAACAGATCAATGTTCAAGTGGACTGCCCGGAGAGCTTGATCGTTTCTCATGACAGAAAATGGACAGGTGAAGCGATGTTCAACATTTTGGATAATGCGGTGAAATATAATCATGAAGGCGGCCATGTAATGGTGAAATTGATGGCGGAAAACGGAGAAATGGTCATGACCGTTTCCGATACGGGAATTGGTATCCCCGCAGATAAACAGAACCGTATTTTGAACGCTTTTACAGGGGAAGGAATGCCTGCAATAGACAGCGCGGGAATCGGTCTTGCCATGAGTAAGGCGGTTTTTCAGCAGCAGAACGGCGATGTGGAGGCGATTGCCAGCGAACAGGGTGCCTGCTTTCTCATTCGCATATACAAGGATGTGACAATTTTGTAAGCACACCGTCACGAGGGTGTCATACCGATGCGGTATGCTGTAGAGGAGGAGGTAGCTTATGGAAATTTTAAGAGTAGAGCATTTAACGAAACGGTACGGACAGGGGGAGGCGCAGGTGAGTGCGCTGGATGATGTGTCCTTCTGTGTGGAGCAGGGTGAATTTGTCGCCATTGTAGGGCCGAGCGGAAGCGGTAAATCCACGCTGCTGCATCTGCTGGGCGGTGTGGATCGGCCAACCGGCGGCAAGGTGTATGTGAGTGATAAGGATATGTATGCACTCGATGAAACCGCACTGGCGATTTTTCGCAGAAGACAGATTGGTCTGATCTATCAGTTTTACAACTTGATTCCGGTACTGAATGTGGAAGAAAACATCACACTTCCCCTGCTGCTGGATAATCGCAGCGTCAATACGCAGCAGCTGGACAGCATGGTAGAGGCACTGGGGCTGAAGAAGCGATTACAGCATCTGCCCAGCCAGCTCAGCGGCGGACAGCAGCAGCGCGTTTCCATCGGTCGTGCACTGATGGCATCTCCGGCCATCGTACTGGCGGATGAGCCGACCGGAAATCTGGATCGGGCCAACAGCAGGGAAATCATCGACCTGCTGAAGCGCCTGCATGATGAGCTTCACCAGACACTGATCATCATCACACATGATGAAGGCATTGCTTTGCAGGCAGATCGGATTTTAAAAATAGAGGACGGTCACATTGTGCGTGATGAGGTGATTCGCCGATGAATATCATACAGAAGGTGACATGGAAATGCATGAAGGCCGCTAAGCGCAGAACGATGGTCACCATCTTTGGTGTTATCCTGTCTGTTGCCATGATTGCGGCCGTTTCAACCATCGCACAGTCCTTTCAGGATTTGATGCTGCGCAATGCCCGTTCCAATTTCGGAGATTTTGAAATGGAATTTTATGATGTTCCTGCCAAACAGGCAGAAAAGCTGGTAAAGGACTCCCGCATAAAGGAAAGTCTGATTTCCTATCACGATACCTGTGCATTCTTGAAGGATGTAAAGGATGCGCAGCGACAATATATACAGCTTCAGGTCTATGATATGGAGCACCTGCATCTGAATGCCTTGCAGCTGGTGAAGGGAACGCTCCCGCGGCAAAAGGATGAAATTCTGTTATCGGAAAGCTTTATGGAAACAAGCGGTACCGCCTGGAAAATCGGAGACAGTATAACTCTGCCAATCGGTTATACGGTACAAAAGGATGGAAGCCGGTCATATTCCCAATGGAATTCGGATGATGCGACAGGTGAAAGCTTTCATCAAACCGGGGAGCGTACCTTTCGTATCACCGGTATTATGGATGATGGAAAGGTGCATTTCGGAAGCCAGAACTATGCCTTTTATCTGCCGTTTCAGGGAAATGAGGGAACTTTGGACAACCGGTATGTCATTTCCTTTACGATGAAGGAGCGAACTGCATCCATTTATGAGGATGCACAGCAGCTTGCAGAGGACTACGGTCTGCAGGATGTACAGATCAATCCCAACAATACGCTGCTGATGTTTTACGGTATCAATGACGATAACGGTTTTATGACGACAATTACGCTTGCGACAGGGATGGTGGCTCTCATTATTATGATCGGTTCGATTTCTCTGATTTACAATGCGTTCGCCATTTCGTTATCACAGCGAAGCCGCTATCTGGGAATGCTTGCCAGCATTGGTGCTACGCAGAAACAGAAGCGCTCCTCCGTTTTCTTTGAAGCGTTTGTGATTGGTGCCTTTGCAATTCCAATCGGTATTCTATGCGGCTATGCAGGGTATCGGTATCACCTTTCTTTGCATCCAGTCGCTGATTCAGGGGATGTTTGAAACCATGGTGGAGCTGAGGCTTGTCATTACCTGGCAGAGTGTGCTGGTTTCCGTTCTGTTTTCCTTTATCGTCCTGCTGATCAGTGCCTGGCTGCCAGCACGGCGTGCTTCGCGTATCAC
>ENA-OQCW01001002-OQCW01001002.1-human-gut-metagenome-genome-assembly--contig:-NODE-1002-length-12842-cov-4.260087_pt1 | contig 12842 bp, 19 predicted proteins | sample MGYA00242767_ERZ504593 | MGnify/ENA primary metagenome ERZ504593 (study PRJEB26092, sample SAMD00036307) | human gut metagenome | host: Homo sapiens | study: EMG produced TPA metagenomics assembly of... | reverse complement strand
AGTTTCCAAGTCTTATGCTTATAAGATTGTCAAACAGCTAAATGAAGAATTACAGAAGCTGGGTTATCTTACGGTAGCTGGCAGAGTAAACACTAATTATTTCCGCAAAAAAGTATGTTACAGCGAAGTGTAAGAGAGAGGAGAATTTGTATGAATATTCATAAAGATAATGCCATTGGAAAGTGGCGAGTAGTCTATCGTTATACCGATTGGACAGGAGAAACGCACCAGTCATCAAAAAGAGGATTTCCTACAAAACGAGAAGCGCAGATGTGGGAACGAGAGCTATTGCTGAAGAAAGAAGCCAAACTGGATATGACTTTCGAAAGCTTTTATGAGATTTATGTGGAGGATATGCAAAATCGAATTCGTGATAATACCTGGGGAACGAAAACAAATATTGCCAGAACTAAAATTCTTCCTTATTTCGGAAAGCGTAAAATAGGAGAAATTGAGCCCAGGGACATTATTGCATGGCAGAATGAACTGCTTGCGATCCGTCAGCCAAATGGTAAACCGTATTCTGCTTCTTATCTGCAGAAAATTCACAGTCAGTTAAGTGCTATTTTCAACCATGCAGTTAATTTTTACCATCTTCCATCTAATCCAGCGCAGAAAGCAGGAAATATGGGAAAAGAGGAGCACCGGGAAATGTTGTTCTGGACAAAAGAAGAATATCTGAAATTTGCAGATGTCATGATGGACAAGCCTGTTTCCTATTATGCATTTGAAATACTTTACTGGTGTGGGCTTCGCATGGGTGAGTTATTAGCACTTACACCAGCAGATTTCAATTTTGAAACGCATACACTACGGATTAACAAGTCCTATCAGAGACTGCACCGGGAAGATGTGATTACACCACCAAAGACGTTAAAAAGTAATCGAACCATTAAGATGCCGCAGTTTTTGTGTGATGAGATACAGGATTATCTGAAAATGCTGTATGAGCCGAAAGAGGACGAACGGATTTTCACAATTTCCAAATCTTATCTGCATCATGAAATGAACAGAGGATCAAAAGTGTCTGGGGTGAAGCGAATCCGTGTGCATGATTTGAGACATTCTCATGTATCGTTATTGATCAATATGGGATTTACGGTATTAGCAATTGCAGACCGAATGGGACATGAGAGCATTGATATCACTTACCGATATGCACATCTGTTTCCAAGTGAGCAGACACAGATGGCAGAACAGTTGGATATTGAAAGGATGGAAAAATTAAATGGAGAAAAATCTGGACAGTAAAGGAAGATGGAGAAACAAAATCGTAGCATTCCGGGTATCCCCGGAAGAAGCAGAGCAAATTGATGCATGTGTCCGATTGTCAGGACTTAGCAAGCAGGACTATATCACAAAACGATTAACTGATCGGGAAATTGTGGTACAGGGAAATCCAAGAGTGTATAAAGCATTGCGAAATCAGATGGCAGAGATTTATGAAGAATTGAAACGTCTGGAAAAATGCAGTGAGGAAAACGAAGAGTTGCTGAGTACCCTGAGATTGGTCGCAGAGACATTGTATGGATTGAAAGGGGAAAATGAATGGCAGCAAAAGAAAAAATGACTGCTCCGATTGCATCTGTTGGCGTAGATGTGGAACAGCCATTACAAAATTTAAAAACCAACCAAAGTATAGCAGATTTGCCCGGTAAGGGCAATCTGCAAGCCACAAATAATGCGGAAAATACAGCAAAATCAGCAAATAAAAAGAATCCAGATGATCTGGAAACAGTTTCTATGATGGAATTATACGATACCGCATATCCACCAAAACTGCCAATTGTAGATGGACTTCTGTATAACGGAACTTACCTGTTTGTCGGTTCGCCGAAAATTGGAAAATCATTCTTTATGGCACAGATCGGGTATCACATCAGTAAAGGACTTCCATTGTGGGGATTTACAGTTAGGCAGGGAACGGTTCTCTATCTGGCATTGGAAGATGATTATGCAAGATTGCAGAAGCGATTATCACAGATGTTTGGAATGGAAGGCAGTGAGAATTTCTATTTCGCTACAAAATCTAAATCGCTCAATGACGGACTGGAAAGACAGCTTGTAACATTTGTGACGGAGCATAAAGATGCAAGACTGATTATCATTGATACTCTTCAGAAGGTTCGAGAGGTCGGTGGAGATAAATTCAGTTATGCCAGCGATTACGAGATTGTAACAAAGCTGAAAGCATTCAGTGATAAATATGGCATCTGTTTTCTGGTTGTGCATCATACAAGGAAAATGGAATCTTCCGACAGTTTTGATATGATTTCCGGCACGAATGGATTGCTTGGAGCTGCGGATGGAGCATTCGTCATGCAGAAAGAAAAACGGACAGATAATAAGGCAGTTCTGGAAGTGGCAGGGCGTGACCAGCAGGATCAGAAACTGTGGTTGAATTTTAATCGGGAGAGATGTGTCTGGGAACTTACCAAGACAGAAACAGAACTTTGGAAAGAACCAGAAGATCCAGTGTTGGAAAAAATCAAAGAGCTTGTAACAGAAACTACGCCAGAGTGGTTAGGAACAGCAACAGAGCTTGTGGAAGTATTGCAGGTGGAAATGCAGCCGAACGCATTATCACGAAAATTAAATGTCAGCCTGGAACGACTGATTCTGGAATATGGAATCCAGTATAAAACAGAACGAGGACATGATGGAAGAAAAATTAGAGTAACCTTTGTTGGAAAACAAGCGTGACGATATGTGACGGTTGTGACGGTATTTTATATAGCGTGTCGGTAGTGAAAATATCGTCACTATCGTCACGACCGTCACGGAAAGGAGAAACATGGAAAGAAAATCACAGGTGCAGATACCAAAAGATTTATTACTGGCATTGTTCCAGTATCATCTTGCCGGGAATGAGGAATATCTGCCGGAGATAGAAAAAGCATTGATGGAAAAATTAGACAGTATGGTAAAACGTCAGTTATATACAACATTCAAAACAGCACCAACCGAGGAAGAACGGGAAAAGGCAAGAAAAGAGTATTTGGATAAGTGTGGAATGCATGAGAACTTTCGTTGGTAAAGATTCTGCTTGATGACCTTATGACAGGAGCGTGCCACGCACCTGTAAATAGCAGACAAAGAGAAGGTTTGTAAGGTGTAGCCGGTAGTTGATTGGCGAAGAAAAAACTTTTCAAAAGGGGGCCCTGATTCAGGGCGTCCCTGCGGAAATGATAAATGAAGGGAGAATGACACCATGAGAGAAGGAAGATTAGGTTACAACAGTTATAACAAAAGATATGGATTATTGTCATCAGACTTATGGATTGATACAGGATTTCACTGCGGAGAATGTCTGGAAGTTCTGGTTGATGATCAGTGGGTAAAGACACGAATGGAAATGAATCTGGCGAGAGAATGGTATTTGGTTGGAACACTATATTGTGGAGATCTGGAGTATGTACGGGCAAGGATACCGGAATAAAGCAAACAGGAAGAGTAATAGTCGGTTTGTTATTAGTGAAAAAAATAAGCCCGGATACGGGCAGAAAAAGAGGGCGGATACGCCCAAAATGAAAAGCGAAAGCCAAGTTGTGGTAGATGTAAGAAGCATCTCACAAAGCCCTCGGCGTTTGAGAGCGAAATACACCCATCGCACAAATCAAAGATTTGTACTCAGGATATTTCGCCCTGCCGGGAGCTATTTGTGCCGGAAACGGCAGTTAGTTCGTAAACGGATGCCGATGCATCCACTCACAAATAATATGACAGAATTTATTTTGCCGAAGACAAGGAGGGAGTGCCTATCGGAAGAAATTCATTTATTCAAATGACAAAACTAAGCAATGTAAAAGGCAGAATCACTTATATATCCAGTCACGCAAAACAGGAAAACCTCTATGCAGTTTATGAAACCACAGAACGGAAATTCTGGCGAGAGCTTGCAAAATGTAATCAGGAAGAATTTGCAAAAAGTGGAACAGAAGGAAAATGTATTGAGGCAAGAGAACTGATCATTGCTTTGCCAGAGAGTTTTACAGAATATCAGCCGGATAGATTGCTGCAGCTTTTTACAAATCATTTTAAACAGAATTATGGAACAGAGTGTATTGCTGCTTTGCACCACAATAAAAGAAAGACCAATCATCATATTCATCTGATATTTGCAGAACGGAAGTTATTAGATGAACCAATTATCAAAATTGCCAGCAGAAATATGTTTTATGATGAAAATGGGAAACATGTCCGAACCAAGAAAGAGATATTGGGAGAAGATGGTGAGATACGAGAAGGATGTTGCATTGTAAAAAAAGGCGAAGTCTATGAGAATAAGCTGTTTACAGCGAAAGATGAACGATTCAAGAGCAATTCATTTCTGGATGAGGTAAAACATTCCTATACAGATTTAATCAATATTTATGTGCAAGATGAAAAAGAGAAGTTGCAGGTATTTGAGCGTGGTGGTGTGTATCTTGCAACGAAGAAAATTGGAAAGAATAATCCAAAGGCACAGGAGATAGAAGCTGATAACCAGAAACGTCAGGAATGGAACAGAGCTGTTGATATGGCGTTGATCAGTGGAGTATCAGAACCTCAGATAATGGAAGTAAAACGGAAAGAAATCACTGAACCAATTAAGAAATCAGTTGCCCGGCGAGGGAATAGACCGAGATTATTTGCACAAGTTGTAACAGTGGCAATTGAGGTACTGGAGCTATTGATAGAAAGTGTATTGTTTAAGAAAGCAAGGGAAGTGTCAGAAGAGACCAAAATGGCACAGGCAGAGACAATGGAAACTGAAAACGCAGAGCATGTTGCAGAAAATATTATGGTAGAAGATGAAGACGCAACAGAAGAAAAGGCAGAACCGAAGCAGCCGGAAATGACGAGGCTTGCATCGAAATATCCGAAGTTTTTCAAAGTCCATAAAGAATTGGATGAACAAAATGGTGCAATTCAGAAGAAACAAAAACAGCTTTCTGCAAAGAAAAAAGAACTATCAGAAATCAAAGGCTGGTTTAAAAGGAGAAAGAAAAAAGAATTGCAGGAAGAGATTGACGAGTTGACGAGCCAGATCAGGAATATGAAAGATTATCTTCCCAAAATCGTGCAGAGAATTGGTTATAGAAGTGTACAGGAATTTCTGAAAGATTTTAAAACTTCACAAAGTGAGTGTAGCCAGTATCGGACTGCAATAGAAAAATGGAAGAAGGAAACAGGAAAAGAGCCAGAACCGCATGGCATTAAGGCGAAGTTGGCAGTTAAGAAACAAGAAATACAGAATGAACAGAAAAATAAACAGCGCACCCACAAGCAGAATAAAGATCGGGGAGCAAGATAGGAGGACAATCATGGAAAAACACATTATGGGAGAAAACGGAATCAGCTATACTTTGGGAGAGGACGGTCTGTATTACCCAGACCTGTATCTCCCGGAAGAGACAGAATATACGATTGGAAAGTACGGAATGTTGAGGAAAGCGTACTTAAAAGAGCATCGGAAGGGATTGTATCTGGAACTGGTACTTGCTGGGAAGTTAAATGAGTATTTGCACCAGATTGATGAAGAGTGTAATCAGATGATGGACAGGCTGGTGGAGCAGATGAAAGAAATGCAGGGAGTGATGGAAGAACTGAAGGTGCAGGATCAGATGGCATGGGTTGGGAGAATGAATAATATTCGAGCGTGTGTGGAAGAAATTGTGTTGAAAGAAATTATATATTGTTAAATTGGTAAAAGAAGAAGGAAGTCATTTTATTCATAGAAAAATCCCATAATATCAGCGGGATTTTTGTAAATATTGTAGTATAATAATCAGTAGTAATCAGTTGAATTAAGTAGTTATTCGTGGTATAAATTTAATGGAACATTTTAAGTTGATTTGTAAGAGGTAATAGAGAATGGCTAGAGCAAAAAAGAATGGAACCTATTTAAATGTTTGTATAGAAAATTCAATTTATGAACAACTAAATGAAATATGTGCAGATGCAGGGCAAACAAAAACTATTGTTGTAGAAAGGGCATTAAATTCTTATTTTTGCGATTACAGAGAAAAGCAAAAAAAACTTAAGAAATTGAGGGGAAAATAGGATAACTGCTTTTGAAAGAGGATATTATCATGAAACACACAGTGAAGGAAGAAAAAATAGATCAGATGTATAGACCAGGAAATTCAATACTAAATAGTGCAAAATATTCATCAGATAACACAGACGAATGGTATACTACGTATGAAACTATTGCGGAGGAAGTACTTCATTATAAGGAACAATTTAAAGAGAAAATCGTATTATGTAATTGCGATGATCCATATGAATCAAATTTCTGCTATTATTTTTTGCGTCACTTTAATGAATTAAATTTAAGAAGGTTAATATGTACTTCGTATTCGGGCTCTAAAATTGATGAAATCAAAGATAATGTACAATTGTCTTTAAATTTATTTGACAATCTAGGAGAACCAATAAGTTCAAAAAAAGGATATGTATTCGTTATAGATCAAATGCCTGGAGATATTGGCGAGGAAGTAAGTGATGATGTAATAAAAGAGGTATTAAAAAAGAAGGGGACTGTTAAGAGACTGTCGGGTTCTGGAGATTTTCGGACAGAAGAGTGCGTTAAATATATGAAAGAATGTGATATCTGTTGTACCAATCCACCTTTTAGTCTTTTTTCAGAACTATTTTCTTTACTGACTAAATACGAAAAAAAATATTTGTTGATAGGAAACCAGAATGCAATAACTTATAAAGAAATATTTCCATATATTAAAGAAAATAAAGCATGGGTTGGCTATAGATTTGGAGATATGAAATTTCGTGTGCCAGCAGATACAAAACCTAGAAAAACAAGATTTTGGATTGATGAAACAGGACAAAAGTGGAGAAGTTTAGGGAATGCTATGTGGTTAACTAATCTTGATATGCAGAAACGACATGAAGAATTGAGATTGACTAAATGTTATCGTCCAGAAGATTATCCTAAATATGATAATTACGATGCAATTAATGTAAAAAGGGTTGTGGATATTCCCATGGATTATAACGGAATAATGGGAGTACCAATTACATATTTGAAATATCATAATGAGTCACAATTTGAAATAATAGGAGAAGCAAATCATGGATCGGATAATGAATTTGATTTATTTAAACCGAAAATAAATGGAAAAGAATTATTCAAGAGAATACTTATAAAGAGGAGAAATGTATGACATCAGAATTAAACGAATTTCGTATACTTGATTTGTTTTGTGGAGCAGGTGGACTTTCATGGGGGATGCATAAAAATCCATATTTTAAGACAATGGTAGCATTGGATTTTGATGAGAAGGCTGTGGCTACATTTAAAAATAATATGCCTGACTCAGATGTTTTGGTTGGAGATATAACGGATGCGGCTGTGAAAGAAAAAGTTGTTTCCTTGTCAAAGAAAAAAGGTGTAAATATGATAGTGGGCGGTCCGCCATGTCAGGGATATTCTATGAAGGGGAAAAAACTTGGATTAGATGATCCGAGAAATTTTTTGTTTAGAGAATATTTAGATTTGGTTGAAAAATTACAACCAGATGTATTTGTAATTGAGAATGTAAAAGGATTATTATTATCGGCGAATGGATGGTTCAAAGACGAAATTGTAAAAGCTGTTAAGAAATTAGGATATACAATTGAGTTTGATATTCTTAATGCGGCAGATTTTGGAGTGCCGCAGTCAAGAGAAAGAGCTATTTTTATCTGTTCTAAACATGGAGCAATTTCATTGCCAAAGCCTACTGTAAACAAATGTGTTACAGTTCGAGAGGCTATAGAAGATTTAGCGTACTTAGAATCTGGACAAGGAGCATTTGAACAAGAGTATATCACAAGACCGAAGAGCGAATATCAAATAAAAATTAGAGGTAAAAGTACAAAACTTTATAATCATAAAGCTTCAAATCATAAACAAGTAGCAATTGACAAACTGAAACTAATTCCCCCTGAGCAAGGGAAAGAATGCTTGCCGGAGGAATTGCATGGAAAACAGAAGTTTAAAACAACATGGGGAAGACTCAAATGGGATGCTGTTTCTCCAACTATTGATACAAGATTTGATGCTTCTTCAAATGGTACAAATAACCATCCATTTTTGCATAGAGCTATAACTCCGAGAGAAGCTGCAAGAATTCAGTCTTTTGATGATGAATTTGTTTTTTTAGGAGCTAAAGTACATATACGGAAACAAATTGGAAATGCGGTTCCGCCTCTTTTGGCAGAGGCAATTGCTAACAGGATTGCTGATTATTTTGGATTGAAAAGGGAGTGAAAGAAATGAATACAGAAATGGCGTATCTTCTTGGTATGATTACTGGGAATGGTGAAATACAAAGAGGGATGACAGCAACAACAATATCTATTGATGTTCCACACAAAAAGTTAGAAACGGAATTTCAAAAAGATGTAGGTATTTATGTAAAGGCAAGCATTACAGACATTAGACAAATTTTGGAACCGTTATTGGGTACAGCTTTAAAATTTGTTCAAAATCCAAATATTTCTATTCTTTCATTTACAAAACAAAATGAAGATTATTTGATGAGAGAACTGTTGAGATATGTAGGATATGCAACTTCTGCAGACAATATCAGAATATCACCAGAAGTATTCAGTTTTACAACAGATGAAAGAAAGCAGTTTGTAAAAGGGTTTGCTGATGTAACAGGATATATTCGTAGAAGCAATTATGCATTCAAAGAACCTAATTATAGAGTGTATTTTGAAATTCCAAATAATTGGGAACTGGTAGTGGATTTTGCAAATTTATTAAAAAGCATAGATGTGCCAGTACAAAATATAGATTGGGCACATCCTAACATGAGAGATGGTAATTTGACGAAATATAATCAAGGAAAACCAGATTTTTGGAAAAAAGACATCAGATTAAAGTTTGGGCAGTAGAATATCAGCCAATTGGATTTGCGGTTCTTCATAAACAAGAGGCATTGGATTATTTTGCTGATAAACAGAGGAGCGATATAGAAGTTCAACGGAAAAAACATTTATCAGATGTTACGCATAGATATTATTGGGAATTGATTTCACGAAATAGAAAAAAACCATCACATCCGGGGGAAAATGATGAATTTATACCGGAGATGATTCGAGGAAAACATTATGATTCGTGGACTGCTATAGCAGAAGATATGGGATATAGTAAGGATTCGATATGTTAGAAAATGAATTATATGAACCGATGAGAGACTGGTTTGAACAATATTTAAGTGACAAATACAAAGGATATGATATAATTGCAGTAGATACATCTCAGGAAAGACTGGATCGGGCATTATTTAGATATGGAATAGTATGTGAAGCTGCTAATGGTGTTGATATTCAAATTGATGTATTAGGAATTGCAAGGAAAAATCAGGATGTAAAACTATTTTTTATTGAAGCAAAAAAGACAAGGCTTACGCTTAGAGATTTAGGTCAATTATGGGCATATTGCAAGCTGATAGATCCTGAAGAAGCCTTTTTAATATCGTCTGTTGGACTGGGAAGCTTGAGTAAGTTAATCATTTCCTTTGCTCGAGAGGATTTGTTGGATTATGGATCTGGAAAGAAAATTAAGAAAATGAGAGTGGGAAAATGGAATGTTTCGAAAAATACGATAGATTTCGGAACATTAATCCCGAAAATTTGAGGTGGTAAATTGATAGAAAAAATGTTAATGCAAGAGAAAATACCATATAAAGTAATTGATGAAGATAAGGGATACAAATTAATTAAAATTAATTCGAAAATGCATTTGTTTTATATGAACAGCCGAGACAATCAATTTATGATGGAGAGAGATTTTTTTGATTATCTTGATGGAAACGCCATACCGTATGCTATTTTGTGTCATGATACATCAAAAAATAATTTTTATTATTTAAAATTAAATAAAAAAGTAAATTGGATTAAGTCATGTTTTGAAACTTGTGATAAAGAATCAATATATCTTGGAAAACAGGTTTTGAATGCTAGAATAAATGAAAAAGAGTTATATAGAATTTTGAAAACGTTGATGTAGATTGAAAGGAGAAGTAAGTATGAGTATTGCACATGATTTAGACAAATTTATTAAGGATTCAGGGGATAATGTGTTTATTGAAGCTGAGGGAAAGCCGTCAAGATTAAAAAATTTTTATGCAGAATATAATGAAAAGTATAGTCCGAGTATAAATAATTCTACAAATGGCATTATTGTTTTGGGAGAAGATGCAAATAAATGGGGATTAGAGTTGCGATTATATCTACATCAAAATCCAAGTTTTATTCAAGCTACTCGAAATAAAGTATATCGGTGTGAGTATGGGTATAGAATTAATGATGTAGATGTAATTAGAGACATGTTTAATTTGGGCTATCGTATTGGTCTTAATTAATCTTATAGGTTATATATTGTGCAGAAGAGTGGCACTTTTAATCCTGTTTTTGGGCTATCATATTTGCAGTTTTGAAGAATATTGATTAGGTAGTGGTGTATATGATTATGAAAAAAAGATGTAAACAGAGAGCATTTAAAAAATAAATTTTTTAAAAAATATTATAGTACGGTTTGATTATACTGGCATAGCAGAGGTAGAACTGGACACCATAATTGCTGAGGTAAAACCGATTTTTAAAAGTGCTGGATATACTAAATTAAGAGAAGAATATCTAACAGAAATGGATTTCGAGTTGCAGGATCCAGAGAATATTGAAATAGAAGGGCTTCCGATTAAAGAAATAAGAAAAAAGAAAGCATATGTATTTGCTAATGAAAAAAAAGATATTGAATGTAAGATTTCTACTAGGTTTGCATTAGTTTCTATACAGAACCATAAATATATTCCTTTTGCAGAATATAGTGAAACATTATTTGAAGTGGTAAAAACACTTATCAATAAAGTTGAATTTCTAAATTGCATCCGTTTTGGAATAAGAAAAGTGAATCAATGCATTATGAAAGATATTTCAAAAATCAATGAATATTTTGAAACAGACTTTTATAATTTATATGGTTTAAAAAAAGGGAATAAACCTAAGATTTTTGAAACTAAAGATTGTTTTAAAGAAGAAAAATATAATTTTAATTTAACAAGAATGGTAGTGGGAGGTGAATATGAAGAAAGTGTGGCATATCAGGTAATTTTGGATACAGACATTTATATTACAGAAGCCTCAGATATAAATGAATTATTTTCAGATACAAGTGAAATTAACATCATGAATGAAAAATTGTTTGAAGTATACAAGAGTGCAATTACAAAAGAATTTATTGAAAAATTAGGGATGGATAATTACAACGATCAGAATATAATTGGAGTTGAAAAAAATGAGTAAATTTACAACCAATATAAAAACAGCATATACAAGTTTACCTGTTAAATCTGAAAAGAAAACATTTGTGAGCTCATATAGCATTAAAAACGGAAGAAAAACTATTACTGGAGAAAATAGAAGTACAGGAAAAAAATATGCAAACCAATTGATGAAATAGAATTATGAAGAGAAAATTGTTTGATAAAACATTAAATTTTGAAATAAATCTTATAGGATATAAGGAAAAGGGAGAATGCATTTTATTTTTCTTGAAAGCAGATGGCAATATAATATACTCTGGACTTGTAGACTGTTATGTTAACGAAAAAGAAAATGTAGTATCAGACTTGTTAGTCACAGAACATGTAAGTAGATTGGATTTTGTATGTTGGACACATCCGCACGATGATCATACAGTTGGTCTTGATAAAATTGTAAATGATTTTTGTGATGAAAAAACATTATTTTGGATGTCGCCTTTTATATCTAAAGATGTGAAGATGTGTTCTGCAGAAGCTCGCCAGTTATATGATTCACTTTTTGAAATACTGGAATCAAAGAAAAAAAAGAGGATGACGATTCGAGAAGCTTCTGATGCTAAAATATTAGAAAAATTTCAGTGTTATGGAAATTCAGTTGTTAACCCATATATTTTTGAAATACGAAGTTTTGCACCGGATTCAAACTTGCTAGCATCATTAAAAATTAAAGACCGTTTTGACATGGGAAACATTTATTCTATAGGCTTGATTATTAATGTTGGGCATTTTTATATTATTTTGGCAGGTGATGTGGAAAATAGAACAATAAAAGGTATTCCTGATTTTAGTCTTGATATAGCAAATCAAATTGATTATATAAAAATTCCGCATCATTCATCATTGACAGCAAGTGGTTTTGTAGATAGGCTGAATGATTTAGATATTACCGCTCCAGCAGTGGCTACAACAACAGTATATCGGATACATAAACTTCCCAATAAAGAAATTTTAAAGAAATACGCTATATGGGGGTCAAATGTAGAAATATATTCGACAGGGAATGTTGAAAATGCACAGTTAGATATGAATGAACATGGGATTATTAAAACAACGTTTGATATTTTGGCAAGGAATGAAATTCCTATTAAGACATATCTTGCTGGAAATGCTGTAAGTGTAGTGATGCAAAAAAGAAAAATTGATGATATTCAGAAAAACAATTTAAATAGATTGTTAACACAAGAAAAAGAAAAATGAAACATGAAAAGCACTGAAAAAGTAATCTATAAAAACATAATTGTTGAATCTTATATAAATCAGCTTTGGGCTATGTATGCGATGATCTATGATATTAAAATATTGATTAGTATTTAAACAATAGAGTTATAGTATGGCATATTAAAAAAGATTATAAACAAGTGAATATATACGCAATGTATATTATAGATATACGCTTGATTGATTTGAAAAAGAAGAGATTCTTCGATAATAATGGAATTTCTTCCTTTTTTTGTTATAAAAGTACAATTATAGAAAAGAAAAGCATGTTGCGAAAATACTTTTTTTGATGTTTTAAAAAAA
>ENA-OQCW01001001-OQCW01001001.1-human-gut-metagenome-genome-assembly--contig:-NODE-1001-length-12844-cov-11.671463_pt1 | contig 12844 bp, 13 predicted proteins | sample MGYA00242767_ERZ504593 | MGnify/ENA primary metagenome ERZ504593 (study PRJEB26092, sample SAMD00036307) | human gut metagenome | host: Homo sapiens | study: EMG produced TPA metagenomics assembly of... | reverse complement strand
TTTAAGAAAAGCCAATCTTAATGTAGTATTCATATAAAAATGATAGCAATTAAGAGGAGGTACAGCAAATGAGTGCAGAAAGATATGAGCTCAACAAGCAGTTAGCACAGATGTTAAAAGGCGGAGTGATCATGGATGTGACAACACCGGAACAGGCAAGGATTGCAGAGGAGGCGGGAGCATGTGCAGTGATGGCGCTGGAAAGGATTCCGGCTGATATCCGTGCAGCGGGCGGAGTATCCAGAATGAGTGATCCGAAGATGATCAAGGAAATTCAGGAAGCAGTATCCATTCCAGTTATGGCAAAATGCAGGATCGGACATTTTGTTGAAGCACAGATATTAGAGGCAATCGAAATTGATTATATCGATGAGAGTGAAGTACTTTCTCCGGCAGATGATGTTTATCATATTAATAAACGCAAATTCCAGGTACCATTTGTATGTGGTGCAAGAGATTTGGGAGAAGCGCTTAGAAGGATCAATGAAGGAGCTTCTATGATCCGTACAAAGGGAGAGCCGGGAACAGGAGATGTGATACAGGCAGTCAGACATATGAGAATGATGAAGCGGGAAATTGCAAAACTGGTCTCCATGAGGGAGGATGAGTTGTTTGAGGAAGCAAAGGCCCTAAATGTGCCGTATGAATTGGTTGAATATGTACATCATAACGGACGTATTCCTGTTGTAAACTTCGCGGCGGGAGGCATCGCAACTCCGGCGGATGCGGCGCTGATGATGCAGCTTGGTGCAGAAGGCGTATTTGTGGGATCTGGTATTTTTAAGTCAGGAGATCCGAGAAAGCGGGCAGAAGCAATTGTAAAAGCGGTAACAAACTTTGAAGACTACAGGATGCTGGCAGAGCTTTCTGAGGATCTGGGAGAGGCAATGGTAGGAATTAATGAACAGGAGATAGAACTTTTGATGGCGGAAAGGGGCAGATAGAATGAAGATCGCAGCACTTGCAGTACAGGGAGCATTTGCGGAACATCGGAAGAAAATAGAAGACCTGGGAATAGAATGTATGGAACTCCGCAAAAAAGAGGACCTGATGAAACCGTTTGATGGATTGATCCTTCCCGGAGGTGAGAGTACTGTGCAGGGAAAACTTCTGAAAGAGCTGGACATGTATCAGATATTGAAGCAGAAAATCGAAGAAGGACTGCCGGTGCTGGCAACTTGTGCCGGCCTGATCCTTCTGGCGGAAAATTTGACAAATGACCGGAATATTTATTTTGCAACATTGCCGGCAGCGGTGAAAAGAAACGGTTATGGCAGACAGCTTGGAAGTTTCCGTACAGTACAGGAAATGAAGGGAATCGGGAAAATACCGATGACATTTATAAGAGCTCCATATATTGAAAAAGTTGGAAAAGGAGTAGAAGTTCTTGCGGCAGTAGATGATCGGATCGTGGCGGTAAAATACGGGACACAGTTTGGGCTGGCATTTCATCCGGAATTAGATCAGGACAACAGAATACATGAAATGTTTCTGGATACGGTTAAAGCAGCCATACAAAACAATGAGTCTGCTATAAAATAAATCTATAACAGGATATTCTCAATCTATATTGGACAAATAAATCCTACTATGTTAATATGATTACAAGGAATTAAGAAAGAAACAGATTCCAAAGAAGGAGGAAATAGAAATGGCAGATATCAGAGATTCTAAAAACTGGGGATTTGAGACAAAACAATTACACATTGGACAGGAACAGGCAGATCCGGTTACAGATGCAAGAGCAGTCCCGATCTATGCAACAACCTCTTATGTATTTCACGACTCACAGCATGCGGCAGACCGCTTCGGACTCCGTGATGCAGGAAATATATATGGAAGACTGACAAATCCGACACAGGATATTTTCGAACAGCGTATTGCAGCATTAGAAGGCGGTGTGGCAGCGCTGGCTGTAGCATCCGGTGCGGCAGCAATTGCCTATGCATTTCAGGCACTTGCAAAGGCGGGAGAGCATATTGTGGCATCCAAGACCATCTACGGCGGCACATACAATCTTCTGGCGCATACTCTTCCGCTCACAAACGATGTGACAACAACGTTTGTGGACCCTGAGAAAGAAGGATCTTTTGAGGCAGCCATTCAGGAAAATACAAAAGCGATATTTGTAGAGACACTTGGAAATCCGAATTCAAATCTGATCGATCTGGAGAAGGTGGCAGAGATCGCGCACAGACACAATATTCCGTTGGTAGTAGATTCTACATTTGCAACGCCGTATCTGATCCGGCCGATCGAACATGGTGCAGATTTGGTGATTCACTCCGCAACGAAATTTATCGGCGGTCATGGAACAGCGATTGGAGGCGTGATCGTTGACAGTGGAAAGTTTGACTGGAAGGCATCCGGCAAATATCCGTGGATTTCAGAAGCCAACCCGAGTTATCATGGTGTATCGTTCTCAGATGCAGCAGGCAGTGCGGCATTTGTAACCTATATCCGTGCAGTGATCCTGCGTGATACGGGTGCAACACTTTCTCCGTTCCATTCCTTTATCTTCCTGCAGGGGCTGGAGACATTATCTCTGCGTGTTGAGCGGCATGTGAGCAATGCGCTGAAGATCGTGGAGTATCTTGCGAATCATCCGCAGGTAGAGGCTGTACACCATCCTTCACTGGAAACGGAGTCAACCCATGAATTATATAAGAGATATCTCCCGAACGGAGGCGGCTCTATCTTTACTTTTGAGATTAAGGGAGATGCGCAGACGGCCCAGGCATTTATCGATCAGCTGTCTATCTTTTCCCTGCTGGCAAATGTAGCAGACGTGAAATCTCTGGTGATTCATCCGGCAACCACCACTCACAGCCAGTGTACGGAGGAAGAATTGTTAGATCAGGGAATCAAACCAAACACGATCCGGCTTTCGATCGGAATTGAAAAAGTAGAAGATTTGATCGAAGATCTTGATGCGGCATTTAAAGGAGTAAAATAATGGATGTTGATGTTTTAGCGATAGCGGCAGTGACGATTACAGTAGTTCTGTTTGTACTGCTGTCCTATCTGGGAAGAAAAAAGCATTTACGTCCCAGTCCAGTATGTATTTCTGATCGTATTGACACTGATCGTTTCCATCGGAACAGTAGGAGTTCCGGGAACCTCCACAGTAACAACCACAGCACTGTTTACTGCAGCAGGACTTCCGGTAGAGATCATTGTACTTCTGGTTCCGATCTCAAGTGTTGTTGATATGATGCGTACGGCAGCAAATGTGACAGGTGCGGCAACAGCAGCAGTTCTTGTGGCAAAATCCGAGCAGCTTTTAGACAGGGAAGTTTATGACCAGGGAAAGAGTGAAGAGGGATTGAGCGGAGCAGTTGCAATTGGCGAATCTGCGAGATAATAAAACAAAAAGCATTCCTGCCGGGAATCATATGCCAAGGAGCAATGATCCATGCAGGAATGCTTTTTACTTTATGTCTGATTCTGATAACAATATCCGCCGTTTTCTTTCACTCCGTAAAAATCAGCGAACGACAGGTGGAAGACATCTTTTTCCATACCGGAAAGATCAATCTCATTTTTGATCAGATACTGATAGATTCCGGAATAATCAATATTTCCCTGTAATAAGATACTGTCTAATTTTCCGTTCCGTAAAATTGCACGTTTATAATTGTGAGAATCTTCCTGTTCGAGAACAACATCTCCCTCTTCTTCTGTTCCTCTTCCAAGAGAAAGTGTAACCAGCCCATAGAAATTCATCGTATTTTTCATAGCATATCGGTCTTCGTAAAGTGTTTTAATTCCGCACATATTCAGGGCAGCGACCTGTCCCTGTTTCATGGCATTTGGCCAGATTCCAGATAATCCGGTTACATCTCCGGCAGCGTAAATATCTTTACAGCTGGTTTCCATGGTGTCAGACACTTTAATAAAACGATCTACTTCGATCGGAGTATCCAGTACGCATTCAACTGCGGGACGAACACCGGCAGCAACAATGACCAGATCACAGTCTACCCGGGTTCCATCATCCAGAAGGACATAGTCGATTGAACCATTGCTGTTCATATGCGTTTCAGAAGCCTTTTTTCCAAGAAGAAAACGGCATCCGTGTTCTTCAAATAATTTCCGATAGGCAGTTCCGGCAGTTTCATTTAACTGGATCGGAAGAATACGATCTGCCATTTCCACAACAGTAACCTCTTTACCCTGCTCGAGAAATGCATAGGCAGCGTCCATTCCAACCAGACCGGAACCAACGATCAGAATCTGTTCTGCCTGATCGGCCAGCGGGCGGATCGCCTGAGCATCCGAAAGATGCCGCAGTCCGAATACATTGTTTGCCTCACGGAACTGTCCAACAGGCGGGATGAAGCTGTTTGCACCGGTTGTGATCAGGAGTTTGTCATAGTGGCAGGATGTGTCATTATCAAGCAGAACCTGCTGGTTTTTTACATCCACTGTTTTTACAGAAACACCCTTGATCCATTCGATTTTATTGGTTTCAAAAAAGTCAGGTTCTACAAAGGACAAGGTATCTTCCTGACGTTCATGGCTCAAATAACGGTGAAGCATGCAGCGGGAGTGTACATGCTCATCTGTGGAAATCATGGTAATAGAGGCATCCGGCTGCTGGCTGCGAATGGTTTTTGCTGCGGTGATCCCGGCAGCCCCCACTCCGATAATAACATGCATCATAATGACACCTCCTCAACATAGATTGCCTGTTTTGGACAGGCTTTTACGCAGTTTGGTTCTGCACCGTCCTGCAGGCAGAAGTCGCACTTTACGACTTTGGTACGGGTGGCAGTATCTGCTTTGAGGACGCCGAACGGGCAATTCATAACGCACATAAAGCAGGAGCCACATTTTGTTTCATCATAAGATACGAGTCCCGTTTTCGGATCCTTTGTCAGAGCACCGCTCATACAGGACATCACGCATTCCGGCTGATCGCAGTGTCTGCAAAAAATAGGGCGATAGGTTCCGTCCGGCAGCTTTTCGATGTGGTTTCTGGATTCATTGCGGATGTCCGTCAGATCCAGATCATAAACAGTTCCCGGTGTTTCCCGGTGCGCCTGCATACAGGCGATGGTGCAGTTTTTGCATCCATCGCACTTTGAGGCATCGATCATAATTCGTCTCATAGCGGCACCTCCTATATATGTAAGCCCTGGCGTTTTTCCAGAATAATCTGCTCCAGGATATCAGCAGATTCTTTCGCATCTCCGTTGATGATGACCTGTCCTCCGGTCAGTTCTTTCATATCTTCTGTGAGTACTTTGACTGCAGTTTTGCTTCCTGTTACGAACGGAGGAAGTCCAAGGTGCAGCGGAAGTCCCAGTGCAAGTCCGAAGCATCCGTCAGCCAGTGCCTGCTCTTCCAGCCACTGTGCGGCAGAAAGTACCAGTGGAAGCTGTGGAAGATCTACGCCAAGCTCTGCGGCGATTTCTGTTGCAACGATTTCCAGACGGCCGATCGCAAGACAAGGACCAAAATTCAAAACCGGCGGAATGTTCAGTTTTTCACAGACAGCGCGCAGCTTTGGACCGGCATATTTGGCAGCTTCCGGAGTCATGAGTCCGCAGTTTTCGATTCCGCCTGAAGAACATCCGGCAGTGAGGACGAGGATGTCTCGAGAGATCAGTTCTTTTGTCAGTTCCACGCTTAAGACATCATGTCCGCCTGCAGTCAGGTTGGAGCATCCCACCACACCGGCAAGACCTTTGATCTCTCCGGATGCCAGCAGTTCGATCAGCGGCGTCCACTTTCCGCCCAGGAAGGATTTTAAAGAACCTTCACTGACACCCGTTAATGTATGGTCATTTCCATGTTCTTCCATGAGATGTAGCGGAACACTTCCCCGTCGTTCCTTGTAGGCTTCGATGATTTTATCAATAATAATGCTGCTTTGTTCTTCGCGGTTTTCAAATTCAAACGGCATCAGTTCCGCATTCGCTTTCTTTGCAACATCATCCAGACAGATCTGTTTGATCTTCAATTCTTCACAGATTGGCTCGATTCCCGGAAGAGTACAGTTAAATTCTGAAAGAACTGCATCGATTGCTCCGGTTGCCAGGATTGCTTCACTTGTATAGTTGTTTCCGGCATGACCGTCAAATATTTCGGTATAGTGTGCGCCTCTGAGCTGTAAGTCCTGTCCTACGCAGGTACATCCTACCAGTTTGAATCCCTTTGCACCAACAGCCTGCGCTTTTTTCTTTGCTTCTTCTGAAATCAGGCGTTCCTGAAGATCTACGAAAATCGTGTGCTGATGTCCGGTAATCATAATGTTGATGTAATCCGGATCGATCACACGAAGTCCTACCGGGGCCAGGCGAAGCTCCGGCTGGCCAAGGAGAACATCATTGAGCAGGTTAGTCAGAGTCAGTCCGTATACTCCTGTGGAAATTCCAAGCTTCAGACAGTCGGTAAGCATATCCACAGGGTCGGAGTTCAGATTGGTGGAACATTTTACAACACCTTTGAATACTTCTGCTTTTGCACCGCCCGGCATGATTCCCAGTTCTTTCCAGCGTTTAATACGTGGTGCATATGCGATTTTCTCAATCAATTCTGCAGAAACATACTCTGGTTTGTACAGATCTGCAAGTACGGCATCTGCCACTTTTTCTGCTTTTACATAGATATCTTCGTCTGTAATTCCAAACATCTCTGCCAGATGCTCCAGAGATTTCAGACCCTTTAATTCTCCTTTGATCTGGGCGGTTTTCTTCAGATTGAGGGCAGTATTCTCAACGATATGGATATAGCATCCGCTGCCGGAAGCCACTGCTCTTAAGAAATTGCGGGTTACGATCGTATCGGCATCGGCACCGCAGATTCCTCTCGGCGCATTTGGAGTGATGCGGCAAGGACCGTTGGAGCAGAGACGACAACAGACTCCCTGCAGTCCAAATCCACATTTTGTGCTCTGTCCTTCCACGCGGTGATGGGAAGTTTCCATCGGAAGCGAGCGGATAAAGCCTTCTAGAGGCTTGTCTGCGCTTTTGCATGTATTGCATCCATAACATTGATTCATTTTGTAAAATCCTCCTTTGATAAAACTGTACTAAAATAGTAAAGATTAAGGCAAAAAAACACTTACCGAAATAATTCGGCAAGAGATTTTTGTTTCATTTCCTGCACCAGCATATTCTGCAGCCGGCAGAATTCGTGATGTACCAGACATGGATTTTTCGGACTGTTCATAGAACAAGGATAACCCTCTTTCATACATTCTAAAAGAAGGATATCCGGATCTATGGCAGCGCAGAGATCATAGAGAGAAATCTCTGCAAGCTTTAAGTTGAGCGCATATCCCCCGTTGGTACCCCGACAGCTTTTTAAAAATCCGGACTTTTCCAGCTTTCTGGTAATCTTGTAAGTCATGGCAGAGGGCAGATGCTCCATCTCGCAGATCCGTGAGACACTGATTAACTCTCCGGAAGATAATGCACGCATGATGCGGATTGCATAATCACATTCTTTGGTAAATAACATATCTGACCTCCCTGACGTTTTGTCTCATCTTACAATATTGGACTGAAACAGTCAAGTATAATGGAAGCGGAAAAATAAAATAGGGATTATGCATAAAAAAGGCAGAGTTTTTGGGCGATAGGAATAAAAGAAAAGAGAGATATCTATACAATACCACCAAAGTCTACAAAGGAGATTGACAGATGTCAGGAGTTATGCCTATAATAAAATCAAGATATGAAACGGGTTTCAAAAAGTTTCACAGCAGCAAAAGAAAGAGGACATAAGATGGCAAGTATCAGAGAAGTTGCAAAGATCGCAGGAGTTTCACCTGCTACTGTATCGAGAGTGATGAATGGAACAGCGAATGTGGATGAGGAGAAGAAGCAAAGAGTTCTTGAGGCTATTCAAGAAACGGGGTTCAAACCAAATGAACTGGCGCGGGCATTGTTTAAGAAATCATCAAAGATTATTGGAATGATCGTTCCGAATATTGAAAATCCATTTTTCAGTGAAATCGCCAAAGCAGTGGAGGAGGAAGCCTTTCAAAACGGATATAAGATGCTGTTATGCAATTCAGCAAATAATCCGAAGAAAGAACGGATGAACATTCAGATGCTTGTACAGATGCAGGCAGATGGAATTGTGATCATGACCAACAGCGATCGGACCGGAAAGAAGATTGCAGAATGCGGACTTCCGGTTGTCGTGATGGACAGAAAGCTTTCTGAGGGACGGGAAATCGCATTTATCGAATCAGATCATTACAAAGGCGGAAAACTTGCGGCAGAGCATCTGATTGAATGCGGCTGTCAGCATATTGTGTGCCTGCGGGGACCGATGAAGTTTTCCAGCGGGCAGCAGCGTTATCAGGGATATGAGGATGTGTGCAGAAAGTATGGAAGAAAAGCTGTCTGGATCGACTGTGATTATGATTACGATGCCGGACTTGCGGCAGCAGAAGAACTGATTCGCAGATACCCGGATACCGATGGAATCCTGGCGAGCAATGACATGGCGGCAATGGCAGTCTATAAGGTGCTTCATCAGAACGGGCGAAGAGTCCCGGAAGATGTACAGCTGGTCGGATTTGACAATATTGAGTTCAGCAGGAGAATGACACCGGAGCTGACGACCATTTCCCAGCCCATTGAAGAAATGGGAAAACTGGCAGTACAGATGATCATCCATCATGGAGAAGAGATTTCGTATCAGAAAGAAAATATATTTGATGTTGAGCTGATCAGGCGTCAGACGACGAAAAAGAAAGGAGAAGCAGAATGAAACTGGCAGTAGTAGGAAGCATTAACATGGATATGACGGTGACCGCAGAGCGGATTCCGCTAAAAGGGGAGACACTTCGTGGAGACAGCCTTCATTATATTCCGGGAGGGAAAGGTGCGAATCAGGCGGTTGCTATGGCAAAGCTCGGAGCAAAAGTGGAGATGTTCGGATGTGTTGGAGATGACGCAAATGGTACCCGGTTATTGGAGAATTTCAAGAAAGTCGGTGTAGAGACGGGACATATCAAGGTTTTAGAGGGAGTTCCGACCGGGATTGCTATGATCACAGTCGGAGAAAATGACAATACGATCATCGTGGTTCCGGGAGCAAACGGGAAAGTGGACAGAGATTATATTGACAGGATCAAAGAGGAGCTGAAGACTTTTGATATGGTTGTGCTGCAGCAGGAGATTCCGTTGGATACGGTGTATTATGTTGTAGATTTCTGTTATGACAATCAGATTCCGGTAGTGTTAAATCCGGCTCCGGCGTCAAACGTTCCGTTGGAAGTGATCGAAAAAGTGACGTATGTAACACCAAATGAACATGAAGCGGTCCTGATTTTTGGAGAGGAGTATTCTACAGAGGACTTGTTAAGAGAGTATCCGGAAAAACTGATCATCACACAGGGCTCCAGAGGTGTGATTACTTGTTTGAAGAATGGAGAAATCTTGAGTGTACCGGCGAGAAAAGCGAATGTGGCAGATACGACCGGGGCAGGAGATACGTTAAACGGTGCATTTGCCCTGCAGAGAGCAAAAGGAGCGGATATGGAGACAGCACTTCGGTATGCGAATGTGGCAGCCAGCTTATCCACAGAAAAATTCGGGGCACAGAGCGGAATGCCGATGGCACAGGAAGTCGAAGAAGAATTGGAAAAACTGGGAGGAAGAGCATGAAACGACAGGGGATTTTAAACAGTGATATTTCCAGAGTGTTGTCTTATATGGGACATACGGACACAATCTGTATCGGAGACTGTGGACTGCCGATCCCGGATGAGACAGAACGGATCGATCTGGCCGTAAAATTCGGACAGCCGTCTTTTATGGATGTGTTGGAAGAAGTAGGGGCAGATATGAAAGTAGAGAAGATCATACTGGCAGAGGAGATGAAACTTCAGAATCCGGAGATACTCCGTCAGATCGAACAATTTTTTGCAAAGCATGAAACGGGTTTCAAACCGGAGATACAATTTGTTTTGCACAGTGATCTGAAAAAAAGTGACAAAAACATGCAAGGCGGTTATTCGAACCGGAGAGACAACGCCTTATGCAAATATTATTTTACAGTCGGGTTGTATTTTCTAAGAGAGGAGAGCAGCTTATGGAAATTGAAATGAGAGGGATCAACAAGTCTTTTGGGAACAATGCCGTGTTGAACAATGCCGGATTTGTACTCAGTACTGGAGAAATTCATGCATTGATGGGGGAAAACGGTGCGGGAAAATCGACGTTGATGAAGATTTTGACAGGTGTTTATACAAAAGATGCGGGGCAGGTGATCGTGGACGGACAGGAAGTCTGCTACAAAAATGCCAGAGAAGCAGAAAAAGCAGGGATTGTATTTATCCATCAGGAACTGAACGTGTTATTTGATCTGACAGTAGAAGAAAATATGTTTCTCGGCAAAGAAATCAAAAAGAAGTGCGGTGTATGTGACAAAAAAGCAATGCGCCGGGAAGGAGAAAAAATCTTGAAACGCCTTGGCGTAGAGATCGATCCTGGACAGCGGATGGAAGAGCTTTCCGTAGGACAGCAGCAGATGGTTGAGATTGCAAAGGCGCTGATGGCAGATGCCAAAGTCATCATTATGGATGAACCGACGGCAGCGTTGACGCAGAGTGAGACCAGGGTACTGTTTGAAGTGGCCAATGGGCTTCGGGAAAAAGGCGTATCCATTGTTTATATTTCGCACCGGATGGAAGAGATTTTTGAACTGTGCGACCGGATTACGATCCTGAGGGATGGAACTTATATCGACACAAAGAAGATTTCTGAGACAGATATGAATGATGTAGTCAAAATGATGATCGGAAGAGAGATTGGAGAGCGGTATCCGCAGCGGAACGTAAGCATCGGTGATCGTGTTCTGGAAGTAAAAAATCTGACCTGTCCGGGCGTATTTGAAAAGGTTTCTTTTGAAGTGCATGCAGGGGAAGTGCTGGGAGTATCCGGATTGATGGGAGCCGGAAGAACGGAGATCATGCAGGCAATCTTTGGAAATATGCCGCATGTGACGGGAGAGATTTTTCTGAATGGAAAACAGATTGAGAACAAAACGCCGAAACAGGCAATGAAAAACGGAATCGGATTTATCACAGAAGACCGGAAAGTAGAAGGGCTGATGCTGGAAGAGAGCATTATGAAAAATATTTCTCTCGCAAATCTGAAGCGTATTTCCAGACACGGGGTGATCCAGAGAGAGAAAGAAAAAGAGCTGGTCAAAAAGGGGATCGAGGAGTTACATATCCGGTGTTTTGGACCGCAGCATGAATGTAATAACTTAAGCGGTGGAAACCAGCAGAAGGTTGTATTTGCAAAATGGATGTACACGAATCCGAAAGTGTTGATTCTGGATGAACCAACCCGCGGTGTGGATATTGGGGCAAAAAAGGAAATCTACAGTATTATCAATGATCTTGCCGCAAAGGGAGTGGCGATTATTATGGTATCTTCCGAACTGCCGGAAGTGCTCGGAATGTCTGACCGGGTAATGGTAGTAAGAGAAGGTCTGGTGAGAGGATTTTTAAGCAAAGAAGAGGCAAATCAGGAAAATATTATGATTCTGGCGACAGGAGGAAATCTCAATGAATAAGAAAAAAGCGGCAAATTATATACAAGATCTGGGCGCGCTGATCGCGCTTGTATTACTGATTGTTGTGATCGGGGTGATCAGTCCGGAATTTCGAACGGCAGGTAACTTTTTGTCACTGCTTCGGCAGTCTTCGATCAATGGATTCATTGCATTTGGCATGACCTGCGTGATCCTGACAGGCGGGATCGACCTTTCGGTAGGTTCGGTACTTGCTTTGACAACGGCGCTGTGTGCGGGATTTATTTCCGGTGGAATGCCGGTCGGACTGGCCATGATCCTGGCGCTGGTGATCGGAACCGGATTTGGATGTATCAGTGGATTTCTTGTAACAAAAGGCAGATTACAGCCGTTTATTGCAACATTGATCACCATGACGGTGTTCCGTGGACTGACGATGATCTATATGGATGGAAAACCGATTTCCAATCTGGGGGACAGCTTTACACTAAAAGTAATCGGAAAAGGAAACTTTTATCATATTCCGATTCCGGTCATCTTGTTTATTCTGATTTTTGTAATCTTTTTATTTGTATTGCAGAAAACAACATTCGGACGTCATATTTATGCAACAGGAAGCAATGCAAAAGCGGCAAAGCTGGCAGGAGTCAATATTGACCGTACAAAACTTGCAGCATATGCAATTTCCGGATGTATGGCTGCACTTTCCGGGTTGATTTTATTATCCCGTCTTGGTTCTGCACAGCCGACACTGGGTGAGGGCTATGAACTGGATGCGATTGCAGCCGTAGCGCTTGGCGGAACGAGTATGAACGGAGGACGTGGAAAAATCTGGGGAACATTCATCGGTGTTTTGATCATTGCAGTGTTAAATAACGGATTGAATATCCTGGGAGTATCTTCTTATTATCAGGATGTGGTAAAAGGAATTGTAATTTTGATCGCGGTATTGTCTGACAGAAGACGATAAGAGAGGAGAGTGTGGTATGAGAATGAAGAGATTTGTAAGTGTACTGGCAGCGGCAGTTATGGTGTTTGGTGTGACCGGCTGTAATGCGATTACGATTGACGGAGAAACAGAAAACGTATCCGGAGAAGCGGCAGGAAACGGAAGTATCGGATTTTCTGTTTCTACATTAAATAATCCATTCTTTGTCACATTAAGTGAAGGTGCAAAAGAAAAGGCAAAAACAGAAGGGGAAAAACTGATCGTGGTAGACGCCGGGGATGACGCGGCAAAACAGACCAGCGATATCGAAGATCTGATTTCAAAAAATATCAGTGTCCTGATCGTAAATCCGGTGGATTCCGATGCAGTTGCACCGGCAGTGAAGGA
>ENA-OQCW01001000-OQCW01001000.1-human-gut-metagenome-genome-assembly--contig:-NODE-1000-length-12852-cov-3.507741_pt1 | contig 12852 bp, 15 predicted proteins | sample MGYA00242767_ERZ504593 | MGnify/ENA primary metagenome ERZ504593 (study PRJEB26092, sample SAMD00036307) | human gut metagenome | host: Homo sapiens | study: EMG produced TPA metagenomics assembly of... | reverse complement strand
CACCGAAAACAGCTTGGAGTGATTTTGTTTGAAAAATTAGAGCTGCCGGGAGGGAAGAAGACAAAGACAGGTTATTCTACAGCGGCAGATGTGTTGGAAAAAATTAGCTACTGAGCATAAAATGGTGGCAGATATTTTGGAGTACAGACAGCTTACAAAACTAAAATCTACTTATGCAGACGGACTTGCCAATTATATTGCAGAAGATGGAAGAATACACTCGACCTTTAATCAAACTATTACTGCAACAGGCAGGATTAGTAGTACAGAGCCAAATTTACAGAATATACCGGTTCGTACAGAGTTGGGAAGAATGCTTCGAAAAGTATTTATTCCAAAAGATGGGTTTGTATTTTTAGATGCGGATTATTCACAGATTGAACTTCGTGTGCTGGCACACATGTCAGGCGATGGAAAAATTAATTCAGGCATATAGAGAGGCACAGGATATTCACAGAATTACAGCTTCTCAGGTATTTCATATTCCTTTTGATGAAGTTACACCGCTTCAGAGAAGAAATGCCAAAGCTGTAAAATTTTGGGATTGTATATGGTATTAGTTCTTTTGGACTTAGTCAGGATTTGAGTATCAGCAGAAAAGAGGCTGCCCAGTATATCGAAAGTTATTTTCAAACTTATCCGAAAATTAAAGGATTTTTAGACGGGCTGGTAGAAGAAGCAAAAGAAAAAGGTTATGTTTCTACACTGTTCCATAGACGCAGACCAGTGCCGGAGCTGAAATCCAGTAATTTTATGCAACGTTCTTTTGGTGAAAGAGTAGCTATGAATTCACCAATACAGGGAACAGCGGCAGATATTATTAAGATTGCCATGATACGGGTAAACCAGCGATTAAAAGAAGGAAATTTAAAATCCAGATTAGTTCTGCAGGTACACGATGAGCTTTTGATTGAAACAGCAAAAGATGAAGTAGAACAGGTTTCTGCTATTTTGGAGAAAGAGATGAAGGATGCTGCACACTTATCTGTAGCTCTTGAAATTGATATGCACACAGGGAAAAACTGGTACGAGGCAAAATAGCAGATTTACAAAGGAGGAATGGATATGAGAATTATAGGAGTAACAGGCGGAGTAGGTTCTGGAAAAAGTTCAGTTTTAAATTATATAGAAGAACATTTTGACAGCCGAATTGTAAAGGCAGATGACGTAGGGCACTTATTGATGATGCCGGGACGAGCATGCTATGAACCGGTTATTCAGCTGTTTGGAGAATCGATTGTGAAAGATGACACCTCTTTAAACAGGGAAGCCATTGCCTCTATTGTATTTGAAAATCCGGAAATGCTGAAAAAAACTGGATGATATTATACATCCTGCTGTAAAAAAATATATTTTAAAAGAAATTGAAAAGTCCAAAAAAGAGGAAACAGAATTTTTCTTTATTGAATCAGCTTTGCTTTTGGAAGAAAAATATGATGAAATTTGTGATGAGATGTGGTATATTTATTGCGAAAAAGAAGTACGTATTGAGAGACTGCGTCATGATAGAGGATATTCTGATGAGAAAATTCATCGAATGATGGCAAATCAGCTTCCTGATGAGGAGTTTGAAACTCGATGCGATTTCCAATTATATAATGATGAAGATGTAGCACATACTTATCTTCAAATTGAGCGAAAGATGAGAACTTATTATGAATTTATGTAGTATAGCCAGCGGAAGCAGTGGCAACTGTATTTATGTTGGAAGTGATACCACCAGTTTATTGGTGGATGTGGGAATTAGCGGAAAGCGTATTGAAGAAGGTCTTCGAAGCATCAATCATACTACAGGGGACTGCAGCGGCATCTTAATTACCCATGAACATTCCGACCATATAAAAGGGCTGGGAGTGATTTCCAGGAAACATAAAATTCCTATTTATTGCACCAAAGGAACGATGGAAGCAATGCAGGGAATGAGTTCTTTAGGGAAAATGCCGGAGGGACTTTTTCATCCTATTGAAGCTGATCAGAAGTTTCAGATAGGTGATTTAGAGGTACAGCCTTTTGCAATTTCCCATGATGCAGCGGAACCTGTGGGGTATAGGGTAAATCAAGGAGAAAAATCTGTAGGAATTGCAACAGATTTGGGATATTATGATGAGTATATTGTTCAAAATCTATCCGGTCTGGATGTGCTTCTTTTAGAAGCAAATCATGATGTGAATATGTTGCAGGTAGGGAGTTACCCCTATTATTTGAAACAGCGTATTTTAGGGAAAAGAGGACATCTCTCCAATGAAACGGCGGGGCGTCTTTTATGCAGACTTTTACACGACCAGATGAAAGCTGATTTTTTTGGGACATTTAAGTCGGGAAAACAATTATGAAGCTCTTGCTTATGAAACTGTATGTTCTGAAGTCACTATGGGAGAAAACCCATGGAAGTCTACAGATTTTAAAATTATGGTAGCACACAGGGAGCAGGTTTCCGATTTAGTGACAGTATAAAAAAGAAAGAAATGAGGACAGAAGCATGAAAAAAACCATTATCACAGTAGTAGGACAGGATACCGTAGGTATTACAGCAAAGGTTTGTACCTATCTTGCGGAAAATAATATTAACATTTTAGATATTACACAAACCATTGTAGATGGATACTTTAATATGATGATGATTACAGATACCAGTATGTGTTCTAAGAAAATCAGCGTAATTTCTGAAGAACTGGATGCAGTAGGCACAGAAATTGGTGTTATCATTCATGCGCAATTAGAAGATATTTTTACAAAAATGCACCGTATTTAAAAGCCGGCAGGAAGAAAGGACAGGAAATTACTATGATTAACATGTATGAGGTAAATGAAACGAACAAAATGATTGAACAGGAAAATCTGGATGTTCGTACCATTACACTTGGAATTAGTCTTTTGGATTGTATTGACGCAGACTTACAGGAATTAAACCGTAAAGTCTATGAAAAAATCGTTCGTCTTGCCAGCCGTCTGGTAGAAACAGGAGAGGATATTTCAAAGGAATTTGGAGTTCCTATTGTGAATAAAAGAATTTCTATTACGCCGATTGCTCTTGTAGGCGGTGCTGCCTGTAAAAAGCCGGAGGATTTTGTGACCTTGGCAGAAACATTAGACAGAGCTGCTAAAGAAGTAGGAGTAAACTTTATTGGCGGATATTCTGCAACAGTATGTAAGGGAATGACACCGGCAGATGAGTTGTTAATTCGTTCTATTCCTCAGGCGCTGGCTCGTACAGAAAGAGTGTGCAGTTCTGTAAATTTGGGTTCTACAAAGACAGGTATCAATATGGATGCAGTTCGTTTGATGGGTGAGATAATACTGGAGACAGCCGAAGCAACAAAAGAGGATGACTCTTTAGGATGTGCAAAATTGGTGGTATTTTGTAATGCACCGGATGATAATCCTTTTATGGCAGGAGCTTTTCATGGTGTAACAGAGGCAGATGCAATTATTAACGTAGGTGTTTCAGGGCCGGGTGTAGTAAAGACAGCTTTGGAACGAGTACGTGGTAAAAGCTTTGAAGTGCTTTGCGAAACCATTAAAAAGACAGCGTTTAAAGTAACTCGTGTGGGACAGTTGGTGGCTCAGGAAGCATCCAAACGCCTTGGTATTCCTTTTGGAATTGTGGACTTATCTCTTGCACCTACACCTGCTATTGGGGATAGTGTGGCAGATATTCTTTGCGAAATTGGACTTGAATATGCAGGAGCACCGGGAACAACAGCAGCTTTGGCATTATTAAATGATCAGGTGAAAAAGGGCGGTGTTATGGCATCTTCCTATGTGGGAGGATTAAGTGGAGCTTTTATTCCGGTAAGTGAGGATCAAGGTATGATTGACGCAGTTGTAGCCAATGCTTTAACGATTGAAAAACTGGAAGCTATGACTTGTGTATGTTCTGTAGGTCTTGATATGATTGCAATTCCGGGAGATACAAAAGCATCTACTATTTCCGGCATTATTGCGGATGAATGTGCAATCGGTATGGTAAATCAGAAAACAACAGCAGTTCGTATTATTCCTGTAATAGGAAAAGGAGTAGGAGAAACTGTTGAATTCGGAGGTTTGCTGGGATATGCACCGATTATGCCGGTAAACCCATATTCCTGTGAAGCTTTCGTTAGCCGTAAAGGAAGAATACCTGCACCAATTCACAGTTTCAAAAACTAAAATTTAAATTATAATCGGCGGTTTTTGCAAATCATTTGTAAAAGCTGCCGTTTTTTTATTGCATTTTACTGTTTCGTAGAGATTAGAAGCAAATAAATCCTTTTCAAATGAGAAATGAGCTTCTTTTGGCAGCAGTTTTTTATAATCAGCGGCTTTTGTAATGATTGGAATAGTACTGTTATTTTGTAAAGTACGGAGAAAAGCAGAACTTTCTTTTTTAAATCCCAAAAGCCTTACATACATAGGAGAAGCGGCAGGCAAATCAGATGGAATATTTAACAATACGTGGAGTAAAGTTCGAGAAATACGAGTGTAAGTCAGCTCTTTTGTTTTTAACTGCTCTGTAAATTGTGTAAAATTTTTAAATGTATTTAGATGACGATAAATGCGTTTGGCTAAATCCATAGACATATCAGAGAAAGCACATAGACTTTCCGGTGTGTTTTTCATCAGCTCATATTTTAAAAGTACAGAGAAATCGTTTTCAGTGAGGAAAGTTTCTTTTTTAGATAAAGAACAGAGATAATCTTGCACTGCAGGAGGCTGTGCATCTTTTAAAGTATCAAAAAAGACTTCCTGTACATTTTTAGAGGAAATAAGTTCTCTGCGTATGGCGGAAGCGCTGGGATAGTCAGAAGAAAGAGAAAGTTCATGATAGGAGCTTCCTGTTCTTTTTATGGTAATAGGTATGATGGAACTATTTTGTGCAGACAAAGCTTTACAGTATTCTATACCTAAAATATTGTTTGGAGTGTCTAAAAAGTCTTTTTCAAAAGGAAGTTTGTTTTCTTGTAAATATTCAGTTAATGCAGATTTTCGAGCAGCAGGAAAAGACAGCCCTTTTTTAAGAAAGCTGCACAATTTTTCTTTATAAAGTGCTGGTTCATCTGCAAGAAGTTTTCCTAAAAAGCGACAAGTATCGATTTCACCACTTTCGCTTCCAAAGCATAGAAAATCAATGGAATTTAAGGCATTGAAAATAGAAACCGCCCCTGATGAGAAATATTCTGCACTGCCGCAGGCATAAAAAGAAGGAAGCTCGAAAACAATGTCTGCACCTCCTAACAGTGCCATAGCCGTTCTTTGGTGTTTTGCTAAAATGGCAGGAGTACCCCGCTGTACAAAATCTCCGCTCATTAAAATGACAGCAATCTCTGCTCCTGTCTTTTCTTTTGCCTGTTGGATTTGATACTCATGTCCTTTGTGAAAAGGATTATATTCTGCAATAATGCCGACTGCTTTTTTCATTTAAGATACCTCCGTTTTCTAACGCCTAGTATACAAGAGAAAACACAAGATTGACAACAGTTTTCTGTTATATGAAAAATGTTTGAAAAATAATACAAGAATGAGAGAGCTTTTCTATAAAAATCCAAAAGCTTCTCTTGTTTGTACTAAAGAAACAGTGTATAATGAAGAATAGAAATGGTCAAAAAGACCAGAATTACAGAGAAATCTGTATATAGATTATCTTAAGATATCGGAGGAAGAGAATATGAACGTATTAGTAGTAAACTGCGGAAGTTCATCACTGAAATTCCAGTTAATCAATTCTGAAACAGAGGCAGTAGCAGCAAAAGGCTTATGTGAACGTATTGGGCTGGACGGAAGATTAGTATATCAGCCAACAGGCGGAGAAAAAGAAGTAACAGAAGCAGCAATGCCTACTCATACTGAAGCGATTAAAATGGTATTAGATGCTTTAGTAAATCCAAACACAGGTGTTTTAAAAAGCTTAGACGAAGTAGAAGCAATCGGACATCGTGTACTTCACGGCGGAGCAAAAATTTCTGACTCCTGCATTATCAATGACGAAGTTATTTCCGTAATCGAAGAATGCTGCGATTTAGGACCTCTGCATAACCCTGCAAACTTAATGGGTATCCGTGCATGTATGGAGCTGATGCCGGGCAAACCAAACGTAGCCGTATTTGATACAGCTTTCCATCAGACAATGCCGGAAAAAGCATATATGTATGCAATTCCTTACGAATACTATGATAAATATAAAGTTCGTAAATATGGTTTCCACGGAACATCTCACAGATTTGTATCCAAAGAAACAATTAAATTCTTAGGCTTAGACCCTGATAACTCTAAAGTTATCGTAGCGCACTTAGGAAACGGTTCTTCCATCAGTGCAGTTGTAAACGGCAAATGTGTAGATACTTCTATGGGACTTACTCCATTGGAAGGTCTTGTTATGGGAACACGTTCCGGTGACTTAGATCCTGCTGTTCTTGACTTTATCTGTAAAAAAGAAAATATCGATGTAACAGAAATGGTAAATATTTTGAACAAAAAATCCGGTTTATTGGGACTTTCCAAAGGACTTTCCAGTGATTTCCGTGATTTAAATGAAGCAAGAGAACAGGGCAATGAAGATGCAAAACGTGCAGTAGACTGCCTGTGCTACAGAATTGTAAAATATATCGGTTCCTATGTGGCAGCTATGAATGGTGTAGATGCTATTGCGTTTACAGGAGGTATTGGTGAAAACGCAACTCCTGTACGTGAAGCAGTAGTAAAAAGCTTAGGATACCTTGGCATTACATTGGATGAAGAAGCAAACCAGACAAGAGGAGAGAACAAAATCATCTCTACTCCAGACTCTAAAGTAACAGTAGCAATCGTTCCTACAAATGAAGAATTAGCTATTTGTCAGGAAACAGCTGAATTAGTTTCAAAATAATGGTTGACAAACTGTAAATCCCTATGTATAATTTACAAGGTGTGATTAGGAGACTATTATGCTAATTGATTTATCAGAAATTTTATCCATAGAAGGAAAGACACAGGTTGTTGAAGCACCTGTTTCCATGGATTCCTTTCAATCAAAGCTGGGAAGCTTCTCAGTTATTGAAAAAAAGCCAATCTGTGTGACTTTAGTCAATACAGGTAAGAAGGTTGTTAAAATAGAAGCGAAGGGTGTTATTACTCTTGCGATTCCTTGTGATAAGTGCTTGAAGGATGTTCCCACTGAATTTGAGATTGACTTAGAGGAAGAAATCGATATGAAAGCTTCAGGGGAAGACAGGATAAAAGACTTAGATGAAATTAATTATGTCACAGGTTGCAGCCTGGACGTAGAGCAGTTAGTGCATAATGAGATTTTAATCCATTGGCCTTTAAGGGTTCTATGTAAAGAGGACTGCCGGGGAATTTGCCCCAAATGCGGCAAAGATTTGAATGAAGGTTCATGCGAATGCGACCAGACATGTCCAGATCCCCGAATGGCGGTAATCAGTGATATATTTAGCAAATTTAAGGAGGTGTAACCTATGTCTATATGTCCAAAAAATAAATCTTCTAAAGCAAGAAGAGATAAAAGACGTGCAAACTGGAAAATGAGTGCTCCAAACTTAGTAAAATGCAGCAAATGTGGTGCTTTAATGATGCCTCATAGAGTTTGCCGTGCATGCGGAAGCTACAATAAAAAAGAAATTATTAAAACAGAAGAAGCTTAAATTTTTCTGTAGTAAAATAGAGGGATGTGATTTATTCACTACCCTCTATTTTTGTGTTAAGAATATTTTGGATATAAAAGCAAAGAGCCGAACTGCCAAAGAAGGTAGCTTCGGCTCTTTGAATGCACAAATTTATAAAAGTGTTCGAGGCGCTCCGGTAGAATTGCGGGAAAAAAGTTCTACCGGAATTGTGATTTTCTGTACAGGATAATTAGGATTATTCATGGACTCTGTAAAAATATGTCCGATTTCCTGCCCTATAAGTGTGAAGTCCTGCCCAATAGTAGTAATATCCAGACTGCGGATGGAGTCATCATTATCAAAGCCACAAAGGCTAATATCTTCGGGAATACGAATGTTCATAGACTCGCAGGTCATAGATATCAGCTGAGCAACACGGTCATTTTCTGCAATAATTGCTGTAGTTCCTGTCTGATATAAGGCACGCAAAGTATCCTGAAGTGGACTGTTGTTTTGAATAAGACAGTCTTCTTCTGTAAGTTTATGAGGATAATGTATAAAATTGGAAGAATTTGGCTGAATTCCGGCTTCATGTAATGCATGGAGAAATCCGGCAAATCTGTTTCGTACGGTTGAAGTTTCTTCCAGCGGTGCAGTAGTAAAAAATGTAATATTTCGATGTCCTAACTGGATTAAGTGTTCGCCTAACAATTTTCCACCCTCAAAGTTATCTGAAACAATATTATGAATATAGGGGCAATCTGTTGTTTTATCGATTACAATGATGGGTATATTCATAAAAACAAATTCATTGAGAAGTTCCAGATGAATTTTATCTCTTTCAGGATAATAAATAAGTCCTGAAAGATTTTGAGAAAGAAGGAGTCGTAAGTTAGATTTCTCTTTTGCACTGGATACATAAATGCTCATAATACAGCCGTTATCGTTTAAGACGTTATTTACTACTTCGACAGTTTTAAACATGCCTCCTTTTGTGATATCAAAAGGAAGAAGAAAAGATACCATTTTTGATATGGTATGCTTTGGCGGTGCAAGGCGATTTAAATTGTTTGTTGCATTTGGGGCAACAAAGCTGCCAACACCGCGTTTTCTATATAAAACACCCATTTGTTCTAAGTCTGTCAGTGCATGTTTGGCTGTAATTCTACTGACTTGATATTGCTCAGATAATTGTTTTTCTGTACATAGTGGTTCGGAATAAGAAAAGTCGTTATTGCGGATCTGAGCAAGGATGTCCTCTTTTATGATTTCATATTTTGGTTTACTTAAGTTAGTTTCTTTCATAAATATCAATCTCTCTAAAAAATAGGTTCACGTGTTTTATATTATTTTATAATATATAGTTTGATATGTCAAATTGTATATTATTATTGACAAAATTTCATAAGAAAGTTAATATATGATATATCAAATACGATAAAATATATTATATGAGAAATTATGAAAAGGTGGTAAATGAGATGAAAACAACAGTACATATTATTTCACATTCTCATTGGGACAGAGAATGGTACATGGCATTTGAAAAACACAGAATGAAACTGGTGGAATTGCTGGATACAGCATCCGATTTACTGGAAAAAGATGAAAATTATCACAGTTTTCACATGGACGGACATACAGCTGCCTATGATGATTATCTGGAAATTAAACCAGAGCAGAAAGAAAGAATAAAAAAATTAGTTCAGGAAGGAAAACTTACAGCAGGACCTTGGTATGTGCTGCAGGATGAATTCTTGACAAGCGGGGAAGCTTGTGTTCGAAATTTATTAACAGGACGCAAAGAGGCATTGAAATTAGGAAAATTATGCCCAATCGGATATTTTCCAGATGCATTTGGAAATGCAGGTCAGATGCCTCAGGTATTGGTACAGGCCGGTATGGAAGCAGTTGCCTTTGGACGTGGAGTAAAATCCATCGGTTTTAATAATGAAACGCTGGAAAAAGGAACTTACGAAACTGCATATTCTGAGATTAATTGGCAGTCACCGGATGGAAGCTCCTTATTAGGTATTTTGTTCCCAAACTGGTATAATAATGGAATGGAAATTCCTGTAGAACCGGAGGAAGCAAAGAAGTTCTGGGATAAGAAACTGGCAGATGTAAAACAATATGCAGGAACCAGTCATCTTCTCTTTATGAACGGATGCGACCACCAACCTGTACAGAAGGATTTATCACAGGCTATAGAAACAGCCAGAAAATTGTATCCGGAAATTGAATTCATTCATTCAGACTTTGAAACTTATGTAAAAGCTGTAAAAGAAGAACTTGGTGAAAATGTTTCTGTTGTAAAAGGAGAACTGACCAGTCAGGAGACAGACGGACGTTTTACACTGGTGAATACTGCTTCTAACAGAATTGATTTGAAATTGTTAAACAGAAAAGGTGAAACTGCACTGGAGCGTAAAGCAGAACCGGCAGCAGGATTTTGGCAAGATTGGAAGGAAAGACATATCCAAAGGAACTTTTAGAATATAGCTGGAAGGTTCTGATGCAGAACCACCCACATGACAGTATCTGTAGCTGTAACGTAGATGAAGTTAATGATGAAGTAGCTCTTCGTTTTGTAAAGAGCAGACAGGTGGCAGAGCAGTTGTGCGAAGAAAGCATGGAATATTTAGCAGAGCAGGTGGATACATCAAATCTGAGCAGTGAAAATGGTAAGGTACTGCCATTTGCAGTATATAACTTTACCGGCTGGGATAAGACAGATATGGTAAGCGTTGTATTGGATGTAGACAGATGCTTTGAAAATATACAGGAAGAAGCTTACTGGAAAATGCAGAATATGGAATTGCCAGTATTTGTATTGAAAGATTCTGAAGGAAATGTAGTGGAAGCTAAGGTTGAAGATATGGGTACAGCATTTGATTATTTGCTTCCAGATGACAGATTTCGTCAGCCATACATGGCAAGGCAGGTTCGTGTAACTTTTGAAGCAAAGGATGTTCCGGCAATGGGATACAGCGTATATCATTTGCAGGAAACAGAGACAAAACAGGCAGATAATACAAAGTCATTGATTACAGGCAGCAATACAATGGAAAACCAAAATATCCGTGTGGAAATTCACGAAGACGGAAGCTATACGCTTACAAACCTGAAAACAGGACGTGTTTATTCACAGATTGGATATTATGAAGATACAGGTGATATCGGAAACGAATACATTATGTGCAGGATACAAACGGACAAGCTATTACAACAAAGAAATAAAGCAGCAAAAAATTACTCTTGCAGAAGATACTCCGTTCTGCGCAAAATACCACATCTGCCAGAGTATAGAAGTACCGGAAAGTGCAGCCAAGGAAACTGGAAATTGCACAGAAATCTTTCCAGGAATGTTATAATCGTCATATTGGTCGCAGTGATAAGATGGTTGAACTGGTTATTGAAACAGAATTGACTCTGCAGAAATCTTCTAAGAGCCTTAAAGTACAGACAACTATTCACAACACAGCAAAAGACCACAGAGTTCGTGTTGTTATTCCAACAGGACTGAAAGCGGATACTCATTTTGCAGATTCTGCTTTTGAGGTAGTAGAACGAAATAACCGTCATAGTAAACAGTGGGAAAATCCAAGTGGATGTGACCGTCAGCAGAGCTTTGTTGCAATGCAGGATGATAAAGATGGTATGTTGGTTGCTAACCATGGTCTTTATGAGTATGAAGTATTGCCGGATATGGAAAACGCTATTGCAGTTACTCTTCTTCGTTGCGTAGGAGAATTAGGTGACTGGGGATATTTCCCAACTCCAAAGGCACAGATGCAGGGAACTTATACACTTTCTTATGAAATTCTGCCATTTGCAGATGGTGAAAGATTAAATGCTTATACACTGGGATATCAGTTCCAGAATAATCTGATGGCAGTTCCTACAGGCGTCCATAAAGGTGCTCATCCACAGAACAAGAGCTTTTTCAACTGGACAGGAGAAGGTGTAAACTTCAGCGGACTGAAACAGCAGGAGGATGGAACTGACATCATGGTTCGTTTTGTGAATGTTACAGAATTACCTCGTGAAATTCAAATTCAGAAACAGAACTGGATGGAAAAACTGTATAAGAGTAATGTAATTGAGGAAGAAAAAGAAGGTCTGGAAGTGAGTGAAGACGGAATATACCATGTGGTATTGAAACCATTTGAAATTCTGACTTTAGGTATAAAATAGAAGATATAAGCCTTAATGGATAAGAAGGGGGCTGTTGCATTAAGTAGAAAATCATTTAATGTAACAGCTTTTCCTTTTTACAGTAACTCCATATTGATGCTTTTGGGGGTAAAACCATATTTGGTATACAATTCCATGGCGGGAAGGTTTTTGGCATTTACCTGTAATTCCAACCCATCATACTGTAAATCCTTATAGAGGCGGACAAGGTAATCTAAAAGCTGATGTCCAAAACCGTTTCCACGTTCTTTTTCATCAACAGCTAAGGCATCAATGAATAACACTTTTCTGTCCTGCATAGGTCCGCCGGATATGTTTCGAGTAAGATAAATCATTACACCTATAACAGCGCCTTCTTTTTCCAATACCACAATTTCTTCGTTTTTAATATGTTCAAGAAATCGTTCCTCTGATAAGACCACAGGGCAATGCTTATAAATATCAGGTCTCCAGTTTGCGTGCAGGATATGAACCTGCTGCATAAGTTGCTCAACTTTCTGGTAATCTAAAGCCTTGGCTTTACGGATACTCGTATTCATCAGTTGTGTCCTCCTTATAAAATGCTATGCTGCCTAAGTATAGCACAAATAAAATAGTTCTGTTTATAAATATTAAAAATAAATAAAATTTCTATTGCTTTTTTTGTCTATATCTATTATTTATGGTTAAGTAAGAAAAAACTGCAGAGTAGATTTGTATGCGTAAAGTGCCCTCTGGATAGAGAGTTGCTGGAAGGACGAAAAGGTAAATCTTACGGTATACAAACTCGCATCTCGCTGCAACAGAAGATAAGGCTGAGATTATCTCCTATTGTGGTAGTTTTGATGAAGGAGGTATTTTTTTTATGTTCAAAAATAATTCTAAAGAGAACATTTTTTTGTCTTCAGCAAATGAGCTGAAGAAAGTTCAGGCATTATCTGTATGTGCCATGTTTGCAGCTTTATCTTTAATTTTAAATCAGGTGGCGTCCATTACTATTGGGCCATATATTAAAATCGGTTTTCCGGAATTCCAAATCATGTTGGTAGATTACTTATTTGGCCCTGTACCGGAGGATTGTTTGCAGGAATTTTGGATA
>ENA-OQCW01000999-OQCW01000999.1-human-gut-metagenome-genome-assembly--contig:-NODE-999-length-12861-cov-4.128868_pt1 | contig 12861 bp, 15 predicted proteins | sample MGYA00242767_ERZ504593 | MGnify/ENA primary metagenome ERZ504593 (study PRJEB26092, sample SAMD00036307) | human gut metagenome | host: Homo sapiens | study: EMG produced TPA metagenomics assembly of... | reverse complement strand
TCAAAGTAATTCTTCCTCGGTATAGATCCGGTACTTTGGGACATGCAGATACTTTTGCGCTCGCCTCCAACATTGCAAGATACAACTCTGCTTCCTTTGTGCGCAGCGGAAGCTTCAGCCAGAATGCAATCTCCCTGCGGTCATGCTCTGTCAGGCCCTCAAACTTCTTTTCATAATACCACTCTTCTTTCGATTTGTTCAATATAGTAAATCGTACCCGCAAGTCCGTAGATCACTCGTTTGGCATCATAATATCCAATCTTCATATTCTGCCTGCTTCGCTTTTCCTGAAATTCAATAATACTCCCAAGCTTCACCCTTGGTGCAATCTCATAGACTGTCACATCGTCAGGTAAATATACCCTTGGCTCTCTTCCCGGACCAAAAATCCGCACTTCGATAATATTCTGATACCCGCGCTCAACAAGTGTTCCAAGCGGCACATTGTTGATCACGCCCCCGTCCATATACTTCTTCCCATGCAGTTCTTCGTTTTTAAACCCAAGTAGATAAGCGCTCGCCAGAAGAAAATCTTCCAGCAGTCCTTCCGGAATATCTTCGATTCCAAGCTCCAGCTCCTTCATATCTGACAAAGAAAATGTGAGCAGATAAAATGCAATTTTTGACTGTCTGATTTTCTCTTCATCCACCATTTCATGGATCAGTTCTCTCAGCGGTGTAACATCCACTCCTCCATTTTTTATCACAGTGAGCACTTCATGGATTGCTTCGTGGAGTGGAAGCTTTCTATCAAACAATTCCTGCATGATCTGGTCATCTACATCCATGACTCTTGAAAAAGTGATCTTCTCCCAGATTTTCTCCGCTCGCTCCAGATCCCCCATGCAGACAAGTGCACCGTTTAAAGCTCCGACCGATGTGCCTGCCACTGTACTGATCTTGACACCGGCCTCCCGCATCGCCTTCCATGCTCCAATTTGATATGCTCCTCTGGCGCCTCCACCGTCAAATACAATTCCATATGTTTTCTCAAGATCTATCACCGGTTTCACAAAATCCCCTCCCGTCAGGTGGAAAGCGAAGGGGCCGCCGCAAAATCCTTTGCAGCAGCCGCCTTCCTCTTATGACTTTCCTCTTTTATTTCTTTATTGTTCTTTCTCTGTCTTTGCAATCTCTGTCACAGACTTCACAAGTCCTGCGATTCCCTGAATCTCAGAAGGAATAATAATCTTCGTCGCTCTTCCATTAGATGCCTTTTCAAATGCCTCAAGACTCTTCATCGTCAGAACTGCCTCATCTGCTCCTGCCTCTTTCAAGAAACGGATACCGTCTGCATTGGCTTTCTGCACCTTGAGGATCGCCTCTGCCTCACCTTCTGCTTCACGAATCATCTTCTCTTTCTCTGCTTCCGCTCTAAGGATCGCAGCCTGCTTCTCTGCCTCTGCATCAAGGATTGCAGACTCCTTGTTACCTTCTGCCACAAGGATTGTAGACTTCTTCTCACCTTCTGCCTTCAGAATCGCTTCACGTCTCTCACGCTCTGCCTTCATCTGCTTCTCCATGGCATCACGGATCGCAGCCGGAGGAATGATATTCTTTAATTCTACACGATTGACTTTAATGCCCCAAGGGTCTGTTGCAACATCGAGGGATGCCCGCATCTTCGTATTGATTGTCTCTCTGGAGGTAAGCGTCTCGTCTAATTCCAAATCACCGATGATATTACGAAGGGTTGTCGCGGTCAGATTCTCGATCGCCATGATCGGATTCGCCACCCCATAGCAGAATAACTTTGGATCTGTAATCTGATAAAACACAACTGTGTCAATCTGCATTGTAACGTTATCCTTTGTGATCACCGGTTGTGGCGCAAAATCTACTACCTGCTCTTTTAAGTCCACTTTTCTTGCTACCTTCTCGATGATCGGCACTTTGACATGGAATCCTACTCCCCATGTTGTCTTATAAGCACCCAGTCTTTCGATTACCATCGCTTGTGCCTGCGGCACAATCTTAATACACGAAATCAGAAGCCCTACAATAATGATAAGAAAAACAATTCCAAGCACCATCGTCATGATGCTTCCTGTTGCGTAATACATAGAAAGTCCCCCTTTCAACGATCCGTCTCTCTTTTAGACAGAATCTATTGTGTTATTTATTTTCCTTATCTTACTATAATTTTCTTCCAAATACAATAGTCAGATACAAAAAAAGATACCGTCTGAATTTCGGTATCTTTTTTGTAAGAAGTGCAGAATTTTCTGCCACTCTTATTTCCTCTCTTCCTTTTAATAACGTACTGGCTTTTCCGTAAAAACCGGTACTCCTCTATCTCCCTCTTCTTGACTTTTCTTCTGCAAGGATCGCTGCGCCCAGCGCCCCCGCATACCTTCCATCTGCAGTCGACTCCACGTTCTTTCCAATCTGCTCAGAAAGGCGTCTTGTAAAATATGCGCTGTGACTCAGTCCTCCTGTCAGGATGACACGGTCTGTCATTGCCTTTCGCATAGCAAGCTGCGCTACCTTCGTCACAACAGAGTCCACAACACCTGCTGCGATATCCTCCCTGCTTCTGCCTTCTCCAATATAATTGATAACTTCTGATTCCGCAAAAACAGTACAGAGAGAACTGATCGGGAGCACGGTTCCCTTTTCTGCCAGATCAAAAAGTTCCTGCAGTGTCACACCAAGCCTGTTTGCCATGATTTCCAAAAACTTTCCAGTTCCTGCTGAGCACTTATCATTCATCAGAAAATCCTGTACCATTCCATTCTCGATCAGTATGACTTTCGTGTCCTGACCTCCGACATCAATGACCGTACAGTCTCCTCCCGCCAATTCTCTTCCGCCCCTTGCATGGCAGGTGATCTCCGTGATCACATAGTCGGCAAAATCTACTGCGATCCGGCCATACCCGGTCGCAACGACTTTCGTCTCATCTCCCAGGACATCCACATCATTTCCTTTAACTTCTCTTTGATCGTCTGCGTTGTTTCCTTGCTGCTCCACCCCGTAGGAAGCACAAACTGCATATCTGATGTCCCTCTTACTACTACCTTCGATGCGGTGGAGCCAATATCAATCCCTACATAATTCACGTTTCTTACCTCTTCTGACATGTTACAGCATCTCCAGGAATGCTGTGATTCTTGTATTGAGCTGACCGATGTCTGCCTGAGAATAGTCTGTCTCTACATTAATATAAGGAATTCCCTTCTTCTCATTGACAAAACGGCGGATTCCCAGTGTCTCCACATTATATGTATGACATGCCTGAAGTGTCATCTCTACAACTCCGTCTACTTTGTACTCATCGATCAGACGATCTAACAATTCCAGTCTGTTTGGGTTCGGTGTCATTACAGAACATCCGATATCAATGTATCTTCTTGCAAGTGCATCGTATACATCCGGATTCTCCTCATCACCAGCTTATCGATAGACTTTTGCACCACTGCAGTTCTCGTAAGTCACAACGACACCGCCATTCTCTTCGATTGCTTTGATCACCTTCTCGCTTGCTCCCCCTACCGGACATCCAGTCAAAAGGATTCTCGGTCTCTTGTTTAACATCTTTCCTTCTGCATATTCTCTCTCGATTTTTTCAACAATTCCGTCCACCTCTGCCGGGATCGCTGTTCTGTCGAATTTGAAGCCACTTCCATAGAGTACCTTAAACTGATCCATACCTGTGATCGGCGCCGGATCATGTTTCATCACTTCATAAAATCTCTTTAAAGACTTGCGGACCTTATTTTCTTCATGAATTGCCTTGCGGATATCGTCCTCCGTGATCGTCACTTCAAATTTCTTCTCTAAATATTCTTTGAAACGGATGATTTCGCTCTTCCACAATTTCAGCGCTTCCTCACTCTGTGTGTTCGGCAGTTCCATCAGAAATACATCTTTAAACTCTGACATATATTCATACATCTTCTTTTTTCCATCACAAGTCGTCTCTCCAACAACTACATCTGAAAAATAGAAAAACGGACATTTATCTGCTTTCGCAAATCCATAGCTGGATTTGATCAGCGGACATAAGTTTTTCGGAAGATCTTTCTCTGCCTCTGTAATCGTCTCATCTGATGTGGAACATAATCCAACTGTCGCTGCTCCCATAGCCGTTGCGATTTCCTTTGGAAAATATGTACAATATGCTCCGACTACCGGGATTCCCTTATCTTTTAATTGCTTCATAGCAAGAAATGAGTTTTTGCGCTGCTCGGCAAACTCTTCAAATACTTCTGGTAATTCTTTAATCACTTCCATGTTAGGTTCCTCCTAATTCATTATTGTATTTATCTTCTGACAGCTTACTACTCCATACTCTAAAGGAGATGACACGCTGCATAGTGACCTGTTCCTATTTTTTTCATATTCGGCTCTACTTCCCTACATTTTTCAGATGCAAATCTACATCTGCTCTGAAAGCGACATCCCTGTGGTGGAGAAATCGGACTTGGAACATCTCCGTCCAGAACAATCCTCGCTCTTTTACTCTCCACATCTGGATCTGGAATTGGAACTGCTGAAAGCAATGCCTGTGTATATGGGTGCGCCGGATGCGTATATAACTCTTCTGAAGAAGTCAACTCAACAATCTTCCCTAAATACATTACTGCAACTTGATCTGAAATATATCTTACCATAGATAAATCATGTGCAACAAACAAATAGGTAAGTCCCATCTCCATTTGCAGCTTTTTAAGCAAATTTACTATTTGAGCTTGAATTGACACATCCAACGCGGAAATCGGTTCATCACATACAAGAAATTCCGGCTCAATTGCAAGCGCTCTAGCGATTCCGATTCTTTGGCGCTGTCCACCTGAAAACTCATGAATATACCTATTTGCATGTTCTGACTGCAATCCGACTAAATTCAATAATTCTTGTACTTTTTCTTCTCTTTCACTTTTGCTTCCCATCATATGATGGATTCTAAGACCTTCTGCAATAATACTTCCAACTTTCATACGAGGATTTAAAGAGGCATACGGATCTTGAAAAATTGTCTGGACACTCTTGGTAAATGCTTTTCTCTCTTTTCCCCTTAATGCATGAACATCTTTTCCTTTAAATAATACTTCTCCATCAGTTTTGGCATATAATCCTGTACAAGTCCTTCCACAAGTTGTCTTGCCACACCCTGATTCTCCGACCAAACCAAGTGTTTTTCCTGCCTGTATTTCAAAAGAAACATCATCAACCGCTTTTAAAATCTGATTTTTCCCCATTGGAAAATATTTTTTTAAATTCTTTACTTGTAAAATTGGTTCCTCTATGCTTCTCTCATGCATAATGCTCCTCCTGTTTCAAAAGGATAACTTCCTTTTACTTTTTCATGATGCAACCAACAATTCGCCTTATGTCCGTTTTCAAAAACAAACTCCGGCGGAGTACAGCGCGTACAAATATTCATACAATATTTACATCTACCTGCAAATGCACAACCTTTTATCGGCAGCAACAGATCTGGTGGAGTCCCATCTATGGATATTAACTCTTTCTCTCTTTCCCCATCAAGTCTAGGAACTGCATTCAGCAAACTCCATGTATATGGGTGATGTGCATGATAAAAAATCTCCCTTCTATCCCCATACTCAACAATTTTACCAGAATACATTACTGCGATGTCGTCTGCCATATCGGCAACAACCCCTAAGTCATGTGTAATCAAAATAATTGCCGTTTGCGTTTCCCTTTGTAATTCTTTTAAAAGTCCAAGAATTTGTGCTTGTATCGTTACGTCAAGAGCCGTAGTAGGCTCATCTGCAATCAACAGTTTCGGACTACATGCCAGTGCAATTGCAATCATAGCTCTCTGACGCATTCCACCTGAAAATTCATGTGGATATTGGGAAACTCTTTTCTCCGGCTGTGGAATTCCTACTTTTCTTAAAAGTTCCACCGCCGCCTCAAGTGCTTCTTTCTTTTTCATTTTCTTATGAGTGATCAGATTTTCCGCAATTTGTTTTCCGACATTCATTGTTGGATTTAGCGCTGCAAGTGCATCTTGAAAAATCATTGCACATTCACCGCCACGATAGTTCTCCCATTCTTTTTTGGACTGTAAAACCATATTTTTTCCATCATAAAAAATCTTACTGTTTTCTTTCACAATTCCTGGTGTCTGCACTAACCCCATAAGAGCTTTGGCTGTTACTGTTTTCCCACATCCTGATTCTCCTACAATTGCCAAAGTTTTTCCTTTTTCTACTGAAAAATCAATTCCCCTCACAGCTTGTACTTCTCCAGCATAAGTATGATAGGAAACATGTAGATTTTCTACTTCAATCAATTTTTCTTTTTCTATTTTTTTCCCTTCCACAATTCTTCTCCTATTTAACCATCTTTGGCTCTAGTGCATTTCTCAGTACATCTCCCAATGCATTGAAACTTAATACTGTAAGTAATATCAACACACCCGGGAATAACGCAAGTGTAGGAACATCCATGATATGTTCCTGCGCGCTTTGAAGCATGCTTCCCCAGGATGACATTGGTAATTTCACCCCAAAGCCTAAAAAGCTTAAAGAAGATTCCGTTAAGATTGCCCGCGCAATACTGATACTTGCTGCCACAATAATTGATGGAACCATATTCGGAATGATATGAAAAAATATGATTTCCAAATTTCCCGCACCAAGATTCTTTGCGGCAAGCACAAAATCTCTTTCTTTCAATGACATAGTTTCTGCACGAACAATTCTTGCAACCCCCATCCATGAAAAAATTCCAATGATAATAATCATTGTAAAAATACTTGGGGACAAAAAGGAGTTAATAATGATAATAAGTAAAAAACTTGGAACAGACATTAGTATATCTACAAAACGCATCATCAAATTATCTGTTACCCCTCCAATATATCCACTGATTGTTCCAAATAATGTTCCTACTATAATAGATACAAGCATGGAGAAAAATCCAACAGTCAATGAAACTCTTCCTCCATATAAAGCTCTTGTAAAATAATCTCTTCCAAGACTATCCGTTCCAAAAAAATGCTCCTTACTCGGTAACTGTAACTTGCTTCTTAAATCCATTGCATCCGGATCATATGATGAAAGAGGTGCTAAAAGTGAAGCAATCATTATCACACCTAGTAAAATCAGACAAATCATTGCTAATTTATTTTCTTTTTAAACTTGTCTTTAAATTATACCATACTCCTCTATCATACTCTACTTTTGAAATTTCTTGTTGATGTCCTGCCAAGAAAAAAGCATCTTCTTTTTCCATTTCTTCTTGTAGGAGATTCTTCTCAGCACTTACCAATTTTTCTTACCTCCTTGTTTAATACGAGGATCTGCAATGCCATACAACAAATCCGCAATCAGATTCCCTATAATTAAAATCAGGCACGACAACATTGTAAATGCCATAATCATAGGATAATCTCTTGAATTAATTGCACTCATTCCCAACGTTCCCATACCCGGCCAGCCAAATACGGATTCAATAATAAAAGAACCTGTTACCAAACTTGCCAGATTCATACCAGCCAATGTTATTACCGGAAGCAGACAATTTTTCAACACATGTTTCAGCATGATTTTTCTTTCTGTAATTCCTTTTGACCGTGCAGTCAATACATATTCTTCTTCTAACTGACTAATTGTATTGGAACGAATATACCTAGTAAATACTGACATATTTCCAATACTTAAAACAATTCCTGGCAAGATGAGATGTTTTGCCACATCGAAAACGGATTTCACACCTACTGTTCTCATTCCATTACTTGGGAGCCAATGTAAGTTCAAAGCAAATACAATGATTAACATAAGCCCTAGCCAAAATGCCGGAATAGAAATTCCAATATAGGCCAAAATACTGATCACTTGATCTGTCATTTTATTTTTCTTCATACCAGACCACAATCCCAACGGAATCGCCACTAAAACAGATAATACAAAAGAAGTTCCCATAAGTAATATCGTAGCTGGAAGTTTGCTAAAAATCTGTGAAGCCACTGGCTGATGATTAATCAGTGAATTCCCAAAATTTCCCTTGCATACATTTTTCAACCATGCAAAATACTGTTCTACAATTGTACCATCAAGTCCTAAATCCACTCTCAGTTCATTTATTTCTTGTTGTGTCATATCTGGCCGAATATACATATTTAACGGATCTCCGGGAGCAAAATGAATAATCATAAAAGAAAAATTGACACAAGAATTAATACCGGTATCATTTGAACAATTCTTTTTATTATGTATCTCTTCATGTCTTTCTCCTTTAACTAAGGCAGACTGCTTCCAAATGTATTTTCATTTAAAAGCAGTCTTATTTTCTCTTCTTCTAATCAGCTCTATTCTGTCATATAAAGTTTTGTATAATCCTCAAATACAGGAACCATATTAATAGCATCGCAGCCTTCTAATTTTTTGTCCACTGCCAAGATGAATTTACAATCTGAAATCGGAACCATTGTATACGCATCTTTTATTTGCTGCTGCAGATCCGCATAAATTTCAGCACGCTTTTCTGTATCTATTGTAGCGTCTCCTTCATTCCAAAGTTTTGCGATCTTATCTGTTGAACAAAGATTTTTACTTAAAAATCCTTCCTTGCTGAACATGTATTCATCTCCCTGATTATCCCCATTAGTAGAATAACCATTCAAACCAAGATCCCAATCTCCTGCATCTGTATAGAAGAATTTTTCAAAAAATCCTTGTGTTTCATATCCTGTGATTTCCACATTAATTCCCACTTCTTTAAGCTGTTGCTGAATCACAAGCGCACAATCTTCCATATTCGCTCTGCTGGAATTATAAACTAACTTTAATGTTTTCCCTTCCAATCCTGAAGACTGAACTAATTTCTTCGCTTCTTCAATATTGTATTCATATCCATCAATATCTTCATAGTAGAAATTTTGTTCACAGAATACCGTTTTTGCCGGAACTGCAATATCTTCCGAACCATAAGCTCCTTCTACAATTGCTGATACATCTAAAGCTGCTGCAATTGCTTTTCTTGCTTCTATATCTTTCATCAATTCACTGTTTGCATTGAATCCCATATAGTTGATTCTTCCTTCATCTAAGGTTACAAGTTCATATCTATCATCTGCAGCATATTTTTCATATTTATCTACAGTAGAGACTCTCATTATATTTAACTCTCCATTTTCAAATGCAATTTCCTGAGCACTTTCATTTGGCATAATTTTAAAAATTACCGAATCTAAATTTACTTCTTTATAGTAATCATCAAATTTTTCTAAAGTAAGACTTTCTCCTTGTTTCCATTCCTTTACTTTATAAGGGCCAGAACCTACTCCTTGTGTCATATTCAACTTAGAAGACGCAATATTTGCTTCCCCTTCATATACATGTTTCGGAAGTAATTTCATTCCACCAAGTGTTGCATCATAAGATGCTGAAACCTCAGGTAACACCACTTTAAAGGTAAGATCATCTACTTTTTCTACAGATACTGGTTTTCGATTAACCATTGTACCACTAGAAGTTTTATTCTCTTTATCCATACGAAATTCGAAATTCCAAATCACATCATCTGCAGTAATCGGCTCTCCATCATGCCATTTCAAACCATCACGAAGCTTTACAGTGATTGTCTTTCCGTCTTCTGATACCTCTCTGCTTTCTGCCAAATAATATCTTACTTCATCTTTTGAAACTACATAAAGCGGATCGTATACTGGTTTGAGCATTGTCATCCCTTCATCACCAGTTTCATATAAAATATTCAAGCTGGAAATATCCGTTGGCATTGCTCTTACCACAGAACCACCTGCTACTTTTTTCCCCTCTTTTTCTTCTTTCTGGGCTACTACCTTATCCTTACCCACTGTCTCTTTAGATTCTTCTTTGTTGCCACATCCTGATGCAACTAATCCCATTGTCATAGCCAGCACCAGCAACATACTAAATCTTTTTTTCATCTTGTTCTCCTCTCTCCCTGCTATACATTGTTTCTCTGTTTTCAAATTAATGAAGTTTGATTATCTTCAGCTGCTATTTTCTTCGCATAACTTCCTTAGAATGATATACCTCTTTCGATTTAAAATCAAATTGCTATTTTTTATATATTTATAGTTTTTATCTATAATTTTCCCTAACAAAAATCGTATCACATGAACCCTCTTCCACACGATACGATTTTCAAATCATTCTGAAACAAATATCTTTTATAAAATAATTTTTCTAATTTACTATGGCTTAGTGGAACCAGTGATTTCCGATCAGCTGTCCGTAATCACCATTTCCAAAATAAAGTGCCTCCCCGATCGGATTGGCTCCTGCGAGGGCATCTGCCGCTGCCTGATAGCAACTTGCCGTTGTCCGCCCGTCGGCAAGTACCGCATCCAGCTTGCCGGTAATTGCCGGTCCAAACTGTCCGCTCTGATAAATGACCTCTGTAATTGAGTTCGGGAAAATGCCGCTTCTTACACGGTTCATAACAACAGCCCCTACTGCAACCTGACCTTCATACGGCTCTCCCCCGGCCTCACAGAAGATCAACGCTGCAAGCAATGCCTGCTCCCCGCTGGTGGCAGCTGTCACTGCTTGCTGGGAAGCCTGTGCTTCTTGTGCCTGCTGCTGCGCCTGCGCTGCTGCCGCCTCTTCCTCTGCTTTCTTTTTTGCTTCCTCTGCTTTTCTTGCCTCTTCCGCCGCCTGCGCTGCCGCTTTTTGTTCTTCTTCAATCTGCGCTAACGTTTTCGCTGGTTCAGACTCCCTTGTCCGGACAATTGCTCCATTGTCTTCCATCGGCTTTTCTACAACCGGACACACCTGATCTGCCCTTCTGACTGCATCCGTTCCAAATGCAAGGGAATCGCTCTTCACATATCCGTTCACCTCATCTGCGGAAACTCTTGTCCATACAACCCCTTTTTCTTCCACATCTACAATTGTGTTGTGGTATAGTTTTCCAACGACTTCGCTTCCTTCTTCTCCCGCAAGCAGTACATCAGTCTCCCCATCCACGTTGGATACTGCCTTTTGGTGCCATTCCTGCGTGGATACTGCAACTGCTGCGACCTCCGGTATCTGCTCCAACGCTGATGCCAATGCCGATGAAATTGTTTGTGTTTTCTCTATACTGTCAGTCTGCCGAGTTTCAGTTGATGCCACAGATATACTTCCGTCCATTCCTGCAGCTGTGAGCACACAAACCGCAGACAAAACTACTGCCAGCATCCTCTTATTCTCTTTTCTCATACTTTTCCTCCTGATTTTGCAATAAAACGAATTAAAAGTTAATTATATTATACTCTTTTAATTCATTTTTATTACATTTGTTACAAACTTGTTACATTTTGTTTGTAGGAACATCCTAACAGCTTTTCTTTCATTTGTCAACTTTTCCGCTCTGGAAATTTTCTCCTTCCAAAGGTCACCTTCTTTTTTCTCCGTCTCCCGCACGATATCAAATGATTTTTCTGGACCAAAAAAGCAGCTGATCTTTTGGTTCTTCCCCAAGATCAACTGCTATCCTTTTTACTTTTTAATAATACTCTTTGTCCACCTTTATTTCTTTGTTTATCTCTGATTTCTTCTCTGTCTCGCAGTTTCGAACATCAGCACGGAGGTGGCAATTGCTGCATTTAATGATTCTACCTGCCCCTGCATAGGAATGCGGATCCATGTATCTGCCAAATCCGCGATTTCCTTTCGAAGTCCGTTTCCCTCATTTCCAATCAAAAATGCCGTCTTTTTCGTATAGTCTTCCTTGTCGTAACTATTTTTCCCATCAAGATGTGCGGCATATGTAAAAATACCGTGCGCCTTTACTTTTGCGATCGCTTCTTTTAAATCTTCCACATAGACAAACGGAACACGGTAAATAGAACCCATCGTTGAGCGAATAACTTTCGGATTATAAATATCCACACTCTCCTTGCTGATGATGATTCCTGTCACCCCCGCTCCCTCTGCGGTTCGCAGAATCGTTCCAAGGTTCCCTGGATCCTGAAGGTTGTCCAAAACAAGAAGATGTGCATCTTCTGCCTCTAAAATATCCTCCAGACAGTAAGCGGACTGGCGTACGACACAGAGGATTCCCTGTGGTGTCTTTGTATCAGAAACATATTGAAAAACATGATCTGACAGATATTCTAACTTCCTTCTGTCTTTCAGCCTGTTGATTTCTTCTTTCTGTTTGTCTGCAAATGTCTCGGATACATAGACTTTCACAAGCTGCTCCTGTGGAATCTCCTGGTACATCTTGACTCCTTCCACAAGAAAGACTCCCTGCTCGTTCCGCACTTTGCTTTTTTTCTGAAGCTGCACCAGTTCCTTCACTCTCGCATTTGACGTGCTTGTAATCATACTTATTCCCCTTTGTATTTATTCAACATTTCATTACTTCCGATGAAAATCAGAATAGTTCCTTCTTCCAGAGGCATCTCCGGCCTTACATTGACATCAACTTCCTCATCCTTTTTAATACCGACTACGTTAAATCCATAGCGCTCACGGATGCGAAGTTCACGCAAAGTCTTCCCGATCCATTTTTCCGGAATCCTTGTCTCTACGATACTATAATCCGGTGATAGCTCGATCCAATCTGCAAAATTTGTGGAGACAAGATTTTTGGCAACTCTTCTTCCCATCTCCATCTCCGGAAATACAATCGCATCTGCACCGACCCTTTTTAAGATGGATGCATGAAGCTCGTCCTGCGCCTTTGCAAGCACATACGGAATCCCTGCCTCTTTTGACAAATCGTAGCCATAATACTAGATTCCATGTTATCGGCAATCGCCACGACTGCACCATCCAGATTGCGAAGGCCCAGCGACTGGATCACTCCCGTGTCATGCAGATCCGCGCGCATTGCGTAAGATACTTGATCTGCGATCTCTTGTACTTTTTCTTCCGCAATATCTACTGCGATCACTTCGCATCCGAG
>ENA-OQCW01000998-OQCW01000998.1-human-gut-metagenome-genome-assembly--contig:-NODE-998-length-12871-cov-8.417137_pt1 | contig 12871 bp, 8 predicted proteins | sample MGYA00242767_ERZ504593 | MGnify/ENA primary metagenome ERZ504593 (study PRJEB26092, sample SAMD00036307) | human gut metagenome | host: Homo sapiens | study: EMG produced TPA metagenomics assembly of... | reverse complement strand
TGGCAAACACCTTCGATAAATCATCTCCAAGAAAACAATCTATCACAATAAAAAGTTATTTTTCATACGCCTTCCCTTTTCTTTTTCTTCTATATTATATCTATTTTCTTTCGATTTCTTTCTAAAAAGTTTGTTATATGCTTTTTATATTTATATTGTGGCGTCAACCTATAATAAAAGATAAAAGTAGAAACTACAAACGCTATGAAAAGAAAGAAACACTTATCACTTTACCGATGTGAATTTTGCATGAAACCCATGCTAAATTATTCCGATTTTGTTCTAATAGATAACCTCTTAACAGAACTGTAAATCCTCCGTCATTATTAAGCAATATATTATATAGTTATTTGCATTTAAAACAAAGAGTATTTTATTTTAATTAATTTATATTTTATATGATGGAAATTAATTTATCGTGTAAACATTTGCCCAAGAATGTAAGATGGAGGCGATGGTTACCTCTGTTAACCTTATTCTTATTACTTCCTTCCTACTGGAGTTGCGATGACAGCGAAGAAGGAAGAAACGAGTTTATTAGTGTGAGTCATGTGGACAACCAGACAGGAGAGAAAGTAGAGATGAAGCCTGATGAAGCTCTCAATATTCCTCCTAAGGCAGGACAGCTTTCAATCTTTGTTAAGACTAATACGAATTATTCAGTTTTGGTACAAAGCAAAGTTCCTGCTAACGAACAGGAGGAAGAAGAAGTAATTGAAAATTGGTTGAAAGCAGAAAAAGTGGGCCGGAACGAAGCGACTAGTGAAGACGAATGGCATCTCGCATGGGAAGCACAAACCAAAGATTACAAACGCCGTATCGCTACCGTTTCAATCACCTCCCCCGAGGTCGACTACGGCAGGTTTATCAACATTCGCCAGGGATTCACAACCCGGCTAGGTGAAGATTTTGAATGGCTGAAATATGGTTCATCTACCGCCTCTCCCAATGTGACTACGAATGAGAAATTGATTGGTGACTGGACGGAAGCACAAAAAGAGTATCAGTGGTCGTCAACTATCGCAAAGGAGGAAGACAAAGCTTATTGTTATGGTAAATTCGGCTTTATCCGCCTTGGTGACGATCAAGGACATGGTGCTGATCTTATCACACCCTACATTACTGACATTGTAAGAGACTCTGTGCTGCTTGTTTCATTTGATGCGGTCGCTTATACTGAAGAAGATGAAAAAAAAGATAACAATAAATTGGTTATCAACATATTGAATGGAGGCGAATTTGCAGACACCCATACTACGACAAAAACAATCGACCTGGATTATTATGACCCTCTTGATCCTGATGTACTTACTACAATGTGGAATAAAGGACGCCATAATTTTTATGTGGTAAGTCCTCCTGAACGCCCTGTTACTGCTAATACCAAATTTCAAATCATTGGTGGTGACTACACTCTCACTACAGGCAATAATCGTGTATTTGTAGATAATTTCTATGTCTATCGCTTGGACGATGTATATTATTATTTATTAGATGAATAAAAACAAAGTAATGAAAAACATATTTCTATATCTTAGTATCGTGACCTTGTCACTTTCCTGTTTTTCATGTGATGATGATGAAGAACTGGAAGTGGTAACCATTGGTGATGCGTCCAATATTTATATTTCGTCAGAAGCAGGCAGGCGTGAAGTCCCTTTGACAGCGACATGTGCATGGACGGTGGAGCGCGATTCATTAACCCGTCAATGGGTCAATATTGAGCGTAAGAGTGGAGAAGGAGACGGAAGTTTTAATTTAGTTTGGCGAGCTAATGAAAAATTTCCTCGTAAAGGTAAAGTGATTGTAAAACTTGCCAATAAAGTAAAAGCAGATACTATCTATATTTATCAATATGGTGTATCTCCTTCTATCGCTTTTCCAGACAAAGAAGCCCGTGTTTCTGCAGTAGGTAAAGAATTGGAAGTGAATTTGAATACTAATATTCCTGCTAGTGACAGTACCCGTATTGCAATGACTGTGGATTATGATAAAGGTGAGAAGTGGGTATCGCAACTTTTATTCAACAAAGAGATGAACAAGATGCAGGTAAAAGTAGCCCCCAATGAGCCCGAAGTAGGCGAACGCAACGCTGTGCTCCACATTACTTACGTTGACGATTGGGGGAAAGCTTACACGACTGATTTCAATATAAGTCAGATGGAAATGGGAGGTACCAAAGAAACCAAGACTATTTCATTTGCAGAAGCCCGTAAGTTAATGGATAACGTAACCGGCTCCCAGACTATTAACGAAGATGTAGCTATTGAAGGTATAATCGTTTGTGACGCAACCGGTACAAATAATGCAGCCAACACACAGCTCACCCAAACGAAAATTGACATGACTACTACTTACCGTACAGTTTATATACAGAGCTTGGACGGCAAGTATGGTTTTGCTTTAGTTTTCGAAACAAAAGAGTTGAATGAACTTGCGCCTTTCGACAAAGTAAAAATATGGCTAAAAGGATTGACTTTGAAGAAAGAAGATATGCCTCAACGCTACACATTAACAGATATGACTCTCAAAAGTTTCATTTCCAAAGAGGAAGGTAATGCGACAAATCTGGTGAAGAAAGAGCGTACGATAGCCGAACTTACCGATAATGATGTTTACACTTTTGTAACGTTGAAAAACTGTGAATTCCCTATCCGCAAAGGTTCTTTTACACCTTTCAATGAAGGGTACTGCCCCAGTTACAATGTACAACGTGTCGACCGATACCCTTTACTGATGCATGATAATCAAGGGCAAAGCATGTTTTTGATGACCAACACAGACTGTCCTTACCGCCGCGATGGCAATATATTGCCACAAGGTTCAGGAACAGTATCAGGTGTCATTGTACATGAAGAATACACTCGTTTCGAGAATGGTGGAGATATCGGACTCTATCAGATGCGCCATCTCTCGCGTGGAGACATTAAAATCGACCAATCGAAAAACAACAGTTTTTCTACTATTATTGCCGAATGGAATGCATTCAAACTTTCAGGTACGAAAGTACTTCCTTCGGAAGGTAGTGGTGAATTGTGGCACACTGCTGCAACTCCTACAGCTGCAACCGATTATGGCTATTTGGGACCTATTGATGGAGAAACAGATGGAAAGGGAACTGTATCTGCTACTAAAAATTTGGCTTTTAACGCTCCAAATTGGTGGAACTCTTCCACAGGGAAAGGAAACAGTTGGATGATTAAGTTCTCTACTTCCGGTATTACAGCTGCATATGTTTCACTGCAATTGGCAACATTTAATTACGATATTGGCGCACCTCGCTATTGGAATGTAGAATGGTCGGAGCATGGGGATATGGATGGTGAATGGAGAAAGGTCGATGAATATACGGTTCCTGATGTGGTAAACTGGAGCAATACACTTTATGAGCAATTGAATGCGTGGAAAAATACCAATATAGAATTACCTCTTGATTTGCTGGGTAAAGATACAGTTTATTTGCGCCTAATTCCTTCAGTCAATAAAGCGGGAACCACCACTGCTTATGATGCTACTACAATTAATAATAGCAAGAAAAGTGGACTAATGTATGTAAGCATTCGCTATAACAAATAAATAGATAACGTACAATGAATAAATTTAGCAAAATACTTTATGCTGCAATGGCATTGGCAATGGCTGTATGCAACTTCAGTTGTAGCGATGATGAAGAACTGCCGACTGGAGAGCTCGAATTAAACAGCGGTTCCAGTGTGACGACTGAAACATTAAAAGTGTTGAGTTACAACGTACTCGAAGGAATGAAGTTGGATAAAGCCAACGACTACAACAACTTTGTAACTTGGGTCAGCGAACAGGCCCCCGACATTATGGCCATTGAAGAAACCAATGGATTTACCAAAGAAAAGCTAACAGCATTATCAGCTCGTTGGGGACACCCCTATGCCGAAATGTGCAAGGAAAGCGGCTATCCCGTATCTATCACTTCCAAATATCCCATTGAAGTGGTAAGCCGCATTTTGGATGGGGTATGGCACGGAGGTATTCATGTCAAGATCAAAGGTATCAACATTCTGGTACTTCATCTTTACCCTTTCTCGTATACTCCCTCCGGTTCAAATGCCGCCAATGGCGACGCTTACCGTTTGGAAGAGATTCAAACGTATCTCGACAATACTATCCGCAAGTATCCTGATGAAAAATACTGGCTGATGATGGGCGACTTCAATTCGTTCTCCCCACTTGATAAAAACGATCTTTCCGGGGGAAACACTATCAATTATCAGGTGCATCAAACCATTCTCGACAATGGATATAGAGATCCTGTCCGTGAGATGAATATCAACTTTGTGCGCAGCTGCCCTACCATCTACGGAGGATGGACAGGTCCCACCGAATCTTATAAAGGTTCGCGCATCGATTTCATCTATGCATCAGGAGAGGCCATGCGCAACATGCTCAATGCCCAGATCTTGATGGACAATTTCACCGACAACTATTCCGATCACTATCCAGTGACGGTAACTTGCCGCATTTATAATGAATAAACTTATTTAAGAAAGCGCTTAATCTATAAAAGCACATGAGACAATTAGTAAATAAATACAATGCATCGCTCTGTCGGAATACTTTCCGAAATGCTTTGCTCATGCTGGTGGCATGTTGCCTGTTGCTTCCGGAAGCAGTGGCGCAGAACGCAAATCGAAAAATCAAAGTGACCGGAACGGTATTCGACGAAGAAGGCTTGCCCATGATTGGAGCAACCATCAGGGAAGCCACAACACATGTCGGCACCTTGACCGACCTTAACGGGTGGTATGAGATACAGGTCCCTGCCAATGGCACCCTGGAGGTTAGCTTTATCGGCTATGAAAAGAAAAGAATCAATGTGACGGGACGCGAAAAGATCAATGTAAAACTCTTACCAGATAAGAAAACAGCCTTGGATGAAGTTGTAGTTATCGGTTATGGAGCTGTTAAGAAGGCCGATTTGACCGGTTCCGTATCGAATGTTAAAATGGGAGATATCCAAGACGCTCCGGTACTTTCTATCGACCAGGCTTTGCAAGGACGTATTGCCGGTGCGGATATCATGTCAACGACCGGTGAACCGGGTGCCACGACTTCTATCCGTATCCGTGGTACACGTTCAATCTCGGCCTCTAATGAACCACTGATCGTGGTCGATGGTGTTATGGACGCCGTTCATGACCTGAACGACTTGAACACCGCCGATATCGAATCCATCTCTGTACTGAAGGATGCATCTTCTACGGCTATCTATGGTTCGAAAGGTAGTAATGGCGTTATCATCATCACCACCAAGAAGGGACTGTCAAATGCAGACAAACCGAGTATTAGCTTCAAAACAGATATCGGTTTCTCCAAAATTCCACAGAAGCTCGACATCATGAATGCATCTGAACTGGCACAATATCGTAACGATTATGCTTACTTTAATACCGCGGATGGAAATGATGAGATTACCGATGGCACTCCCCTGTCATCATACCCTTACTCCGATCCCTTCTCTTTGGGCGAAGGAACCGACTGGGTAAATACTATCGGACGTACAGCCATGTACCAGAATTACGCACTCTCTTTGTCAGGAGGAACAAAGAAAACGTCTTATTATGTTTCTTTGAGCTACAACAACACCGAGGGGGTAATTCGCCGCAGCGGTCAGGAACGTATCACGGGGCGTGTTTCACTTACCCACCAACTTTTTAATTGGATGAAAGTGGGATATACCGGCAATTACACTTGGCGACACAACGACGAGAATTTAGCTTCTATCGGTGGTACAGGATGGTGGAACTCCGCTATCTATTTGAGTCCTACCATTAAACCAATGGATGACTATAACCCGTTCTATTATTCCGGACAGAAGATCAACACTCCGTTGGCTACCATATTGCTCAACACCAATTATCAGGTACGCCACTCTACTAACCATACCGGTTTCATCGAAATCGAACCCATTAAGAATTTGAGGTTTAAAAGTCAGTTCACCTACTATATGTACCAGCGTCACACTTACCGCTACTATCCAAGCACCTTGCCTGCCAAGGTTGAAGGAGAGGGAGGCGAAGCCTATCGCGCCGAGTATGACGACCACAACCTCCTGACCGAAAACACCCTGTCTTATTTAAAGACATTGGACTCGGGCCACACATTCGACGGGCTTCTTGGTTTCACGGGACAGCGCCTTTCTTCAAATGATTTTTCTCTGAATGGCAAAGGGTATATGGACGACAACGTAAAATGGAACAACATGAATGCCGTACAAGATAAACAAACATACTCGGCCTCATCGAGCACCAGCAAGCGTACTAAAATGTCTCTATTGGCTCGTTTCAACTATAACTACAAACAGAGATACTATTTAACTGTAACCGGCCGTTATGATGGTGCTTCCAACTTTGCCGCTAATAACAAGTGGGGATTCTTCCCTTCCGCAGCTTTGAAATGGAATGCTGCTAAAGAAGAATTTATGAAAGGGGTCGACTGGGTTAATGAAATGGCGATCCGCGTGAGTGCCGGACGTACCGGTAATGACGCAATCAGCACCTATCGTTCGCTGGCTGCTCTTTCCAGTACCACAAATGGTTATCTTTTTGGTGGTTCACAACCTGCGGCATACTATCCTTCACGTCTGGCAAGCCCTAACCTGACTTGGGAAAAGACCGACCTCTACAATCTTGGTATTGACCTGGCGTTCCTGAACAACCGTTTGTTCGTGACTGCCGAAGCCTACATTTCGAAAACCAGAGACTTGTTGCTGACTTTACAGACGCCGACACAAACCGGTTATTCTTCCCGCCTGACCAACATTGGCAAGACCTCAAACAAGGGAATCGAACTAACCATCGAGAGCCGTAATATCGAGAAACCGAAATTCTCATGGTCGACCACCTTCACCATTGCTCACAATGAACAAAATGTGGATGACATCGGTACGGAAGATTTCGTGAAAGCTTATGGTGCACCGGGCAACAACTCATACATGATGTATGGTTATGTAAAAGGTTACCCCTTGAACGCTCTATGGGGATTCAAATATGGTGGTGTATGGAAAAACCAAGACGAAGTGAACCGTAATAAAGCTACTTTTGCCTACGCATCTCCTTCTACAACTTCAAACGGTTCGGTGCGTTACTACGATATCAACCACGACGGAACGCTTAGTCAGGACGACTTGGTTTATCTGGGCAATGCCGATCCTTGGATTTATGGAGGTTTGCAAAACACCTTCCGTTTCGGTAATTTAAAAGTGGGCATCTACTTCAACTACTCCCTGGGTGGCAAAATTTACAACTATGCCGAACTCTATATGTCGGGAAGTACGTTTACCAACCAATACCGTTACATGCTCGATTCTTGGCATCCGGTTCGTAACCCGAACTCCGATCTTCCTCGTGCCGGGAGTATTGATACACACGTACCCAGTGACTTGCAGATTCATGATGCAACCTTCCTGCGCTTGAAGAGTATTTCCATCGGCTACACATTCAACCTCTACAAGAAAACGAAATGTATCCGTGATCTGACTTTGAGTGTAAACGGTGAGAATCTCTACCTCTGGAAGAAATACAACGGATTCGACCCTGACGTATCAACCAGCGGCGATTCTACCCTACGACGTATGGACTTGGGTGCATACCCGAAACCGCGTACCATTACGTTCAGTGCCCAAATCAGATATTAATTAATGCAATAATATGAAAACTATGATAATGAAGAAAAGAAAAAATTGGTTGACCGCTCTTCTGTCAATGTTCGTGCTAGCTTCCTGTAGTCTGGAAGAAGATACGTCAAGTTTTTCTACACCCGATAACTTTTATCAGACGAAGGAACAATGTCTCTCTGCACTCAACTCGTGTTACATTCCTTTAAACGGAACCTACAACTATACACTCTTCATCGCTACAGAAGCTTGCACCGACATCATGTATATCAATTCGGGTACATTGGATTCCCGTCTGGATATCTCCCCCGCAAAGCCCCGCCACGGTGAAACCGTTTGGAACAATGGCTACAAAGGCGTAATGTACTGTAACGCTGCCATCAATGGAATCGAAAACTCTCCACTCGAAGAGAATGAGAAACTTCCTCTGTTAGGCGAAGGCAAAATCATGCGTGCGTTCTATTACTACCTGCTGACTTCATTCTTTGGCGATGTGCCTTTTTATACAGAACATGTGGCAGATGTGGAAACACAGCAAAAGATAGGACGCTTGGGCCGTATGTCAGCTGTGGAAACGCGTGAATATCTAATAAAGGAATTATCAGCAATTGTTCCTCTGATGGATCAGGTACGTTCGTCAGAAGTGGCCTCCAATCGTACGGGTGCTGCCACAGGATGGATGCTGATTGCCAAAATGGCGATGTGGAACAAGAAGTGGGATACAGCGATTGACGCAATATCCAAGCTCGAAGAGATTTATGGCGACCTCGGTCAATATCCACTCGAAGATGTAATGTTCCGTAACAAGAATACGCCTGAATCAATCTTTGAAATCCAGCACTCTTATGTAGCCGGTGGTTTGAACTATACCTCCAACCTTGCCAGCATTTGTATGCCTATCACCCGCCGTTCAGGTACCTGCGAATATGACGGCGTGGAAATTCCAGAATTGGGCGACAAGTCTACTTGTTGGACTCCCTGGCGTCCCACTGCTTATTTCTGCCAGAATCTGCAAACAAAGATTGGCGGTGACTTACGTGCCAAATATAATATGGCTTGGGAATACAACGGCCATGCTTTCAAAAGTGTAAGCACTGCCCCCTGGCCGGGCCCGAAATTCTGGTGTCCATATCTTGACAGTAGCCGCGACGGAAATAATTATAAGATATTCCGCTATGCCGACGCACTGTTAATGAAAGCAGAATGTTACTGCCAGCTGGAGCAAGATCCTGACATTGCCATGAAATATCTGAATATGACCCGCAACCGTGCAGGCATTGGTGACTACCCGAAATTCCGCACTTGGGCACGATTGATGGATGAAATCCAAAAAGAGCGCGGACGCGAACTGATTGGTGAGTTCCAGCGTAAATTCGACCTGGTTCGTTGGGGAATCTGGTATACGCAGACTTATGAAAACACCGGTTCATCAAGTTTAAAAGAGAATATCCGTCCTTGTCATGAATACTATCCAATTCCGGACACGCAGGTCGTTTATTCCGGCTATGCACTCGATAACAAAGCTTATGATGCTTACTACGGTTCAACTACTCCTCAATAATAATTTATCCAGATATTCAAATCATATGAAACTAAATTGTCTAGGAATAACACTATTTGCATTAATGATGGCTTTGCCTGGGTTTGCCAAAGACAAACGAGGAAAACAGGCAATGAAAATTATATCTTACAACATAGAATATGGTATGCGTGCCGATACCACCGCAGGAAAGACCATATTCTCTACATGGATGCGCAACCAGGATCCCGACATCGTATGTCTGCAGGAAGCCAATAAATTTACGCAGAAATCACTTGAAGCATTAGCTGCCTCCTATGGACACCCTTATGCAGTGTTGCAGAAAGAGAAAGGATTTCCTACTGCCATAACATCTAAATATCCTATCGTGAACATCATAAAGGTGGAAAACAACATGTGGCATGGATTCGTAATGGGTACGATAAATGGTTACCACATTATTTCGCTGCACCTTAGTCCGCACCGTTATGAGAGCCGCCAGCTTGACATTGATCTTATTCTCGAAACCATCCGCCAAAATGGACCATTCGAGAAATGGCTCATCATGGGTGACTTCAATTCCGTATCCCCCGTCGATGCCGGAAAATATGCCGACGGACGCCTGGCCGACCGCCTTCGCAAAGAAGAAGAAAAGCGCCCTGCATTAAAGAATCTCGTAAATGGAGAAATCGACTACTCGGTGCATCAACGTATTCTTGATTTCGGTTTTATTGATTCGGCACGTCTCGATAAAAACTTTTCGGAGAAAAATTTCGGGGCACGTATTGACTTCATCTATATTTCACCTGACTTGAAGTCCGCTTTCACCGGAGGGAACTTTATCATCGACGACTTTACCAAGAAATACTCTGACCATCGTCCGGTCTATATGACTTGGGAAAAATGATAGAACTGTTACTATAATTAATGAAACAATTTACAATTATGATACGAAGAAAATTACTTATATCATTCACTCCTACTGATAATCTCGACATTCAGCTTCATACTTACAAGCTGTGAGAAAGATTTTGAATGGGAACTTCCACTGGCTTTCACACAGAAGAATCTGATTTTATCTTCGGGCACAGGAACCACCCACATTTTAGTGTATGCCACGAAGAACTGGAATGCTCATTTCGTGGAGAAAGTGGACTGGGCTTCTATCGACCGCCTCTCTGGTAAGGAGAACAGCGAAATCATATTCTCATACGCTGCTAACTATGGTGTAAACCGTAAAGTGCAACTGGCTTTTGAAACCGAAGAGCATCTTCGTGATACAATAACATTGGTACAGAGCGGCGAAATTTCGTCAAGTGACGCTCGCCTTATCATCAATGAACAGACAGTAGAAACGCCAGCTTCCACCACTACACTCGACTTGGAGCTCGACACGAATCTAAAGTACGACCTCTACCGCATCAAGTATCTCGTAACGTATAGCTCCGAAAACCCGGAAGAAAATTGGATTGAAGAAGTATCCTATGATAGCGAAAAACTTCATATCAAACTGGCTGCCAATCCTACTTATGAGCCCCGCAGCGCCCAAGTGCGTTTAGCAATTTCCATCCCCGCTAATACAATTAATGGTGGTCAGAAAGTAGTGACAACCAGCACTACGATTACCCAACTGGGAAAGGAATGAAAATAAAAGAATTAGTGTTTATCAGTTAAATACAATGACTCTAATATGAAACAATTTATTAAATACAGACCAATACAACTGGTCACTTTTTTAGGAGCTTTCATGCTTTCATTGTCTGCCTGCGAATTGGACAATGGAGATGAAGCCAACTTTGAAGAATTTGGAGCCGACGGAAAAACCTATACGCTCTCTTCTGATGCTGGCGACTTGGCAATTAAAGTCTATTCGAACCAGAATTATAACATTGCGCTTGAAGATAATAACGGTGAATGGGTAGCAGTAGCCGAAAGAAATCTTTCGGGAGACGGCATACTCCATGTAGAGTACGATTTTAACGACGGCTTCCCGCGTATGGCGAAGATCTGCATGACTGCCACTAGTGCAAACCTTTCAGATACGATCTACCTGAAACAGAAAGGCGTGAAAACCCCGACATTTAAATTAGCCAAGCCTAATATGACTGTACATGGTTATGGAGGCGAAGTTAGAGCAGAGCTCGATATGAATGTCGACATAAAAGATCTCCATATCAGTGTAGATTACACAAGTGACGAAGCAGCTATGGCAGTGCCCGACAAAGAGGATGGCTGGGTCAGGGATATCACTTATGAGAATGGTTTTCTTATCATCCAGACCGATCCGAATCCCGACGAACGCGCAGTACGTACTGCTACCGTTAATTTGGTTTACATTGACGGTTGGGAAGTCGAAAACAAACAACAACTTTTCCTCATGCAAGCAAATGCAAAGGACGAGTTGGGCGTTGAGGTTTCGTTTATAGATGTTCGCAATTTGGGTGATACGGACGGCATGAAGGTGACCGATGATATTTATATTACCGGATATGTAGTAAGCGACCGCAACTCCGGCAATGTAGGAGATAACATACAGACTACCCAAAATTCAATTGACTATACTATCGCACAGAAGACCGCTTATATCGAGAGCCTTGACGGGCGCTACGGATTTTGTATTGAAACTCCCACAGTGGACGACAATACGTTCTCACGTTACAGCAAAGTGCAGATCCTATTAAAAGGAACCAAGGTAATCCTGCAAGAAGATCCCGAACGTTACACGATTTCCGGAGTAACAGCTTCTATGGTCATGTCGTCCACTGAAGGTACTGCGTCGGATTTGCCTGTAAAAGAAAAATATATGAGAGATCTGACGGACGAAGACATCTATACTTATGTTACACTGAAAGATTGTGAACTGCCTGTCCGCAAAGGCAGCCTGACTCCGATCAACGAAGGTTATGCCAATGCCGGTGGTGCCCATCGTTGTGCCAAATATGCAACGCTGATGCGTGATATCAATGGTAACAGCATGTATATCTACACCAATACGACTTGCCTCTATCGCCGTGACGGTACTCGTTTGCCTTATGGTTCAGGCAACATGTCCGGTGTTATCGTACATGAGCTTTTCACTCGTTTCGAATACCTGGAAGCAGCAAACGGATTGATTGATGAAGAAAAAGCCGGCGACATCGGTCGTTATCAGATTCGCCACATGTCGAGATCCGACTTTAAGATGGCAGATGATTTCAAAAACAGTTTTTCAGGCTTGATTACTGAATTCCGTTATATCAACACCAATGGCATCATCAAAGAAGATGGTTCTTTCCCTTCTACCTATGGAGATGGAAGTCGCTTCCGTCACACTTATACCAAACATCAGATCGGCAACGGTTTGCGTGGAAATGGTAGTGGTGATTACACATATCTTGGGCCTGTAGGTAATAGCGCAACCGGTCCTTTTGGAGACAATAGAGGCAATGTAAACGGGTTCGGTATTATTCTTGAAGATGGAACAGACTATCAGAAGAATTATCAAGATACCAACACTGACGGTAAAGGCAATACAGGCGGCAATGCCTGGCTGGCCTGGTCGAACCCCTATTGGTGGGATGAAGAGAACAATCGCGGGTATGCCTGGATTGTAAACTTCTCGACTAAAAACATCGTAACCAATCATCTTTCCATGCAGCTTAGTGTCAGCAATAATGCCGGTAACCAAGTGAGCAAACCTCGCTTTTGGAAAGCCGAATGGTCAT
>ENA-OQCW01000997-OQCW01000997.1-human-gut-metagenome-genome-assembly--contig:-NODE-997-length-12882-cov-4.234104_pt1 | contig 12882 bp, 13 predicted proteins | sample MGYA00242767_ERZ504593 | MGnify/ENA primary metagenome ERZ504593 (study PRJEB26092, sample SAMD00036307) | human gut metagenome | host: Homo sapiens | study: EMG produced TPA metagenomics assembly of... | reverse complement strand
CTGGGGCGATCTCTATCCCTGCCACCAGTTTGTGGGCAATGAAAAATTCCTTATGGGCAATGTGGACACAGGTGTTGTGAACACGGATATCAGGGATGAGTTCAAGACCTGCAATGTATACGCCAAGCCGGGTGCAAGGACTGCTTTGCCAGGTTCTACTGCAGCGGCGGCTGTTCTGCCAACGCGTATAACTTCAGCGGCTCCATCAACGGGGCATATGACATTGGCTGTGAGATGCAGAAGAAGCGGATTGAGTGCGCCATCATGATTAAAGCTGCCCTGGCAGACGATGAGGAATAATTGAGGCATATCATATGAAATATCAAGTCATAACAAAGGACGGGCGTGCCAAGCGCGCCCGTATGGAAACAGTACACGGTACCGTGGAGACGCCTGTGTTCATGAATGTGGGAACAGTGGGCGCCATCAAGGGAGCTGTATCAACGGATGATCTGCGGGAAATCGGCACCCAGGTGGAACTGTCCAATACCTACCATCTCCATGTGCGCCCCGGCGATCAGGTGATCAGAAAGCTTGGAGGTCTTCACCGGTTTATGAACTGGGAACGCCCTATTCTGACGGATTCCGGAGGATTTCAGGTGTTTTCCCTGGCCGGGCTGCGGAAAATAAAGGAGGAGGGCGTTTATTTTAACTCCACATTGACGGCAGGAAGATTTTCATGGGTCCTGAGGAAAGTATGCAGATCCAGTCCAACCTGGGTTCTACCATCGCGATGGCTTTCGATGAGTGTCCTTCCAGCGTGGCGGACCGCCGCTATGTGGAAAACTCCGTGGCCCGCACCACCCGGTGGCTTGCGCGGTGCAGGGACGAGATGAACCGGCTTAACAGCCTTCCGGATACCGTCAATCCCCCATCAGATGCTTTTTCGGCATCAATCAGGGGGCAATTTACGAGGATATCCGCATTGAACACGCCCGGCAGATCCGGAGGCTGGATCTGGACGGCTATGCGGTGGGAGGACTGGCAGTGGGGGAATCTCACGAGGAGATGTACCGGATCCTGGATGTGACAGTGCCGGAGCTTCCCAGAGAGAAGCCGGTGTACCTGATGGGAGTGGGAACACCCGCCAATATCCTGGGAAGCCGTGGACCGGGGCGTGGATTTCTTTGACTGTGTGTATCCGTCCAGAAACGGCCGCCACGGTCATGTGTATACCAGCCAGGGAAAAAGAAATCTTTTCAACGCCAGGTATGAGTTGGATGAGCGGCCCATCGAGGAGGGCTGCGGCTGTCCTGCATGCCGCCATTACAGCAGGGCCTATATCCGTCATCTGCTGAAAGCCAAAGAAATGCTGGGTATGCGTTTGTGTGTTCTGCATAATTTATATTTTTATAATACTATGATGGAAGAAATCAGAAATGCTCTGGATGAAGGGCATTATGAGGAATATAAGCAGAAAAAACTAGAAGTATGGCAGCAGGATCCTAAGGAACTGAAGCTGAGTATAAAAAAAGTAATTAAAATTGGTGAAATACAGAAAAACCACTTGAAGTAAAAGTCGAAAATTGTGTATTATAACAATAATGTCTATAAGTCTGACAGACAAAGATTATTTTTTCAGGAGGAAGTAAGATGTTATTATCAGCAGCAGGTGCAGGAAGTATGGTTAGCTTGTTTATACCATTGATTGTAATTTTTTCTTTTAATGTATTTTATGATTATGCGCCCACAGAAAAAAGAACAGCAGAGAGTAAAAAGTATGCTGGCTTCTATGGAGGTTGGGGACAGTATTGTTACAACCAGTGGTTTCTATGGAATTTTAATCGACATTACAGAAGAAGATGTTATTGTAGAATTTGGAAATAATAGAAACTGCAGAATTCCAATGAGAAAAGGCGCAATCGCTGAGGTAGAAAAAGCAGGTGATGGTGCTGCAGAATAAGAGGAATAAGAGGTGCTGAAGGATAAAACCTACAGTACCTTTTTTGCATAAAAGGAGATAGAAATATGGCATTTATCAGTTTATTTGAAGTAATTGGTCCTAATATGGTCGGACCTTCCAGTTCTCATACGGCTGGCGCAGCCTCTATGGCTCTTTTAGCAAGAAAGCTTTTTCCCGGAGAAATTAAAAGTGTGCATTTTACCTTGTATGGTTCTTTTGCCAGAACTTATCAGGGACATGGTACGGACAGAGCACTTTTAGGTGGAATTATGGGATTTGAAACCGATGATTTGCGTATTCGTGATTCTTTAAGGCTGGCAAAGGAACAGGGAATTGATTATAGCTTTTCCATTTCAGAGCAGGAAGATACAGCAATTCATCCGAATACAGCAGATATGGAGATAGAAGGGACAATGGGTGAAAAGCTCTTTGTTCGAGGTGTTTCCATTGGAGGCGGAAAAGTAAAAATTGTAAAATTAAATCAGATTGAAGTGGATTTTACAGGAGAATACAGTACCTTAATTGTAAGTCAGACAGATAAGCCGGGAGTTGTAGCCCATATTACACGGGTTTTGAGCGAAGAAGGGGTAAATATTGCATTTATGCGTTTGTTTCGAGAAGAAAAAGGTGCGGCGGCATTTACGGTAGTGGAATCTGACGAGAAAATACCAACAGGGGTGTTGGAGAGGATAAGAGAAAATCCTCTTGTTTCTGATATTACATTGGTGCAATTATAGGAGGAATGGGAAATGGAATTTAACAATGGAGCAGAACTATTGAAACTATGCCAGGAGACAGGATTTCCGATTTCTCAGATTATGAAAAAAAGAGAAGTAGAATTTTCTAAAATTTCTGAGACAGAAGTAGAGAAAAAAATGAGAACAGCTTTAGAAATCATGAGAAATTCTGCAAAAGAACCTTTGAAAAATCCGAAAAAATCTATGGGCGGTTTAATTGGCGGAGAAGCGAAAATGCTTGAAAATTACCGATTAAGCGGAAAATCTATCTGTGGAACAGTTTTATCAAAAGCCATTACGTATGCCATGGCAGTTTTAGAAGTAAATGCGTCTATGGGTGTTATTGTAGCAGCGCCTACAGCAGGGTCTTCTGGAGTGGTTCCCGGTGTGTTGTTTGCTTTGCAGGAAGAATTTGATTTATCCGATGAGGAATTATTGAATGGGCTTTATACAGCGGGAGCAGTAGGCTATTTATTGATGCGAAATGCGTCAGTATCTGGTGCTGAAGCAGGATGTCAGGCAGAAGTAGGGGCTGCTTCGGCAATGGCAGCGGCAGCGGCAGTGGAAATGATGGGAGGAAGTCCTCAAATGTGTCTGTGGGCAGCCACAGGGGCTCTTTCTAATTTATTGGGATTGGTTTGTGATCCCATAGCTGGTTTGGTGGAAGCGCCTTGCCAAAACCGTAATTCTATTGGTGCATCCAATGCCTTAATCTGTGCGGAACAGGCTCTTGCCGGCATTCATCAGATTATCCCCTTTGATGAAATGGCAGAGGCAATGTATCATGTGGGAAGATGCCTTCCTTTTGAATTAAGAGAAAGCGCTTTAGGAGGCTGTGCAGGAACGGCCAGCGCCTGTGAAAGAAGCTGCAAACTATTTAATAATACGGAAGAATAAGGGAAAAGAGAGGTATTGCTTAAAAAGAATGGAAACCATAACAAAAAAGCATACCTCTCTGTTTATTATTGCTTGAATTGTGGTGAAAAAAGGCTTATCATAGTAATAATTTAATTTGAGAAAATGGGGGACGGATATGGAATATAAAATCGCTTTAATGCCTGGAGACGGAATTGGCCCGGAAATTATAAAAGAAGCCAGAAAAGTACTGGATGCTACAGCAAAAGTCTACGGACATAAATTTTCCTATGAAGAGTTGTTACTAGGAGGTGCATCCATTGATGTTTATGGAGAACCATTGACAGATGAAACCATAAAAAAAAGGCAAAAAAGTGCAGATGCCGTTTTAATGGGAGCGGTAGGTGCAGATGCTAAAACTTCACCATGGTATCGCCTGTCACCTGAGAAAAGACCGGAAGCAGGACTTTTAAAGTTGCGAAAAGAATTGAAACTTTTTGCTAATTTAAGACCGGCATATTTATATGAGGCTCTAAAGGATGCCTGTCCTGTAAAAGAACAGTTTTATCAGACAGGAATTGATTTGATGATTGTAAGGGAACTTACAGGAGGACTTTATTTCGGAGAGAGAAAAACTGTTATGGAAAACGGGATTACAAAGGCAGTGGATACTCTTACTTATGATGAAAATGAAATCCGCAGAATTGCCAGGAAAGCCTTTGAGACAGCTATGAAGAGAAAGAAAAAAGTTACCAGCGTAGATAAGGCAAATGTTTTGGACTCCTCCCGCTTGTGGAGAAAAATAACAGAGGAAGTGGCAGCTGACTATCCGGAAGTCACTTTAGAGCACATGCTGGTAGATAATTGTGCTATGCAGCTAATCTGCAACCCGGAACAGTTTGATGTCATTCTCACAGAGAATATGTTTGGGGATATTTTGTCAGATGAAGCAAGTATGCTGACCGGTTCCATTGGAATGCTGCCTTCTGCAAGTTTAAATGAAACCAGTTTTGGATTGTATGAACCATCACATGGTTCTGCACCGGACATCGCAGGAAAGGGAATTGCAAATCCAATAGCAGCAATTCTATCTGCAGCTATGCTTTTACGTTATTCGTTTTCTCTGGAAACAGAAGCAAAAGCTATTGAAAATGCAGTAAATGCAGTGTTAAATGAAGGTTATCGGACATCCGATATTATGTCAGAAAATATGAAAAAAGTTTCTACAGGAGAAATGGGAGACTTGATTATAGGAAAAAATACAGTAAATTACAGGAGGAAAGATATGCGAAGTGATGCAGTAAGAAAAGGGATGCAGCAGGCACCTCATCGTTCTTTATTTCATGCTTTAGGAATGACAAAAGAAGAAATGGAAAGACCTTTGGTAGGGATTGTCAGTTCTTATAATGAAATTGTTCCGGGGCATATCAATTTAGATAAAATTGTAAATGCAGTCAAAATGGGGGTTGCCATGGCGGGAGGTACACCGGTGGTATTTCCGGCAATTGCAGTTTGTGACGGAATTGCTATGGGACACAGCGGCATGAAATATTCCCTTGTTACCAGAGATTTAATTGCAGACTCTACAGAAGCGATGGCAATGGCACATCAGTTTGATGCCCTTGTCATGGTTCCAAACTGTGATAAAAACGTGCCGGGACTTTTAATGGCAGCGGCTCGTATTAACGTACCGACTGTCTTTGTAAGTGGCGGTCCTATGCTGGCAGGCAGGGTAAGAGGTGAAAAGAGAAGTCTTTCTTCCATGTTTGAAGCAGTAGGAGCTTACAGTGCAGGAACTATGACAGAGGAAGATGTAGAAGAATTTGAAAACAATGTATGTCCTACTTGCGGTTCTTGTTCAGGTATGTATACTGCCAACAGTATGAACTGTCTGACCGAAGTGTTGGGAATGGGATTAAAAGGAAACGGAACCATTCCCGCTGTGTATTCTGAGCGTATAAAGCTGGCAAAACAGGCAGGTATGCAGGTTATGGAAATGTACCGCAGAAATATACGTCCAAGAGATATTATGACAAAAGAGGCAGTTTTAAATGCTTTAACAGTAGATATGGCACTTGGCTGTTCTACCAACAGTATGCTTCACCTTCCGGCTATTGCTCATGAAATCGGCTGGGATTTTGATATTACTTTTGCCAATGAAATCAGCGAAAAAACACCAAATCTTTGCCATTTAGCACCGGCAGGTTATACTTATATGGAAGATTTAAATGAAGCAGGCGGCGTTTATGCTGTTATGAATGAACTGACAAAGAAAGACTTGTTAAATCTGGACTGCATGACAGTGACAGGAAAAACAGTAGGTGAAAATATTGCCAACTGTGTGAATAAAAATCCGGAGGTTATCCGTCCTGTAGAAAATCCTTATAGTGAAACAGGAGGGCTGGCTGTACTAACGGGTAATTTAGCGCCTGACGGCGGTGTTGTAAAACGAAGCGCTGTCTGTGAAGAAATGATGGTACACGAAGGTCCGGCAAGGGTATTCGACTGTGAAGAGGATGCTATTTGTGCAATTAAAGGCGGCGAAATCAAAGCGGGAGATGTAGTGGTAATTCGTTATGAAGGACCAAAGGGAGGTCCGGGTATGCGTGAAATGTTAAATCCTACTTCAGCCATTGCAGGTATGGGATTAGGTTCCAGCGTTGCATTGATTACAGACGGTCGTTTTTCCGGAGCATCCAGAGGAGCATCCATCGGTCACATTTCACCGGAAGCAGCAGTGGGAGGCCCGATTGCACTGGTGCAGGAAGGCGACCGTATTCGTGTAGATATTCCAAATACCAGACTTGAGCTTCTTGTTTCGGATGAGGAGCTGGAAAAGAGAAGGGCACAGTGGCAGCCAAAAGAGCCGAAGGTAACCACAGGCTATCTGGCACGTTACGCATCTATGGTGACCAGCGGAAACAGAGGTGCTGTATTGGAAATACCAAAACAATAAGAGGAAGGGGAGGTTTTGCTTATGCAGATGACAGGAGCACAGATTGTGATAGAATGTTTGAAGGAACAGGGAGTAGACACTGTTTTCGGATATCCGGGAGGAACCATTCTAAATATATATGACGAATTATATAAGCATCAGGGAGAAATTCGCCATGTGCTGACTTCTCATGAACAGGGGGCAGCTCATGCGGCAGACGGATATGCACGTTCCACAGGAAAAGTAGGCGTATGTCTGGCTACCAGCGGTCCGGGAGCAACAAATTTAGTAACCGGTATTGCAACTGCACAGATGGACTCTATTCCTGTTGTTGCCATTACCTGCAATGTAGGACTGCCTTTACTTGGAAAAGATAGTTTTCAAGAAGTAGATATTGCAGGAGTGGTAATGCCTATTACGAAGCACAGTTTTATTGTAAAAGATGTTACAAAGCTGGCAAAGACCATTCGACGGGCTTTTGTAATTGCAAAAAGCGGAAGACCGGGACCGGTTCTGGTAGATATTCCAAAGGATATTACAGCAAATACAACGGAATTTAAACCTTACGTACCTACACCTGTAAAGCCATATACGGCAGAGATTAGACAGGAAGATATTGATTGTGCAGTAGAAATGATTAAACAGGCAAAATGTCCTTTCCTCTTTGTAGGAGGAGGGGCAGTGGCTTCCAGTGCATGGGAGGAAGTGCGTAAGCTTTCTCATAATCTTCAAATTCCGGTAACAGACTCTTTGATGGGAAAAGGTGTATTTTCAGGAGAAGATCCTTATTATACAGGAATGTTGGGGATGCATGGAACAAAAGCATCAAATCTGGGTGTGACAAAGTGTGACCTTTTGATTGCTGTAGGAGCCAGATTTTCAGACCGTGTAATCGGAAATCCCAGAAATTTTGCAAGAAATGCAAAAGTAATTCATATTGATGTAGATGCTGCGGAAATTAACAAAAATATATTAGTGGACTGCAGTATTGTAGGAGATGCAAAAGAAATCCTCAAACAATTAAACGAAAGATTAAGTCCTTGTCAGAGAGAAGAATGGATTCATTATATTGAACAGTTAAAAGAGAAATATCCTTTAAAATATAGACAGGAAGGGCTTACCGGACCGGCAATCATTGAAGAATTGTACAGACAGACAAAGGGAAATGCCATTATTGTTACAGAAGTAGGACAGCATCAGATGTGGGCAGCCCAGTATTATAAGTATAATATGCCGAGAACCTTTTTGTCCTCCGGAGGACTGGGAACTATGGGATATGGATTGGGAGCTGCCATTGGAGCAAAAATGGGAAACCCTGACAAGATTGTCATCAATGTTGCAGGAGATGGTTGTTTCCGTATGAATATGAATGAAATTGCCACAGCTACCAGAAATAATATGCCTCTTATTCAGGTAGTGGTTAATAATCAGGTATTGGGTATGGTACGTCAGTGGCAGACTTTATTTTATGAGGGAAGATATTCAAATACAGTTTTACAGGATAAAGTAGATTTTTTGAAACTGGCTGAGGCAATGGGTGCAGTGGGTATTCGTGTTACAACAAAAGAAGAATTGCCAAAAGCTATTGCAAAAGCCATTGAACTGAATACAACAGTTGTCTTGGATTGTATGATTGACAGTGATGATAAGGTATTTCCAATGGTTCCGGCAGGAGCAAATATTGAAGATGCTTTTGATGAAGATGATTTATTATAATTGTCTTCTGTATAAAGACAAATGTTTTTATTGACAGATATAAGTGAAAGGTTTATCATAAAGAATAAGCAAAAGAGGTGCCATGTATTCCCCGGAGGAGTAGATGGCACACTTTTGTAAAAGGCATTTAGAGGAGGATGAGTCATGAGCAGAGTATATAATTTTTCAGCAGGACCTGCAGTATTACCGGAGGAAGTATTAAGAGAAGCATCGGAAGAAATGTTGGATTACAGAGGGTGCGGAATGTCTGTGATGGAAATGAGTCATCGCTCGAAGATGTTTGAGAGAATTTTAGAAGAAGCAGAAGCAGATTTTCGGGAATTACTTCATATTCCTGATAACTATAAAGTTCTGTTTATGCAGGGTGGTGCCAGCCAGCAATTTGCGGCAATTCCTATGAACCTTATGAAAAATAAAGTGGCAGATTATATTGTAACAGGTCAGTGGGCAAAAAAGGCATGGCAGGAAGCACAGAAATACGGAAAAGCGAATAAAATAGCATCTTCTGAGGACAAGATGTATTCTTATATACCGGATTGCAGTGATTTAGAAATTGATGAACATGCAGATTATGTATATATCTGTGAAAATAACACAATTTACGGTACGAAGTTTAAAACACTTCCAAATACCAAGGGAAAACCTTTGGTGGCTGACGTATCTTCCTGTTTTTTGTCAGAACCGGTGGATATAGAGAAATATGGGATTATGTACGGAGGTGTTCAGAAAAACATCGGACCGGCAGGTATGGTGATTTCTGTTATTCGAGAGGATTTGATTTCCGAGGATGTAATTCCTGAAACGCCTACCATGTTACGATTTAAAACCCATGCAGACGCTAATTCTCTTTATAATACTCCAAATACATATTGTATTTATATGTGTGGCAAAGTATTTCAATGGCTGAAAAAACAGGGCGGACTGGAAGCTATGAAAAAATACAACGAAGAAAAAGCGAAGATTCTGTATGATTTCTTAGACAGTAGTAAAATGTTCCAGGGTACAGTAAGAAAAGAGGATCGTTCTCTTATGAATATTCCATTTGTTACAGGAAATAAAGAGTTGGATGCTAAATTTGTAAAAGAAGCAGAGCAAGCAGGCTTATATAATTTAAAAGGACATCGTACGGTAGGTGGTATGCGTGCCAGTCTCTATAATGCAATGCCTATGGAAGGAGTAAAAGAGCTGGTAGCATTTATGAAGAACTTTGAGGAGGGAAATTTGAAGTATGTATGAGTATTATTGTTTAAATCCAATTTCAGCGGTAGGGCTTGATAAGTTCCCTGCAAAATATGAAAATACGGATTGTATGCAGGAAGCAGATGCTATATTGGTGAGAAGTGCAGATATGCATAATCTGGAAGTGAATGAAAAAACAGCAGCTGTGGCAAGAGCCGGAGCAGGTGTGAATAACATTCCTTTAGAAAAAATGACAAAAAAGGGTGTTGTGGTATTTAATACACCGGGAGCAAATGCCAACGGAGTAAAAGAAATGGTAATCGCAGGAATGCTGCTGGCATCCAGAGATATTATCGGAGGCATTGAGTGGCTGGAAAAACAGGATGTAACAGAGGATATTGCCAAAAGAGCAGAAAAGCAGAAAAAGCAATTTGCAGGATGTGAAATCAGCGGTAAAAAATTAGGTATTATTGGACTTGGTGCTATTGGAGTACGTGTTGCCAATGCAGCAATTCATCTGGGAATGGAAGTGTATGGATATGATCCATATATTTCGGTAGATGCAGCATGGAATTTATCAAGAAGTATATACCATATCAATGATATTAATATGATATATCGTGACTGTGATTATATTACCATTCATGTACCTTTAACAGATGCAACGAAAAAGATGATTGGAAAAGAAGAAATCGCTCAGATGAAAGAGGATGTGGTTCTTTTGAATTTTGCCAGAGATTTGCTGGTAGATGAAGAAGCTGTTTGCGAAGCATTAAAAGCCGGAAAAATGAAAAAATATGTGACAGACTTTGCAAATCCTACCGTTGCTAATGCACCGAATACTTTAGTAACACCTCATCTTGGAGCTTCTACGGAAGAATCTGAGGATAACTGTGCAGTTATGGCAGTAAAACAGCTTATGGATTATTTGGAAAATGGAAACATTAAAAATTCAGTAAATTATCCAAGCTGTGATGGTGGTACCTGTATTGATGCAGGGCGTTTAACTATAAACCACAAGAATATTCCAAATATGATTTCTCAGTTCACAAAAGTATTAGGTGATGCAGGAGTCAATATTGCCAATATGATTAATAAAAGTAAAGGTGATTTTGCTTATACCATGATTGATGTTACTTCACCGATTTCTAAAGAAGTAGCTCAGGCATTAAAATCAATTGAGGAAGTATACAGAGTAAGAATTATAAAATAAACTTTCCCCAGAAAGGAATAGAAAATGAAGAAAAAGATAACGGCAATATTGTTGGCAGCAGCAATGATGGTTACAGCTTTTGCAGGTTGTGGGAAAGCAGAAAAAGAAACAGAAAATCCCAAAGAAACAAGAGAAGAGGTGGCTGAAAAAACAGAGAAAGCACCTATAGATGTGGATATTATGGCATTAAAAGGTCCGACAGCAATGGGACTTGTAGAAATGATGGAAAATTCCGATTATAATTTTTCCATAGTAGCTTCTGTAGATGAAGTTTCACCAAAGCTTTTACAGGGAGAAACAGATATTGCCGCAATTCCGGCAAATTTGGCTTCTGTTCTCTATAATAAAACAGAAGGAGAAATTCAGGTTTTGGCAATTAACACGTTAGGAGTGTTATATATTGTAGAGAATGGAGAAACCATACAAAGTGCAGCAGATTTAAAAGGAAAGACTATTTATGCCAGCGGAAAAGGTGCAACTCCGGAATATGCTTTAAATTACATTTTATCTTCTAATGGGATTAATCCAGAAACAGATGTTACCATTGAATGGAAAAGCGAACATTCTGAATGTGTTGCAGCTCTGGCAAGCCAGGAAAATAGTGTTGCCATGTTACCCCAGCCTTTTGTAACTACAGCACAGGCAAAAAAATTCTCAGATTAGAACAGCTCTTGATTTAACAAAGGAATGGGATGCATTACAAAAAGATGGGGAACAGAAAAGTAGTATGATTACCGGTGTAGTAGTTGCCCGCAAGAAATTTGCAGAAGAAAATCCAGAAGAAATACAGGAGTTCTTAAAGGAATATCATACTTCTGTGGACTATGTAAATGAGAATGTAAAAGATGCCGCACAATTAATTGAAAAGTATGATATTGTACCGGCAGCAGTTGCGGAGAAGGCATTGCCTGCCTGCAATATTGTCTGCATAGATGGAGAGGAAATGAAAGAGAAACTTTCAGGATATCTGGAAGTTTTAAATGCACAAAATCCTCAGGCAGTAGGAGGAGAAATACCAGAGAATGACTTCTATTACATCCAGTAAAAAAATAAAATTATGGGCAGTGGTTTTCTGGCTGCTTATATGGGAAATAGCCAGTATATGGCTGAAGCAGGAGATACTATTAGTATCTCCTGTTGCTGTTCTAAAAAGGCTCAGTGTTTTGATTTTTGAAGGCTCTTTTTGGAAAACCATTGGATTTTCTTTCTGTCGCATTATCGGAGGATTTTTCCTTGGGGTTTTAGCAGGAGTGTTGGGAGGAAGTATCGCATCAAAATTTACTAAAATACAGGAATTTTTTGCGCCTCTTATTCTTGCTATGAAATCCGTTCCGGTTGCGTCTTTTGTTATTTTAATTTTAATTTGGGTTCCTTCAGAAAACCTCTCTGTGACCATTTCTTTTCTCATGGTATTCCCTGTGATGTATACCAATGTATTAAATGGTATTCACAATACAGATAAAAATCTTTTGGAAATGGCACAGGTTTTTGGGATATCAGGAAAAAATAAAATATGCTATATTTATCTCTCTGAAGTTTTGCCGTTTTTCAGGGCAGGATGCAGTGTGTCTTTAGGACTGTGCTGGAAGGCAGGAGTAGCTGCTGAAGTAATTGGAATTCCTGATGGTTCTATAGGTGAGAAACTGTATGAAGCAAAGGTATATCTTGATACACCAGACCTTTTTGCATGGACCATGGTAATTATTTTAATCAGTATGGTATTTGAAAAAATCTTTTTGGCAGTGATGGATAAAACAGTTCGGTGGATAGAGGAAGTATAGAAATGGCAATTAAAATAGAAAACTTATATAAAAGTTATCAAGATAAACAAGTGTTGGAAAATCTAAATATGGAGCTTGCAGAAGGTCAGATAACTTGTATTATGGCTCCTTCCGGAAAAAGGCAAAACTACGTTACTTCGTATTCTAATTGGATTGGAAAAGGCAGACAATGGCAAGATAACAGGAATGGAAGGTAAAGATATCAGTGTTGTCTTTCAAGAGGATAGGCTTTGTGAAAACTTAAATGTACTTTCTAATATTCGTCTTGTTCAAAGAGAAAAAAAAATGAGGGGAAAACAAGAATTTTTTAAAAAAAATGTCCAAAAAGGATTAGAAGAAGTAGGCCTTCTGGAATGTTCTCAATCAGCCTGTAAAAGAGTTATCCGGAGGAATGAAAAGACGTGTGGCAAATTTTAAGAGCATTATATGCAAAATGGGAATATCTGTTTTTAGACGAACCCTTCAAAGGATTAGATAAAGACATGAAAGAAAGGGTTATCCTGTTTTTGAAGAAAAGCTGTGAAGGGAAAACAGTTATCTGTATTACCCATGAGGAAAAAAGG
>ENA-OQCW01000996-OQCW01000996.1-human-gut-metagenome-genome-assembly--contig:-NODE-996-length-12886-cov-4.213967_pt1 | contig 12886 bp, 13 predicted proteins | sample MGYA00242767_ERZ504593 | MGnify/ENA primary metagenome ERZ504593 (study PRJEB26092, sample SAMD00036307) | human gut metagenome | host: Homo sapiens | study: EMG produced TPA metagenomics assembly of... | reverse complement strand
AACCTTTGGGACTTACGCTTTTGCCGGAGATCCACGCAGCGTATGATGAAAAAATATATGAGACACTTGCAGAAAAAGGCTATGCAACCTATGACTTTTTCCTGCCGGGACTGGTCATTGATGCGATCGAGAACCGGCGGGGAACGTACCTTGCGGCATGGGCGAAGGAGATTGTGGAAAAGAAGATCTCCACGGTCAATATGCTCGGCTGTCATGATGGCATCCCGCTTCTGGACTTAAAGGGGCTGCTTCCGGAAGAGGAAATCCAGTCGTTGATTGAACGGATCGTATCCCGCGGAGGCATGGTCAAAAATTTACATGGACAAAAGAATCTGTATTATCAGGTAAATGCCACATATTACAGTGCATTGGGGGCGTCGGACGAAAAAATGCTTCTGGCGCGTGCTATACAGATGTTTATGCCGGGCAAACCGCAGGTCTGGTATCTGGATTTGTTTGCCGGAAAAAATGACCATGAAGCGGTGCGGCGCGCGGGAGAATCCGGACATAAGGAAATCAACCGGACAAATCTTTCCACTGATCAGATCACGGAAGGGTTGAAAAAAGATGTGGTTCAAAAACAGCTTGCGTTAATCCGCATGCGAAATACCCATAAGGCATTTTCGGAAGGCGCAGAGGTAGAAATCTCCGGAGGGGAGAGGTCTCTGGAAATCCGCTGGGAATATAATAGTGCATTTGCAACATTATATGTAAATTTTGAATCAGGAACATATACAATAGTAGAAAGCAGATAGTTAAGTTGGGCTGTCGATTGTACATGAAACCTAAACTTTATAATGGAAATAATCATAGATGAAACAAGCCACATAGGGATAATGCCCGGTGGCTTGTTTTGAAAATGTATAATTTAAATCTTATAACTCTAACAGTTTGTGAAAACTAAGGAACCGCCTAGTACCGAACGGTATGCTAGGTGGTGTGGGAGGACGGTAAATAGAATAATCATTTACCTCCTACCCGATTGGAACGATAAAAAGTATTCCAAATGCTCGGTATTTTTATTCATTATAATACTGTGCCTGTGCATTCCAAAGTTCATAATATTTTCCAGTTTTATCGCTAATCAATTCCTCATGTGTTCCTTTCTGAACTACATTTCCCTCATGAAATACGGCAATTTCATCACAAAATTTACAGGATGATAAACGATGGGAAATATAAACGGTTGTTTTATCCGTTACAATGTCATTAAATTTACTGTAAATTTCTGCTTCTGCAACAGGATCTAAAGCAGCAGTTGGTTCATCTAAAATAATAAAAGGAGCATCTTTATAAAGGGCTCTTGCAATGGCAATTTTCTGGGCTTCGCCTCCGGATATCTGAATACCTTTTTCATCTAAATCTTTATAAAGATAGGTATTTAAACCTTTTGGCATAGATTGAAAGCGTGTTTCAAATCCGGCATTTTTTAAGCAGGATTTTGCCAGTTCAGAGTCATAGTGTGCAGCGCCGGCAACGTTTTCTCCCAGAGGCAGAGCCAATAGCTGAAAATCCTGAAAAACAACAGAAAAAATGTTGATATAATCGTTATATTTATACTTTCGAATATCAATTCCATTTAAAAAAACTGTGTCCTTCTGTAGGATCATACAGGCGACATAAAAGTTTGATAAATGTAGTTTTTCCACTGCCGTTCATACCGACTACGGCAAGGCGTTTGCCTATTTGGAATTTTAAATTAATGTGCCGCAGAGCCCATTGTTCTGTATCTGGATAGCGAAAAGAAACATCCCGAAATTCTACTTCGTATTTTCTGTCTGATCGCTTTTCCGTGGTGAGACTGCCTTGATACATAGGGTTTGGAAGATCCAGAAATTTAAAATTAGATACTAAAAATTCGCCATTACTTTGTATACATCCTACTGTGGTAAGAAAGGCAGATACACCGCCGAAAAGCTGAGTAATTGCACCGATATATTGTGTGACGGAGCCTACTCCGAAAGCGCCTGCCCATGCTTTTAAACATACATACAGATATACAACGCCGGTTAAAATAACAGACATGCACTGAGAAAGTGCGTGTAAAAGTCCCATAGGTCCCATGGCGGACTTGGCAATATCAGAATGTGCGCTGAACATGGGGTATTCTGTCACTCGAGGAGTACATATATTTTCTTGCTGCTGATACATACGAAGGTCTGTTGCCCTTTTTTTATCATGACTCATAAAGCCGAAAAAATAGAAAAAACGATTGCCAAGACGCGCTTCTTGAGCATAATTGGTCATATATCTGTCACCTCTGGTTTTGCACATAGGAGAGAGAATTGCAATAAGCAGTAAAAGTATGAGAATTCCCACAGCAAAAAGAGGATGATTGATTGGTTCCAGCTCACTTCCTTTGGGGACTTTGGCTGCAAATAAACTGATGGACAGGCTAATTCCGCCAAGGATTTGGAACAATGCAGTAACCAGTTCTTCAAAAAAAAGAAGGGTTTTATAAATTCCCCATCCAGACCAGTATTTCGTCTGGATAATTTGAGAATATAAATCGAAAACAGTCTGCCGTTCTATGTCCTCATAATCTAAATGCAGCATTTTTTTCATATAGATTTCTCTGTCTATAGATTGAGCAGAGCTTTTTTCGTAATTGAGCCAATGATTCAAAATGCTGTTTAACAGAGCGCAGAGTGAGGTGCAGGTCAGAGTCAAAATAACCCATTTTGAAAGGACTTCCACATTTCGATTTCCAGAAAGCTCATTGATGATTTGAGCGGACAGAAAGATGGTTACATAAGGAGTTAATGCCTTTACTATAGAGGAAATGCCTGCTGAAAAAAAGAAGCCGGGACAGAGCTTCCACCAGATTTTCCAAGCTCTTATATTCATTTTCCAAGCAGATTGCATAGTTGTTTTTTTACTTGTCACTTTGTATTTCCTCCTCTTTATAATATTGGCTTTGTATATCAAAAAGTTTAGCGTATTTGCCCTGTAATGCAATTAATTCTTCATGAGTTCCCTGCTCTTCAATATGGCCTTTTTCCAAAAACAGAATGCGATGACAAAAGCGGGTAGAGGCAAGGCGATGAGAAATAAAAACGGATGTTTTATGGGAAGTCATTTCATTATATTTAAGATAAATATCATTTTCGGCAATAGGATCAAGAGCAGCAGTAGGTTCATCTAAGATGAGAACAGGAGCATTTTTATAAAGCGCTCTTGCCAGCATTAAACGCTGCATTTGTCCTCCGGAAAGCTCAATGCCATCTTCATAAACCTGCCTTCCGATAATGGTATTTATATTTTTAGGCAGGGAAGCAATCTTTTGAAAAAGACCTGCCTGTTTCAGACAATTCCAAACTTGTTTCTCATCAATATGTGTTGTTTGTTGAGCGATATTTTCAGCAACGCTGGCTTCTAAGACAGAAAAATCCTGAAATATAGCGGAAAATAATGTGTAATAATTTTGGCGGTTATATTGACGAATATCCTTTCCATTCAGTAGAATTTGTCCTTCAGTGGGATCTAAAAATCCACAAATCAGTTTAACCAGAGTGGTTTTTCCGGCGCCGTTTAAACCTACAATTGCAATCTTTTCTCCGGCATGTACCGTAAGATTAAGATGGTGAATGGTGTCCTGTTTTGCCTCTGGATAGCGGAAAGATACGTTTTCCAAGTGGAATTCGTAAGTAGAAAAATCGTCTTTGGAAACAGGCTTTCCTTCTTCAAAAAGGAAGGGTTCCGGATATTCTAAAAATTCCCTTACAGTGGATAAATCAAGACTGCATTTGTGTAACTGTGCAAACATTTCTAAAATTCCGCCTATCCATTGAGTAAAACCACTTACTGCTGTGAAATAGAGCAGGAATTCTGAAGCACTTAATCCCTGTGTCAAGGTGAGCCATAACAGGTAAGCATAAGCAACTCCGTTTCTCAGAAAAGTCAGGAGCAAATCAGCAATATCTGCCCATATATAAACAGACTCTCGCTTGCGAAGAAATCCCTGATAAAGCCTTAAAATACTTGTCCAGACATCGTTTATCCATGTGTCCAGACCGAAGATACGGATATCTTTCGCATAAGAACGCTTTGTAGCAACGTCATGAAGATAGTCAAGCTGCTTTGCGTATTCTCCTTCTTCTTCCCGATGCTCATATCCCCATCTGCTAATTCTTTTATTTACCAGATATCCAAGAAGAGTAGTGAGAACTGCGATACAGACCAGCAGGGGATTAAGATGAGACAAAAGCGCCAGATAGATGGAAAATCCCAGAATATTTGTAAGGATAGAAGTCCAGATTGTCCAAATATATTCCGTTGCTTCTACGTTGCTGGAACAGGCATTAGAAGCTTTGCTTTCCATATCATTAAACTTTGAATCCATTAGATTGGGATAGGAAGTCTTGGCTATTTTGTTGGAAATCTGTACTACAATAGACGTGCGGACGGAAATGCGTCCAAACTGTGTATTGGTATCAATATATTGCTTTAATCCGGATAGAAAAAGTAAGCCACAGCTAAATATAGCAATGGTAAAAAGCAATTCTGAAAGTGGGGCAGTTGTTTCTACTTTTTTTAAAATTGTGGGAGCAAGGAAAAGTTCAGTGGCTGATTTGGCCGCGGTTGTAACAGCAAGTGCAACGCATAAAAACAGAACACTTTTACAGTTTTTCCAAGCGTTTTTTACCATAAATCCGGTACCTTGCCACATATTATATTTTGGTTTTTGTTGTTCTTTCATTTGTGTTTCACCTCCAAGGTTACTTTAGCATAAAAATTCGCCCACTATATATTTTGGGGACGAATTGTTTTGTGACGGGGATGAATTGTAAGAAATTATAGTTGGGGCAGTAAAATTTCTGTGGTAAAAGCTCCGTCTTCGCTGTTTCTGCTGATGTAGCCTTCCTGACGTTCTACAATGGCATCAATTCGTGCCAGACCAAAGCCATGTCCTGCTCCCTTTGTACTGCGAAAGAGATTACCCTCTTTTTTCAGTTTTTTTTCGGCAGTAAAGTTTGTAAAAGAAATATAAAGTTGCGTATTTTTCATATCCATATAGATGCGAATAAGACGTTGTTCTTCAGGAAGCTTCAGACAGGCATCAATGGCATTGTCAAAGAGATTTCCGATGATACAGCATAAATCAATTTCTGAAGATGTTAACTTTACAGAAATATGAGCATCTGCAATTACCTGAATATTTTTTGATTTTGCAAGAGACATTTTAGAGTTCAGGATAGCATCTGTCATAGGATTTCCTGTTTTAACCACAGTGTCTACCGTTGTTAAATCTTCGTCCAATAAATCCAGATAGTGGCTGAGAGCTTCCCAATTTTCGGTGGCCGCATAAGCCTTCATAGTTTGAATATGATTGCGATAATCATGCCGCCATCCTCGTATTTGCTGGTACATATTATCCACTTCATGATAATGAGTCTCTATGAGTTCTTGCTGATAAGCTGCTAGTTCTTTATCAATTCTTTTTGAAAAAAATCTCATATTTTTCCTTACCTCATGTTAATAATTGCCCGATTTACACCTTCATAAGCTCCTCTTGGGAGAGGGACTGCAGTTCCGTCATTGAGTTTAATTTCTGTTTTTGTTACTCGCCGGATATAGGTTGTATTTACGATTACAGAACGTCCTGCGCGATAAAAACGTTCGTCAAGAAGTTTTTCTAATTTACCTAAAGTCATTTTTAGTGTGTAATCTTTTTTGGCATGAATAGTTACATAATTTCCTGTTACATCGGCATAACGGATTTCATAAATGGGAATTCGTATCATCTCACTGCCTGTTTCTAAATTCAAGATTTTTTCGTTTTTCTGTACTTTATCAAGAGCACGATAAAGTACAGAAAACAGCTTTTCTTTTTTGAACAGGTTTTAGGAGATAATGAAGGGCAGCAACTTCATATCCTTCGGAAATATAATCAGAATAACCCGTAAGAAAAACAATCTGAATGGTATCGTTTTCTTTTCTGAGCGTTTTGGCTAAGGTGACGCCATCCATAGCTCCCATTTCAATATCTAAAAGCAAAATATCATAATCTTTCTTTTCTGCGTAGTGAAACAGAAATGCTTCTGCAGAGGGAAAGGTATCAATGTGCACGGAAATATTTGCTTCCTGCGTCCAGGATTTAACAAGAGTAGTTATATATTCGGCGTCTATTTTGCTGTCATCGCAAACTGCTATTTGATAATACATGTTAAATTCAGTCCTTTTGGTTGTTGTTTAGAACTATTATAACAGGTTGTTTTGAGTTTTCAAATACACATAGTGTACAAAGGGGGAAGGCGGTATAGGATACACATACAGAGAAAGCAAGCTTCCCATTTTTAGTACTTTTTTCTACTTGAATTCAGACAGTGAGAATGCTATAATCAAGTTCAGATAGAGAAGCTTTCCTTATTAGAAAAAAGGGAAAGGAGGAAAAGCTTCAAAATCGATTTAGACTTCAATATTTTCTAAAAATTCATTATACAGCTTTCTGCTGTAATCGTTCGATACATTCCGTATGAACAGGAAATCCATGATTAAAAGAAATAAGAAAATTTTAGGAAGCTTCTCTATCATTTTGTATCTGAATATGTATGTTTGTGTTGAGAAAGAAGCAGGGTAATAATATATCACGAAATAAATCCTGCAGGAGGAAGAATGAATAAGAGAGAAGTAAACGTACTCCATCAGGAACTGGAGATTTACCGTGAAATGGGAATTCCTCTCTACCTAAATGGAAAAAAGAGTACACCAAAACGTATAGAGAAAGCATATAGAATTGCAGAAGAAGGTGTCTATATGAGAGATTACATACAAGATGATACAGGAAAATTAAAGGGACTGTCTTTTGATTTTGTGAGAGAAGAAGAATCAAATATATAAAGAAAAGATAAAATCTGAAAAAAACATGAAATCCTGAAGAAAATGGTGACGGAGGGAAAAAATATGGTATAATGAGTCTTGCAGAGCCCTGCGTGTACGCAAAGGGCTCTATAAGGCGAAAAGCTCACGGAGACGGCAGTCGACGTGGTATAATGTTTGCATGATATACAAATCAAGCCAATAGAATTGGCTTGCCGCCACAAAGGTAAAAACAAATGAAAATAAAAGGAGTTAGAAAATGGCAAAACGAAGGAGGAGAAGACGACGCAGGAAGCAATTAGTTCCTGTATTGGTTGCAATGCTTCTGGTTGTACTCTGTTGGCTATTGCGGGTAATTATAACAGGATTTATGAAAAAAAATATACGCCATCAGACGCAAGGATGGATTTAGCAGATATTATCATACAAGTGAAGATGAAGCTGCTTTGATTTTACAGGATACAATTAGTGAAACAAAAGGTAAAATGGTGGATGGAGAAGCTTATTTACCATACAGCATTATAACCAAAGAACTGGGAGGACGGTTTTATTGGGATAAAGAGAGTGAAAAGATGTTGTATACAACTGCAACAGGTACTTTAGAGATAAAACCGGAAGATACCACATATACAATAGCTGAACAGGTAAAACAGCAGGATTATGTTATTGTAAAGGAAATTGGAGAAGAATTTTATATAGCTCTTGATTTTGCAGAACAATATATGCCGATTCAGGGAGAAGTATATGACAATCCGAACAGAATTGTGTTATCCTATAAATGGGGAGAGACTAATACAGTAATTGTTTCAAAAGATACAGAGGTTAGATATCAGGGAGGTATTAAAAGCCCAATTCTTTCAGAAGCAAAAAAAGGCGATACTATGGTGCTGTTAGAAGAAATGGAAAATTGGTCCAGAGTTATGACAACAGACGGTATTGATGGATATGTAGAAAAGAAAAACTTAGAAAAACCTAAAACTACAGAATTATTTTACTCAGGAGAGTATAAAGAGGATTACAGCAGTCTTACAAGAGAGCACAAAATAAATCTGGCATGGCATCAAGTTACCTCTGAGGAGGCAAATACAGCTCTTGGAGCAACTATTCAAAATATGACAGGGGTAAATGTAATTTCGCCTACATGGTTTTCAGTTACGGCTAATGAAGGAACCATATCTTCTCTGGCAAGTGCAGATTATGTCAATGAAGCACACAACAGAGGTCTGGAGGTCTGGGGACTGATTGATAATTTCAATCCTGATGTAAGTACATTGGAAATGTTATCAATCAGAAGTTCCAGAGAACATATTATTCAAAAACTGTTGGAAGAAGCTCAAAGAGTGGGACTTGATGGTATTAATGTGGATTTTGAAGCTCTTACGGAGGAAGAAGCGCCGCATTTTATTCAGTTTGTCAGAGAACTTTCTGTAGTATGCAGAGCGAACAATCTGGTATTATCTGTAGATAATCCTGTTCCTCAGTTTACAGGATTTTATAACAGAAAGGAACAGGGAATTGTAGCAGATTATGTGATTATCATGGGATATGATGAACATACTACAGGTTCAGAAAAAGCAGGTTCTGTCGCATCCTTGCCTTTTGTAAAAGAAGGAATTGAGCAAACTTTACAGGAAGTACCAAAGGAAAAAGTGATTAATGGAATACCTTTCTATACCAGACTTTGGACAGAGTCTAATAACGGAACACTTTCTAGTGAAGTAATGACTATGGATCAGGCAAGCCAATATGTGCAGGAGAATGGTATAGAAGTGTACTGGGAGAAAGAAACAGCTCAAAATTATGGTGAATTGCTTACAGATAATGGTACACAAAAAATATGGATGGAAGATGAAACATCCATTGAAGAAAAGATGAAACTGATTGAGCAGTACGGACTTGCAGGTGTGGCTTCATGGAAGCTGGGATTTGAAAGAGCAGATGTCTGGAATGTAATCAGTCAATATTTACAGTAAGAAAAGATAGAGGTGGAGTATTATGGGAGAACATGAAATGTTTAAAACAAGCCTGATGGGTGGATATGATAAGGAAGAAGTTCAGGAATTAATCCAGAAAATGAAAGATGAAATGGCAGAAGTGCAAGTGAATTACAGGAAACAGCTTGCAGAGAGAGATGAGAGAATTGCCGAACTTCAAAAACGTATTGAATTAAAAGATGCATATCAGGCACGTATGGAAGAAGACATTAAAGAAAAATATCAGAAGTATATTGATAATTATGAAAGCATCGGAAAACTCGTCTTCGAAGCACAGTTAAAATCTGACAGCATGCAGAAAGAAGCAGAGGAAAAATGTAATAAGATGATTGCAGAAGCAGAAGCAGAAGCAAAGCGCCGAGTTGAGTCTGTTCAGTCAGAAATAGATGATAAACTTTTAGAAGGAAAGAAGAAATATCTGGCTGTTCAGGAAGAAATGAATGGTATTGTGGAGCTTATCAATCAGGCACAGAAAAGATTTATGTCCTCCTATAAAGAGGTACACCAGATTATTAACAGTATGCCAACTTCTTTAAATGATATTGAGGATGTGGTGGATCTGGATATTAAGAAATTAGATGATCTTTCTTCTGATGAAATTTTAGATGCAGACCAGGAACAAGAAATTCATTTGGGAGATACACAGGAATTAGATATTCTTGATGCTGTGGAAGATATTGCAGATTTAGAAGAATTTGATGAAGCTGATACAGAAGAGGATGAAGATAGTAAACTTGCAATGCAGATATCAAGGCTTTTAAGTGAAGAAGATGAAGCAATGATGGAAGAAGAATTGGAAGACTTTCTTAAAGAATAAAATAAGATATGTATGAAAGGGCTGTTGAAAGTAACAGTCCTTTTTCAGTTTTTCAGAAAAATAAGCAGTTTTCTCTTAGTGTATGCTTTTTCTTTTTTTCGCATATATTGAACCAAAAGGAAAAAGGTGAAGTCTATGAGAAAGAATTGGATAAAAGGAGCAATGACAATTTGTATGTTATGTGCTGTTTATCTCTTATCAAAAGAAGGAGCTGTACTGGCAGGAAAAGATATAACAGGGGAGAAAGGTCTTATTCTTATAGACAGTGGACACGGAGGAATTGATCCCGGAGTAGTAGGGATTGGCGGTGTGAAAGAAAAAGACATCAATTTAAAAATTGCAAAAGAGCTTGCAAAAGCACTTGAAAAAAAAGGATATAAAACAGTTCTTATAAGAAAAGATGACAATGGTTTATATGACGCAGAGAGTAAGAATAAAAAGGTACAGGATATGCAAAAACGATGTGCCATGATAAAGGAAGAAAAACCGCTGTTGACCGTGAGTATTCATCAAAACAGTTATCAGGATGAAGCTGTGTGTGGACCACAGGTGTTTTATTATAAGGACTCTTTGGAAGGTGCAAATCTTGCGAAGTATATACAGGAAGAACTAAACACCCAGCTTCATGTAGAGAGACCCCGAACAGAAAAAGCAAATAGCACTTATTATCTTTTAAAACGCAGTGAAGGTGTATTGAATATTGTAGAAACAGGATTTCTTACAAATAAAAAAAGAAGCAGAGCTTTTGCAGACAAAGGAATATCAAAAGAAGTGTGCCAAAGCTATCTGTGATGGGATTTTAAAATTTTTAAAAACAGTAGAAATAAATAAGAGTAATGTGGTATGATAAGGACGTATGTAAATTAGAATTGAAAGGGAAGAAGGCACAGTGAATACAAAATTAGTCAAAGTAGAAAAAGAATGTCCTGATTTGCAGATTATGAAAGAAGCAGGAGAAATTCTAAAAAACGGCGGACTGGTGGCGTTTCCTACCGAAACCGTATATGGTCTGGGTGGTGATGGATTAAATGCCCGCTCATCAGAGAAAATATATACAGCGAAGGGAAGACCTTCTGACAATCCTTTGATTATACATATTGCAGATATGAAAAGCCTGGATAAGATTGTCAGACAGGTTCCTGAAAAGGCAGAAATTCTTGCAGAAAAGTTCTGGCCGGGGCCGCTGACAATGATTTTTCAAAAAGGCGCTGAAGTACCTTATGAAACTACAGGAGGATTGGAAAGTGTAGCAGTAAGGATGCCAAATCATCCAGTTGCTTTGGCATTGATTAAGGCAGGAGGCGGATATATTGCCGCACCAAGTGCCAATACATCAGGAAGACCCAGCCCTACAAAAGCAGAGCATGTTGCAGAAGACTTAAGTGGCAGAATTGACATGATTGTAGACGGAGGAGATGTGGGAATTGGCTTAGAATCTACGATTATAGATTTTACAGAGGATATTCCTGTTATCCTTCGTCCCGGTTATATCAATCAGGATATGATAGAGGCGGTGATAGGAACTGTTCGTATGGATAAAGGACTTTTAATTTCAGACGAAAAAGTAAAACCAAAAGCGCCGGGAATGAAATATCGTCATTATGCACCAAAAGCACAACTGGTAATTGTGCAAGGGAATACGAGCAAGGTAACTGCACATATTAATCAGGTCTGTGAAACTCTGCACCAGGAAGGGAAAAAAGTGGGAGTTATTGCAACGGATGAAACAAAGGATTTATATCAGGCAAATGTAGTAAAAAGTATCGGCACCAGAGAAGATGAAGAAGGAATTGCAAGACATCTTTTTGGGATTTTAAGAGAGTTTGATGAAGAAGATGTAGACTGCATTTATTCCGAAGCATTTGACACACCAAAGATTGGACAGGCAATTATGAATCGCTTGTTAAAGGCTGCCGGACATCATATTATTTATTTATAAGGAGGCAAATTATGATAGCATTAGGATGCGACCATGGTGGTTACGAATTAAAACAGGAAATTATTAAATATTTAGAAGAAAAAAACATTCCGTATAAAGATTTTGGCTGTAACAGTACAGAGGCTGTAGATTATCCTGTTTATGCCAGAATGGTAGGAAAAGCAATTCAGACAGGAGAATGCGAAAAGGGTATTTTGATTTGTGGTACAGGAATTGGAATTTCTATTGCTGCAAATAAAATGAAAGGCATTCGTGCGGCACTTTGTACAGATTGTTTCTGTGCAGAAGCTACCAGAGAGCATAATGATGCCAATGTTTTAGCATTGGGAGGCAGAGTCGTAGGACCGGGTCTTGCAGTAAAAATCGTAGATACATTTTTAAACACAGAATTTTCTCATGCAGAGCGTCATCAGAAACGTATTGATTTAATTGAGGAATAATCGAATAATCAAAGAACAGAGGAGAACAGAAAAATGGCAAAAACAATGGTTATGGAACACCCATTAATTCAGCATAAAATTGGTATTATTCGCAGAAAAGAGACAAGCTCAAAGGAATTTCGTGAATTAGTAAGTGAAGTTGCAATGTTTATGGCTTATGAAGCTACCAGAAACTTGAAACTTGTGGATGTAGACATTGAAACTCCTATTACAAAGACAACTGTAAAAGAACTGGCAGGTAAGAAAATGGCAGTTGTGCCGATTTTAAGAGCAGGTCTTGGTATGGTTGAGGGAATGCTTACCATGGTTCCGGCAGCAAAAATCGGTCATATCGGTCTTTACAGAGATCCGGAAACTTTGAAACCGGTAGAATATTATTGTAAACTTCCTGCTGACTGTGGAGAAAGAGAAGTATTTGTTACAGATCCTATGTTGGCAACGGGTGGTTCTGCAGCAGCAGCAATTACCATGTTAAAAGAAAAAGGTGTGAAGAATATCCACTTTATGTGTATTATTGCAGCGCCGGAAGGTGTAAAAGCATTACAGGAAGCACATCCTGATGTGGATATCTACATTGGAGCTTTAGATGAGCACTTAAATGATCATGGTTATATTGTACCGGGACTTGGAGATGCCGGAGACCGTATTTTCGGAACAAAATAAGAGGTGACAAATATGACAGGTAAAGAGAAACGGATATTATTTCCTGGGATGAATATTTTATGGGAGTAGCAAAGTTATCCGGAATGGTATCAATCTGTTTCATACGCTATTTATTTAATTTATTGTATAAATCTTTTATTCGTACAGTGTCTTCTGGAGTTAATTTCCCATTTTTTCTTAGCTCATTAATTTCATTTTGCATTTTAATCACTTC